>Ga0209536_100002479_pt1 | contig 30125 bp, 28 predicted proteins | sample DeeMarSeWOR28_12_FD_187461 | JGI IMG/M metagenome (GOLD analysis project Ga0209536, IMG submission 187461) | Marine sediment microbial communities from White Oak River estuary, North Carolina - WOR-2-8_12 (SPAdes) (version 2) | ecosystem: Environmental > Aquatic > Marine > Intertidal zone >...
TCAAGGAGTGGAGCTACGGCGTTGAGCGCACTGGCTGGATCGAGATTGTAGGCGTGAGCCCGGAGCACATGGGCAAGGGCATCGGCAAGGCGTTGGGAGAGGCACTTCTCGGCTACTTCAGGGAAGAGGGCATCAAGGAGGTCTACACGTCCGTCAGGTGGGACAGCGGCGACCTCATCGAGTTCTTCAAGTCAATAGGTTTTGACAAGAGCGGATTCATTAATCTAATATACGAGTGAGAGTGAGAAAATGATTGAACAATTCAAGGATTGGGAAAAGAATCGGCACGAGTATGCCAAGCAATGGAAGGAGCGGACAGGCGGCAGGGTGATGGGCTACTTCTGCACCTACGTTCCGGAGGAGATACTGTACGCGGCCGGGATCCTGCCCGTCAGGATCCTCGGAAGCCACGAGCCTCAGGACGTCACCGAGCCCCACATCTTCGCGATGTTCTGTCCCTTCTGCAGGGATTGCCTGGCTCAGGGACTGAAGGGCAAGTACGACTACCTCGACGGCATCATGATAGCTCAATCTTGCCTGCACATCAGGCAGGCGTTCTGGAGCTGGGAGAAGCACGTCGGCGTGGATTACTCCAAGTTCTTCATCATGCCGCACAAGGTGCAGAGCAAGGACGCGGCAGAGTTCCTTAGGGGCGAGATGGAGGACCTTGTGAAGGAGATCGAGGAGTGGACGGGCAACGATATCACAAAGGAAGCGCTGGACAACGCCATTGCCGTGTACAACAAAAATCGTGAGTTGATGCGGCAGCTGTACGACCTCCGCAAGGAGCCGAACCCTCCGATATCGGGCGAGGAGGCCATGGAGATAACCATGGCCCAGCAGATGGTGGACAAGGCGGAGCACAACAAGGCACTCGAGGAATTGCTGCAAAAGCTGCCGTCAAGAGCGGACCGCCCGTCCGGTACCAGGCTCATGATAGTGGGTTCGGAGGACGACGACCTAAAGTTCCTTAACATGGTTGAGACGTCCGGCGGCTTGTTCGTCATTGACGACCACTGCACGGGTAGCCGTTACTTCTGGAACAAGGTGGAACCGGAGGAGGACACGCTCATGGCGCTGGCCAAGAGATACATCAACAGACCGCCGTGCCCGACCAAGGACTGGGAGGAGCGGAAGCGTATCCCTCACATCCTTGGCCTGGCGAAGGACTGGGACGTGGCTGGTGCCATCATCATGCAGCAGAAGTTCTGCGACCCGCACGAGCTCGACTTCGTGGCCATCAAGAAGGCGCTTGAGGGCAACGGCGTTCCCACGCTATTCCTAGAATTCGACGTGACCGTGCCCATCGGGCAGTTCAAGATCCGCGCCGAGGCGTTTCTCGAGATGATAGGCGAGGAGGACCTCTTCTGAGGAGGTGATGACATGGAAGGTGCAGAAGACAGATATCCGACAGAATCGTTGAAGTGCTGGGACAAATCAAAGGCCATCCGGTTGAAATACTACCAGGATTACGCGGAGGCGCACGACAAAGGCGGGCTCAGGTGGGCGGGCGGCGCCTGGACGTTCGATGCCATACCAGCGGGTCTGGGCGACGACGTCTACCCGATAACGAGCGAGCCCTACGGTGCCACCCTCGCCTTCGACAAGGAACTCTCCCTCGAATGCATGGAGGCAACCGAGGTGAAGGGCTATCCCCGCGACCTGTGCTCGTATATGCGCAACTACTGGGGCTCGATCCTTGTCGACAAGTTCGCGTTCGGCTACAAGGACGGCGAGTTCATGCCCAGGTTCGCAGGGGCCGACCCGCTGCCGTTCCCCAAGCCCGACTTCATCTGGCAGGACCACATATGCTGCTCCCACGCCAAGTGGTATCAGGTCGTGTCCGAGCTGGAGGGCGGCATACCCAACTTTACAGTCGATAATGCGGTCGGGCCCGCGCACGAGATAAACGACCGTAAGATCAAGTATATCGTAGAACAGCTGAAGGAGGGTATCCAGTTCCTGGAGAAAACAACCGGCCGTGACTACGACGACGAGTTGATGTACAAGGCCATCAGGAACCATTTCGTGTCCACGTCCAAATGGGCAGAGGTGTGCGCGCTGAACAAGGCAATCCCAGCCCCGCTGGATGAAAAGTCAATCTACTCGCTGTACGTGTTCGGGACATTGCAGAAGGCCGGTCAGCAGGTTGCTGACTTCTATGAGAAAGACCTCCTGCCAGAGGTGCAAGATAGGGTTGCCCGGGGAATCGCGGCCGTGCCCAACGAGCGCTTCAGGGTGATGTCCGATACCCAACCCCCCTGGAGCTTCCTCAAGGTGTTCAGGTACCTTGAGAAGTTCGGCTGCGTCTCGGTCGGCTCGCTGTATACGTTTGGATTATTGGGCCAGTGGGAGGTGAAGGAGGATGGGAACTGGGGCCCCAAGACAATACCCGAAGTGGAGTTCACAAGCCGAGACCAGGCCCTGTATGAATATGTGAAATACGAGCTGCACAAGCCCGAATGGCAACACTTCTATTCCTGTCACCTGAAGAGCGATATGATGATACGCATTGCAAAGGAGTGGCAGCTGAACGGGGCCATGCTCCATTACAACCGCGGCTGCGAGGGCCTGAGCGTGGGCATCGCCGAGAACAGGCTCGCGCTCCTGGATGCGGGCTTCCCGGTGATGGCCTTCGAGGGCAACAACGCCGATGAAAGAGAGTTCGACGAGGCGCGGACGAAGGCTAAGATAGACGCGTTCATGGAGACGCTGGGGGCCAAATAGGAGGCGATGACATGATCACAATGGGAATAGACATGGGAGCGAAGACGATTAAGGTAGTGATACTGAAGGACGGCAAGGTCGCGGCCAGATCCATCGTGGTGGCCGGATTCGAGGTCGAGAAGATGGCGAAGGAGGCCATCGACCAGGCCATGAACGAGGCCGGCGTGGCCAGGGAGGACATCGAGAAGGTGATATCAACCGGGGCCGGCGAGAAGCAGGCGCCGTTCTACGACGAAACGAAATCGGTCGTGGGATGCGACTCATTGGGGGCGGCGTTCCTTCACCCGACGGTAAGGTGCGTCATCGACGTCGGCGCGGAGGAGGGACGGGGCATGAGGTGCGACGAGACCGGCAAGATACTCGATTTCGAGGTCAATGAGAAGTGCGCGGCCGGAGCCGGAGCCTTCACCGAGGCAATGTCCCGTGCGCTGGAGGTGAAGCTCGAGGAGCTCGGCCCCCTGTCGCTCAAGGCAACGGAGGACGTGCCCATGAACGCACAGTGTACCGTGTTCGCGGAGTCTGAAGTGGTAACGATGGTGCACAACAACGTGCCGAAGGAGAACATGGCCAAGGCAGTGCACGACGCAATGGCCAGCCGCATCACGTCCATGGTGAGGAAGATAGGGTTCGAGAAGGACGTCGTGCTCGTGGGCGGTGTGGCGAAGAACATTGGCTTCGTGCATTCGCTCAATTCCGACCTCGGATTGGAGGTCATCGTGCCTGAAGAGCCGGAGTTCGTAGGCGCGCTCGGTGCGGCGCTGGCGGCTGCCGGCTGGAAAGGAGGTGCTTGAGATGACCGAAAAGAAGGAACTGTGGAGGTGGACAGAATCCCGTTGGACCAATCCCGACATCGATTGGAAGGGAAAGCTGATAACCTCCGGAGTGGACGTGGGCTCGGTGAGTTCCCAGGCGGTGATCCTCGCCGACGGCGAGTTGTATGCATATTCGAACATGAGGACGGGTTCCAACAGCCCGGACTCGGCCATCAACGCCATCAATTGGGCCATGGAGGAGACGGGTCTTACCCTCGGGGACATCGCCTACACGGTGGGCACGGGCTACGGAAGGGTCAATGTCCCGTTCAGCCAGCGGGCCATCACCGAGATCGCGTGTCATGCCAGAGGCGGCAATCACATGTACGGTCCATCCGTCCGGACCATCCTGGACATGGGCGGCCAGGACTGCAAGGCGATTCATTGTGATGAGAAAGGCAAGGTGACGAACTTCCTCATGAACGATAAATGTGCAGCTGGCACAGGCCGGGGAATGGAGGTGTTCGCCGACCTTCTGGGTGTATCGATCAACGACGTCGGGGACCTGTCCCTGGACGTGGATGAGGAGCCGCCGCCGGTGAGTAGCACATGTGTGGTTTACGCTAAGACCGAGGCCACGGGCCTGCTGAGGGAAGGCTGGCCCACCAACAAGGTCCTGGCCGCTTACTGCTCGGCAATGGCCCACAGGATAATCACCCTTCTCGAGCGGATCGGCGTGGAAAAGGACTTTGCCATCACCGGAGGCATTGCTAAGAACAGCGGCGTGGTCACCCGGCTCGAAAAGGAGGTTGGTATACCCATCATGACGACGGACTACGACACCCAGATAGCCGGCGCCTTGGGAGCGGCCCTGTTCGCCAAGGCCCTGAAGGAGAAGGGCAAGTAGGGGTTTTACGATGATTGCCAACTACGGATACAAGGACGGCTCGGGCGACTTCTTCATCTCGATAGACACCGACAGGTGCACAGGCTGCCGGGATTGCGTCAACGCCTGCCCGTACGGCGTGTTGGATGTCGGCCCGGACGAGAACGACCCCCTCTCCGATGACGAGGTGGCCTTTGTCACCGAGGACGAGAGGAAGAAGATCAAGTACACGTGCGCCCCCTGCAAGCCCACGGCGGACAGGCCCCCGCTGCCCTGCACGGCGGCCTGCAAAGAGGATGCGATTTCACATTCATGGTGAGAGCTTGATGGGATCTGAACAGGTCCTTGACGAGGCAATGCAAATGAGAATAAGGATGACGTAGGCGTCAGGAGGGCAGATGAGCGTCAGAATGAGAATCAACGACGAGGCCGTCGAGGCCGAGGAGGGCATGACCGTCCTCCAGGCTGCGGATAAGCATGAGATATACATACCCAGATTATGTTATCATCCGAGCCTCGGAAGCTCTCACGGGCTCAGGCCCGTCGATGTGATATACAGGGAGGACGGCGAGTTCCGCAACGACGGTTCCGGACCACAAGACCGCTTTCCCGGTTGCCGCCTTTGCCTTGTCGAGATCGCGGGCAGGGACGAGCCTGCCACGGCATGCGACACACTGGTTGAGGAAGGCATGGAGGTGTTTACCGAGACCGATGATATCAAGCAGCTCCGCAGGGACCATCTGGCCGAAATACTAAAGGAACACCCGCACGCATGTCTCCTTTGCGCCCAGCAGGACGGTTGCTCGAGAACCCAATGCTCCACGAACGTTCCCGAGGACGAGCGCTGCTGCCCGTTACTGGGCCATTGTGAACTACAGAAAGTCTCGCAGTACGTGGGTGTGCGGGAGGACCTGACCAAGTACGTGTTTGCCAACCTGCCGAAGCACGAGAACGAGCCGCTGTTCGACCGCGACTACAACCTCTGCATCGGATGCACCAGATGTGTGAGGGCCTGCAACATCCTCAGGGGCATAGACACCCTCGGTTTCACGTACAAGGAAGGTCGCGCCGTGGTCGGCCCGACGAAGGCCAGCGACTATGCGGATTCCGAGTGCAGGTTCTGCGGCGCCTGCACCGGGGTGTGCCCCACCGGGGCCATAACGGACAAGGACCTGCCAAGGGGAGAAAGGGAGGACGTGCTGGTGCCCTGCAGGGCGGAATGCCCCGCCGGCATTGACGTTCCCAGGTACCTGTACCTCATCTCGGAGGGCAGGTACTCCGAGGCCAATGCCGTGGTCAGGGAGCGCATACCCTTCCCTGAGATCCTGGGGTACGTTTGCTTCCACCCCTGCGAGGACGTGTGCCGCCGCGGGCAGGTGAACGAGCCAATGGCCATCTGCGGCTTGAAGAGGTTCGCTGCGGAGAACTCTGAAGAGAGATTGGCTGATAACGCCGAGGAATCCACCCGCAAGAGGGTTGCCATTGTCGGCAGCGGTCCTGCCGGCCTCTCGGCCGCCTATTATCTTGGCCTGTCAGGCCATTCTGTCACAGTCTTCGAGGCTGAGGACGATATCGGCGGAATGCTGAGGCAGGCCATACCTGAATACAGATTGCCCCCCGAGGTCCTGGACAGAGAACTGGAGAAGCTTGAGGACCTTTCCATTGAGTTCAAGACCGGGTGCAGGATCGGCGAGGACTTGTCCCTCGCCGCCATTCAAAACGATTTTCAGGCGGTTTTTATCTCCACGGGTGCGGGTCTGAGCAAGAGAATTCCGCTGGAGGGCTCAGACAAACCCAATGTCCTCTGGGGCCTTGACTTCCTTAAGGATGCGAAGAAGAGACTTGTGACTGAGCTCAGCGGACGCGTGTTCGTCATCGGCGGCGGCAACGTCGCCATGGACGTTGCCAGGACAGCGGTGCGCCTTGGAGCGAGCGAGGTCCAGCTCGCCTGCCTGGAAAACGACGAAGAGATGCCCGCCCACGAATGGGAGATAGAGGAGGCGAAGGAGGAAGGCGTGGTCATGCATACCTCCTGGGGCCCCAAGCGGGTTCAGGGCGAGGACGGGGTAACGGGCATGGAGCTGGTGAAATGCACCTCGGTCTTTGATGCACGTGGCAGGTTCGCACCGGAGTTCGACGAGGGCACGCTCTCCTCGTTCGAGACCGACACAGTGATCTTAGCCATCGGCCAGAGCACCGACCTCAACTTCGCAGAGGGTATCAACTCCGCGAGAGGCACTATTCAGATTGACAACGATTTGAGAACGAATACAACCGGCATCTACGCCGGCGGCGAGGCTGCCAGAGGACCGTCCTCGGTCATCCAAGCGGTTGCCGACGGGGCAAGTGCGGCTTCACAGATAGACAGGTTCCTGGGCGGTGACGGCAACATATATCCGACATACACCGAGCACTCCGCGCTCAAGGCCAAGATAGGGTCCAACGACGGCTTCGCGAACCTCAGCAGAAGGGATGTACCGAAAAGGCCGATCGAGGAGAGGAAGAAAGCCTTCGATGCTGTCGAAATCGGTTATAGCGAGGATGAGGCACAAGGCGAGGCGAACCGCTGCCTGAGGTGCGATCTCAGGCTCGACATACTTCCGGTGACGCTGCCCCCGGACAGATGGCTGGAACTGAACGAGGAGAATGTGGCGGAGGTGCCGGCGACCGAGGGCGTGTACCAACTGCTGGACGAGAACAAGTTGATAATCTTGATCAAGGGAGCGATGGACATGCAGGCCGACCTCAGAGCGAAACTGGGTTCGGACACCAAGGCCAGGTTCTTCGGGTACGAGGAAGACCCCATGTACTCGAAGCGGGAGAGCGAGTTGATTCAACAATATCTCCAGCAGTTCGGCAAGATGCCGGAGGGAGACGGCGAGGGAGACGACCTTGACGATCTATTTTGATGACAAATCAGAGGAGGAAGAAGTATGGCTAAGATAGAGCAGGAGAAGTTCGGGGTCAGGGTGATGAGAGAGGAGGACCTCGGTGCGATCATACACATAGACGAGAAGGTGACGGGCACCAGGAGGACCGATTATTACGAGAGGAAGGTCAGGTCAATGCTCGACATGAAGGGCAGCATAAGCACGTCACTGGTTGGAGATTATGACGGACGCGTCATCGGCTTCATCATGGGCAATGTCTACACAGGTGAGTTCGGCATACCGCAGACCACCGCGTCCCTTGACACCATCGGCATCGACCCCGATTTTGCTGATCAGGGAGTGGGGACCCTTCTGATGGAGGAGTTCGTCAGGCACGTGAGCGCGGCAGGCGTGGACAGTATCCAGACGCTCGTTGACTGGAATGACACCAGGCTCCTGAGGTTCTTCAACAGGTGCGGGTTCGTGCCGTCGAAGACCCTGAACCTTGAGAAGAGGATATGATGGCCGACGCTGAGGATTTCCCCGGAGACCGTCTGGAAAGGGAAGGATGGCTGCGCCGGAGCATCCTGGCCGAGCCGCGCCTGGGCGAGGTCGTGGCCATGTACGAGGAGCTGGGTTTGGAGGTCAAGGTCGTGGACCTTGACCCGAGTCTGGAAGTGTGCGGCGAGTGCGTGAAAGACCAGGACGGTGCCCTGAAAACCGTATATACGAAGGGCAAATCCCGGGAGGGCGTATGACATCCAAACTCGCGGTCGAGCCGCTCGCAGTGGGCCCGCTCATGACAAATTGTTATATCGTATGGGACGAGGGGACCATGGACGGCGCCATAATCGATCCGGGCGAAGATGCGGACGTGATACTGGCCAGAGTTACGGCGCTGGGAGTCCGCATCGATAAAATTCTGGCCACCCACTGCCACTTCGACCATATAGCGGCGACGGCCCCCCTCAAGAGACAGATCGATGTGCCGTTCCTCGCCCACGAGGGCGACCTGTTCTTCGTGGAGGATGCAAAGGACTCGGCCAGGAGGTGGGGCTTCGACATCGAGCAGCCGCCGCTTCCGGATAAATACCTCGAAGAAGGTGAGAAGATCGCGGTCGGTAGCCTTGAACTGGAGGTCCTCTGCACGCCCGGACACTCTCCGGGGGGGGTGAGCTTCCTGCACGGCGACATGGTGTTCGCAGGAGATTGCCTGTTCCAGGGTTCGATAGGAAGGACTGATTTCCGCCAGGGCTCGCTTGAGGTCCTGTCCGAGTCCATCAGGAATAGACTATACACGCTGCCCGACAACACACTGGTCATGACCGGCCACGGGCCCGTCACCACGATAGGTGACGAGAAGAGGTTCAATCCGTTCGTGAGAGGGGAGGGCCCGCGATGAGGCTCAAATTAGAATTCACCAAACCCTTCTCCGATGCTGTTGGCAGGAAGGTTGTAGAGATGGAATTCGGCGGGAACACGTGCGGAGAGCTGCTCGAGCGCCTTTCGGGCGAATACCCGGCCCTGAGTACAAAATTCTACGACGAGGACGGCTCCGTTACCGACTACCTGATCATTTTCTTGAACGACAAGCCGATCTCCGCCCTCGAGGGGCTGGATTCAGAGGTCAGGGACGGCGACAGACTATTATTTTTCTTTCCCATTAGCGGCGGGTGAAGAGGGCGATTCATGTTCAACAGGAAACTCGGTATTGTAGACCTCTCGAAGGGCAAGGTGAAGGTATCGGACACGCCTGACAGCCTGAGGAAGGCCTTTCTCGGAGGAAGGGGGCTCAACAGCCATTATCTCTACAAGATGATAGACTCTGGCACAGACCCGCTGGGCCCCAAGAACGTCCTCGTCTTCGGCACCGGCTTCCTGACGGGGACATTGGTGCCCAACTCCAGCCGTTTCAACGTCTCGGCCAAATCGCCCGAGTCGGGCATACTCGGAGATGCCAACTGCGGCGGCTACTTCGCGGCCGAGCTGAGATACGCAGGCTTCGACCGCATCATTGTCAAGGGAAAGGCGAATAGACCCAGCATCCTGTACGCTTCCGACGGTAAAATCGAAATCACGGATGCCAAGGACTACTGGGGCCTGGACACCACGGATGTCCAGCTTGCCCTCAAGAAGGATCTGGGCGGTGTGGAGAGCGCGGTGTGCGGGGTCGCGGGTGAGAACAAGGTCAGGTTCGCCTGCGTGCGCACCGGTGTGAAGAACGCGGCGGGCCGCTGCGGCCTTGGAGCGGTCATGGGCTCGAAGAACCTGAAGGCGGTCTCGGCCTGGGGCAAGGACGGAATCGACATCGCCCATCCGGAGGAGATGCTGGAGACCTGCGCGGAGCTCAAGGACTACCTGATGAAGTCCAAGATCACACCTATACTCGGCAGCGTGGGCACGCCTTTGCTTTACGAGGTCAGCAACGCCTTCGGCGCCATCAGGACGAAGAACAGCCAGCTCAACGCCTGGTCCGATTCCCTCAACGCCGAGGAAGTGGAGAAGTACGTGGATAAGATGATCGGCTGCTCCTCCTGCATCGTGCACTGCCGGCACAGGAACAGCCTCGGCGGAGAGGGGCCGGAGTACACGGCATTGGGCTTGTTGGGGTCCAATCTCGGCATAGAGAACACGGCCAACGTCATAGAGCTGAACAACGTCTGCAACGAACTCGGCCTGGACATTTCCTCGTCTGGCACCTACCTTGCCTGGGCCTTCGAGCTTTACGAGAGGGGCATCATCGACAGGAAGGTGACGAAGGATGAGCTGCAATTCGGCGACTTCGAGCTAGCAAAGAAACTGCTGCACGACATTTCCAGGCGCAGAGGCTTCGGCGACGTCCTTGCCGAAGGTTCGCGGAACGTTGAAAGGTTCGGCCCAGAATCGAAGGACTACCTCATCACCGTGAAGAACCTGCCCCAGAGCGACCCCCACGACGTCAGGTACATGAAGGCCTTCGCGCTGGGAATCGCCACCGCCTCAAGGGGGGCCGACCATCTGCGCAGCCGCCCGACCCTGGAGATATTCTTCAAGCTGCCGAAGGAGGTGAGGGAGCGCATTTACGGGAAGGGCGTGACCAACGATCCCACGTCCTACGAGGCGAAGGAGAAGACCGTCTTCTTTTCGGACAACATCTTCGCCGCCATTGATTGTCTCGGCGTCTGCAAGTTCATCTGCCACGGCTTCAACAGCCCCCACTTCGTGGATTACTCATGGATGAAGCGGCTGATCCATGCCGCATCCGGCTGGAACCTCAGGGAGAAGGACATCGAGGAGGTGGGCAAGAGGGTCATCGACACGGAGCGGATGTTCAACAATCGGGAAGGAATCACAAGGAAGGACGACACCCTGCCCAAACGCTACTTCGACGACCCCGCGCCCCTGAAGATAGCCATGGGCCACCACATAGACCGCAAGGAATTCGACGGCATGCTGTCCCGTTATTACCAGCTCCGCGGCTGGACGGCGGACGGCCAGGTGAAAGCAGCCCGAAAGAAGGAACTGGAGGCCATCGCATGAAGTACCTGTACGTCTACCCGGAGAAGTGCACGGGCTGCAGGGAATGCTCGGTGGCCTGCGCCCTCAACAAGTTCGGCGAGTGCAATCCCAAGAAGGGCGCGATAACGGTCGTCCGGGACGAGTTCGCCAGGTATGAGGTCCCAATCGTCTGCTTCCAGTGCGAGGACCCGGTCTGCCTCAAGTTCTGCCACCAGAACGCCTACACAATCGAGGACGGCGTCGTGATCAGGGATGAGGACAGGTGCATCAGCTGCCGCATGTGCGCCGTCCTGTGCCCCTACAACGCCGTCACCACAATGGACGGCGAGATAATCAAGTGCGACCTCTGCGGCGGTGACCCGGTATGCGTCAAATACTGCTCCACCGAGGCCATACAATATCTGGATGAGACCGAGGAGTTGGAGAAGCGGCGGAAGGCCATGGCGGAGAGATTGCAGGAGATCTCGGCTCAAAAGTAGTTACATCATTTCCTGGCAGTGTACCATCCCCACCGCTGGACCAGCGATGTGGGGCCTTTCTCACGAATGTGGCCGATGAGGGCGTCGAGAAGTTCGAGCCGCTCCTTGTACGGTGCCTTCGGGTAGAGGCCGGCGGATTGGGCCGGGATGGCGTAGAAGTCCCTGACCTGGGCGAGGTCCATTAGGATTGGCGTGATGCCCGAGTTGATATGTTTGAATCCAGTTTCCTTGAGCGTGGTTGGTATGGAATCGGTGTCCATTATTTTGCGGCCGTAGGGTGCGAAGTCCAGGCCCTCTTCCTTGGCCTGGAAGAACTGGTTTGTGCCGCTTTCGTTGTCGAACATGCCGATAAGGTAGTTCATTCCCACTATCCCGCCTTCTTTCAATATGTCGTGAGCCCCTGCGAGGGAGCCGGCGGAATCCGGAATCAGGAAGATGCTGGCCGTGTACATTACCGCATCGACATCGGTCCTGATTTTTTCGCCTAGCCTTTCGGCGTCGCACAGGATCAGACTGATGTTGGTCAGGTCTCCGAGGTTGTCGGCGGCGGCGCGGAGCATGTCCTCGGAGAAGTCCAGGCCGATCACCGTGCCCTCATAGCCTACGATATCGGCCAGTACACGCGTAGACGCGCCGGTGCCGCAGCCCACGTCGACCACGGTCATGCCCCTTTGAATGCCGCAGTCTGCGGCCAATTGCTCCGTGAGGTTTTGAAAAAGATTGAACTTGCCCTCGAAGTCGTCGTAGGAGAGGGGGGACTCGTCGAAGTTCGACCGCACGATTCCCTTCACGGTTTCCGGATCAACCATGATATCACGACTCGGTCTGCGGTGCCAGTGCGAAGTTGTCGTCCAGCAGCCTGTCCTGTATGTCGCTGACGTCCTCGCCCCTCTTCATGAGCGCGTATATGGGGCCGGAGTTCACAAGGCTGTTGACGAACTGGAGGCCCATTATCCTCTTGTCCTTGATCAGCAGCTTCTTGTGCCAGCGGGGCGTTGACCTGGAGACGGCCTTGCACTTGCCGATTTCCTTCGAAGTGGAGCCGATTGCCACGACCGGCGTGTCGAAGACGTTGAGGATGTTCACGACCTCAGCGCCTGCGTATTCGGTTTCCACACCAGCCATGTTGAGGCCGGCAACCCTGCCCTGTTCGATGGCGTTGGGCCAGATGGCGAAGGTCCCCTCCTTTCCACCCACCTGCTCCCGCACCTCGGCGATGTCACCGGCCGCGTAGATGTCCTTTAAGCCCGTGCGCATTGCCGGGTTTACAATAATGCCGCCTTTGGCCTTGATGCCGGAGCTTTTGACCAAGTGTATGTTCGGGGCCACGCCGATGGCCATGACGACCATATCACATTTCAGCTTCTTCTTGCCCAGGGCCGCACTTTCGACCTTTCCATTTCCCCTAATGCTCTGCACAGCGTCGTTGAGGACGACGCGGATACCGTTGTCCCCGAGGATGCCCAATACTTTCTTCGAAACATCGGGGTCCAGCATCCTGGCAAGTATGTCAGGGAGCAGCTCGACTATAGTCACGTCGACGCCCCTCTTCCTCAACATCACGGCGGTCTCGATGCCCATGAAACCGCCGCCGACAACGACGGCCCTCTCGGCACCCTCGTCCAATTGCTTGATAATCGCGAGTGTTGAGTCCAGTGTGCCCATCACATGAACGCCCTTCAGATCCAAACCGCTTATGTTCTTGGGTACAATCGGGCTGGCGCCGGCGGCGACCAGCAGGCGGTCGTACTTAATTGCCTTGCCGTCGGCCAGTTTGATTTCTTTGTTGCGAGGCTTTATTGCGAGAGCCTCCGCATTCTTTATGAAGGTGGCGTTATGTTTCCTGTAGAAATCCCTATTGAAACGCATTATCTTCTTTTTGTCGGTCTCGCCGGACAGCAGTTCGGGAAGCGAGCATGGGGAGTATGCCGGGTATTTCTCCCGCGAGATTATTGTGATTTCCGATTCCTCGTCGACGCCCCTTATCGCCTGGAGGGCGCTCGTGCCGGCGCCGCCGTTCCCCAAAATCACGTAATGCAATGGGATCCCACCTATTCAGTGTGCTCGGGCAGCTCCGAGCCCTTGATGAGGGCGACAATGGTAGAATTGTAGGGAGTCGGGATGCCCTTGAGCTTGCCGTATTCGACTATCTTGCCGTTGATGAAGTCAATCTCCGTAGGGCTCCCCCTCTCGATGTCGACGTGCATTGACGTCCTGTGATGTCCGGCCTTGTCCAGGTATCCCATGCAGTGGTCCAGGAATTCCGGGCCGTAGCTGATGCCGCTGGCCTCTGCGACCTCTATCCCTTCGATTAAGACAGCCCTCACGAGTTCTCTTGTCTCCCTTAACTCCATCATCTGTTTCATCGTCCTCCTGGTCAGCGCGCACTCGGGGCTCAGGGCCGCATTGAGGATGACCTTCTCCCACTCGTACTTCTTTATCTCTCCCGTGAAAACGGTCTCAAGTTCGGCTGCCGTGATGAGTTCGGCGAGTTCACTCGCTTTCCCCTCGGCAGCTGGGTTGACCGTGCCGACGTAGTTGGGGGGATTGAAGAAGGACATTCGCAATTTGCCATTTCCGATCATGTTGCCGGCGTAGTTCACGACTATACGGAGCGTGTTTTCCTCACCGAACACTTCGGCTATCAATTCTTCAGTGTCCAGGCCGTTCTGAAGGCTGACCACGGTCGTGTCCCCCGCGACCGCACTCTTCATCATCTGCATTATCTTCGGGAGGAATGAGGCTTTCACTGACACGAGGATATAATCTATGTTCTTACCTGCAAGATCGTCAATGGAATAGCAGAGGTTCTCGGATGGGAAAGGCACGTTCATCTTCTTCGTTCCGCCTATCGAAAGGCCTTTGTCCCTTATCTCGTCCAGATGGTCCTTGAGTATGTCGACGAGGATCACGTTGTGCCCCGCATCTGCCAGATGCGCGCCCATTATCCCGCCGATTGGCCCGGCGCCGATGACTGCTAAGTTCACGGATTTCAAGTCTGACCCTCCTTCTGTTCTGCATACATTTCTCTCAACTTCCGATGTATTATTTTGCCCGAACCCGTTCTGGGCATCTCCTCAATGCTGATAAACATCACCTGCTTCGGCCGCTTGTATCCTGCCACCTTGTCCCGGCAGTATTCGATGATGGCCTTCTCCTCCATCTCGCACGTTGCGACGACCACGGCGGCTACCTTCTCACCCCACTTTTCGTCGGGAAGTCCTATCACCGCAACACCGACCACGTCAGGATGGCAGCCTATCACCTCCTCGAGCTCGCTCGGATACACATGCTCGCCGCCCGTTATTATCATGTTGTCCTTCCTGTCAACTAGATAGTAAAAGCCGTCATCGTCACGCCTTGCCATGTCTCCAGCGCTAAACCACTTACCTTTGAAGGCCGCTTTCGTCTTCTCCGGGAGCTTATAGTATTCGTCAAAGAGCATTGGACCGCGCGAATACAACTCACCCACAACCCCAACCTCGACCTCGTTCCCATCCTCGTCCAGTATCTTGACGAAGTCCGTGCCCACCGATTCGAATCCGATAGAACCGAGTTTCCTCATCTGGTCCTCCGGCTTGAGCACTGTCACGATGCCGGCCTCGGTCGAACCGTAGCCTTCGAACAGTTCCACACCCGGAAAGAACTCCGTGATGTCGGTCTTCATCTTCTTGGTCGCGGGGGCGGAGGAGCAGAGGAGTTTCCTTATCGAACTGGTGTCGTGTTTCTTGGCTTCATCACCGACGCTCAATATGAGGTGATAATGCGTTGGAATCAGTGAAATGAAGGTAACCTTTTCCTTCTCGATGATCTCCAGTATCTCGTCTGCCCTGAAGGAACGGGCCGGGTGAACATATACCGACGCGCCTATGTATAGGAATGTAAAGGTAAAGAAGGTCGTGTTCACATGGAACAGGGGCATGACGTTGAGGCAGATGTCCCTTTCATTGAATCCGAAATCCACGGCATTGATCAGATAGAAGGCCACGTATGATTCGTGCGAGCGCACAACCCCCTTCGGCACACCGGTGGTGCCGGACGTGTATAGTATCACCCATGTATCCTCCGGGTCGACGGTGGCCACGATTTCGATGTCAGGGGAATCCTTGATGAAATCCTCGTACTCGCAATAGCCGTCAACCTTCCCGCCGACTACGACATATCTGTCCGAACCTATGTTCTTAAGGTCGGGCTTGACGGAATCGATGGTCGGGGTGAACTCCTCGTGCACGATGAAGGCTGACGCGTCCGAATTGTTCACGATGTATTCTATCTCCTTGCCTATCAATCTGAAGTTTACTGGGACCATTATTATGCCTGTCTTTGCCGTGGCAAGATAGACCTCGACTATCTCGATGCAGTTCTCCAGAAGAACCGCGACCTTGTCCCCCTTCTTCAGCCCGAGACCGAGGAGGCTGTTCGCGAGCCTGTTTACCCGTTTGTTCAGTTCTGAATATGTGAAGTTGCGCGTCGAATCCTTCAGCGCAATAGTTTTCGGAAACTTTTTCGCGTTCACCTTCAGCATCTGGCCCAGGTTCAGCCAGTGGGTCATTCACTCCTCCGAAATCCTTATTCGGGCGTCCGCAACCAGTGCTCTGTCTCCGTAGGCGATCACTGGGTTCAGGTCCATTTCCGATATATCCGGGAAATCTGTGACCAATTGTGACACTCGCTGAAGAATCTCAGCCAATGCCTTCTCGTCAACGCCCTCCTCGCCTCTGAACCCTGACAGCAGCTTGTGTGACTTGACCGATGTGATCAGATCCGTGGCCTCGTATGCCGTGACCGGCGTTATGCCAAAGGCGACGTCCTCCAAAACCTCGACGTAAACGCCTCCGAGGCCGAACACGATGAGGTGCCCGATGCCTGGCTCGGCCTTCGCGCCGATGATTATCTCCTTGCCCTCAGGTAAAAACTCCTGGACGAGGAAGCGGGGTTTTTCTGCCGCAAACCTTTCTTCCATTTCCTCGACGACGGTCTTGACCTCTTCCTCCCCCACGTCCAGAGAGATGCCCTTGACATCGCTCTTATGAACTATGCTTTCCGCATCAACCTTCAAGACCACCGGAAAACCTATCTCACGTGCGGCCGCGACCGCCTCTTCCGGATTGGAGGCCGTCATCCACTTCGCCGTTGATATCTTGTATGCATCAAGCAGGCTGAAGACCTCGTCCGCCGAGAGTAATTCGCGTCCTTCATTCCGTGCAGTCTGTATCTGAGCCTTGGCTTTTTCAGCGTCCACATCATCGAATATCGTGGGCGTGCCGACCTCGCGGCTGACCAGGTTGTTGTACCTCGTCATGGCCGCGAGCGCCCGGGCCGCCGTTTCGGGGAAGCTGTAAAATGGTATTCCACTAGCTTTCAGTATCCTGATTGTTTCGGTCCACTGGGCCTTGTCGGTCATGAGGTTACAGATTATGGGTTTCTTTCCCTCTTTGTTAACCTCGGCCATCTCCTTCGCGATGGAATCCGTGTCCACGAAGAAGGGCGTCACGAAGTTGAGGAAGACGCTGTCTATCTGAGGGTCGTCCATGAGAGTGTCCATCGCCGCCCTGAAATGCCCGGCGTCCCCCGTTGCCAGGACGTCGATGGGATTGCTGACGGCAGCGGCTGCGTGCAGTTTACCGGTGAGAGTTTCGACCGCGTTATCGGAAAGTGGCGGTATCTCCAATCCAGCCTCCACTAACTCGTCGGTCGCAATTATGGCTGGACCGCCGGTGTTCGTAATCAGGCCCACTCTGTTACCTTTGGGTATTGGCTGGGTCGCAAATGCCACTGCGGCCTGGCACAGCTCCTCCTCGTCCCTGAAAGTGACTATACCGCACTTCCTGAACATCAATTCGGTGGCGATGTCGACCTTTGCCAGTCCGCCTGTGTGGGAGGACACGGCCTTTGCGCCTTCAATTGTACGGCCAGTCTTCATGGCGAGTATCGGCTTCTTCGCTGCCACCTCCCTAGCGACCTCCATGAACTCTCCCGGGTCAGGCAGGCTCTCGATGTGCACTACTATCACGCGAGTGAGTTCATCATCGCCCCAGTACTTGATTATCTCTGGGATGGATATGTCGCAGGCGTTTCCGTTGGAGGCGTACATTCGCACACCGACGCCGAGTTCGGAGAACCGTTGATTGATGACCTCACCCACGCCGCCGCTCTGGGCGACTATGGATATGTTGCCGGTCTCCGGCTTCGTGAAGGTGAAGTTGCAGTAGGCCCTGACGTCCGCGTCCGTGTTTATTATGCCCTGGCAGTTCGGCCCGAAGAGGCGGATGCCGTGTTCCTTGGCCTTTTCTACCGCCTGGCTCTCCAGCTCGGCGCCCTCCCCGCCGATCTCCTTGAAGCCGGCGGAGTTGATGATGACGACCTTCACTCCCTTCTTACCGCAATCCTCGATGGCCATGGGTACGAACTTATTCGGGATCACGATGTGCACGAGGTCAACCTCGTCTTGAACGTCTAATATCGACCCGAAGGCCCTGATGCCGCGGACCTCGTCCGCCTTCGGGTTGATCGGATAAATCCGACCCTTGTATCCGAAGTCCACGAGGTTCTTGATGACCCTGTTTCCGATGGACAGCTCCTTCGTTGATGCGCCGATGACCGCCACTGACCTAGGATTGAACAACACTTCCATCATGATACTACTTCTCCTCAAGTTGCTCGATGAACGCCTCTATGTTCGTCTTCGCCTGCTCGTCTGAGAGGCACCGAAGGTCGTTCAGGTCCCCGTTTATGGTCAGGGCCGGGATTCCGGTCTCGGTCTCGAGCCGCTGGGGCATGCCGTATCGGTTGTTGGAGTTGTTGGGGCAGGTCTTGGCATCGTGATAAACGATGCCGTCAATCTTGAAGAAATCCAGCATTTCCTTGATGTACCTCTCCTTGGCATCGTCCGATCGCACGATGAAGAGTTCCGTATAGGCTCGGGCCATGCTGTTGAAGGCGTCGTTGGGATCGAAGGCCGAGAATATCCAGCTGTTGCAGTACGTTGAGGCAAGTACGCTGGTGTTCAATGTCCCGAAGAGCTCCGAATGGTCCCTCAGCCTACCCCAGATGGGCATGCCTTCCCAATATAACCTGAACCTCTCCCCCTCGACCGCGCCCTCGCCGTTCTTAACCCTTTCCTCCAGCTCCGCAAGGAGCATCTTATAATAATCCACAGCCTGCTGGGTCCCCCTCAACACGACCGCAGGGCCCATGTGAATGGTCCCGTCAAAGAAAGTCAGGGGGGAAGGAACGGCTGCTGCGGTATCGAGGACTTTCTTCCAGAGGTCCGAGCATTCGCGCGAAAGCGTAAGCACTTTCTTCAGGTTTTCTATGTCAAACCTCTCCCCGGATATCTTCTCGAGGGGTTCTGTCAGCGCCTCCATTTGCTTTGCCACCGACCGCACATGGGCTTCAGTGATGTCCTTGATTCCCCGATGGGTGTGGACCCCATGAATGGGGACGCCGTACTCGGTGGCGAACCATCCGAACCAATCCTGAACGTCACGGCATTGGTTTGTGTTGAACACGACCACATCAGGTTTGGGTATGCTCTCTATGCCCTCGTAAGCCTTTGACAAAGGGGTTGTCCTCTGAAGGTACGCGCCGATGTCTGCGGTGAGATAGGAGCATATCTCAGGTGAATATCCGATTGCATTGGCATAGGGTATCAAGTCTGTGGACATCCTTGTTGCGCCCAGCATGGCGGCGTGGTTCTCCGGGAAGTACACATAGAATCCCAGGCTTCTCAGAATCTCAGCCGGACCAACACTCGAGCACCAGGCAACCTTCATGTCGCTGCTCTTGGAGGCCGTGTCCAGCTCATAAAAATAATCGGCCATTATCTTTCTCATTTCACCTGTCGCCATTATCTTCTTCCGAATTGGTTTCTCAACTTCTGACATCGTGTATCCCCCCTACGAATACAGCACAAATGGGTGGGTAACAGGAATGAATGGAAGCTATTAATCTTTTGTGTTTTTTCCCCGGATGGACCGATGCCAACTATCAAATATTAGTAATGTTTTTTCGTTTATCAACGTAATATATATCCGCACCGAAATCGCGGGAGGTCCTTACCTGAAAGAGACGTATTTTGCCGGAATCGATGTGGGAACATCCCACATCAAGGTCGTACTCATCGACGGGTCTGACGAGGTCAGAGGCTCTCATATCCGAAGGTCGGGCGCCGACCTGCAAGCTTCGATATCCACGGCCTTCGAGGAGGCCATGGCCAATGCGGGAGCCATTCCTGATGATGTTGTTTATACGGTCGCAACAGGTTTCGGCCGCGGGAATGTCACATTCGGTGACGAATCCAAAACTGAAATAAGTTGCCATGCCAGAGGTGCACACCATTATTTCCCGGGGAGGTTGACCATAATAGACATCGGCGGCCAGGACACCAAGGTTATCAAGATCGATGATGTCGGAAAGACCATAAGGTTCAGGATGAACAGGAAATGCGCCGCCGGCACAGGGGCGTTCCTGGAGGAGATCGCCCACAAGCTTGATATCCCTATGGATGAGATGAACGCACTCGCTCATAAATCGACCAAAGACACGGCGTTGGGCAGCTACTGCACTGTCTTCGCCTCGACGGAGATACTCACCCGAATCAGGGAAGGGGAGAATGTCGAGGACATGGCCAAGAGCGCATTCGAGTCGGTGGCCAGGAGGGTAATCGAGATGGACTCCCTTGAAGGTAGGATTGTCATGACAGGCGGTGTGGTCGCTTACAATGACATTGTGAAAACCATTCTTGAGAGGCATACTGGGAACGAAATACTCGTGCCCCCCGAGCCACAGCTTATCGGTGCTTTCGGTGCCGCGTTATTCGCGAAGGAGGCCAAGCTTGAAAGCTGAATCGGTCATTCAGACTCCGACATCAGCTCTCTGAACATCTCCTCCTGCTCTTCGTCGAGGGTGAGGAGGAACTTCTTAAGCAGTTCAAGCTGGGTTTTGGAGATTTTTCCGCTCTCCAGAAAATCGCTCGCATCCTTACCGACTGTCTCCCGCTTCTGTTTCAGCCTGACCTGGGTGGGCACCAATTTGTTGATGTTGTCTTGCTTTATCTTCTCGACCAGTTGTTTGCGTAATATAAACTTCTGAACCTTTCCCCTTCCACTGATGGGCAGATTCGTACCCACGAACACGTACCTCGGGACCTTGGCGCTGGCAATTTTTTCATAACAATAATCCACAACTTCCTGACCGGTGATCGACGATCCGCTTTTCGGATTTACGACGACGGCAACCAACTCACCCATGTCATGATCCGGCACTCCTACAACAGAGACCTCATGTATCTTCGGATGCTCGATGAGGAACTCCTCTACCTCGCGCGGGTAGACGTTGAATCCGCCCACTATAACGAGGTCCTTCTTCCGCCCGACTATCCTCACGTAGCCATCCTCGTCAATGGTTGCCAGGTCGCCGGTGTAAAGCCACCCGTCGCCGTCTATGGTCACGGCCGTCTGTTCCGGGTCTTTGAAGTAGCCTTTCATGACATTGTACCCCTTGCAGGCCAGCTCTCCCATCTCTCCAATCTGGACTTCATTACGGTCATCATCCGTCACCTTAACCTCGATGTGTGGGAGAGACCTTCCAACGGTTTCCACCCGTTGCTCTATCGTATCCCCGAATCCCGTGAAGGTCACGAAGCACGCCTCTGTCAGTCCGTATCCTATCGATACGTCGCATCCCATTCTCTCTATCACGTCCTTCATCGTGTCAATGGGGCAAGGGGCGCCGGCCATGATGCCCGTCCTGAGGGACGAGGTATCATACTCCCTGATCTTGAGGACCTCGAGTTCCCGGATGAACATTGTGGGTACGCCCAGGCACACGCTGCACTCCTCCTTTTCCACGGCCTTCAGAACATCGTCTGGGTCGAACCCGGGTTGGATCACCATGCTTGCGCCGTGGACCGTTGTCAGGGCTATGCCCAACACCCCGAACAGGTGGGAGAAGGGCACCGGTATCAGGAACCTGTCCCTGTGACTGATTTCCATGATCGAGGCCACGTCCTTAGCGTTGGTCATTATGTTGCTGTGGGACAGCATCGCTCCCTTCGGCTTTCCCGTGGTCCCGCTGGTGTACAGGGAGAACACTACGTCGTCCAGGTTGTTCTGGAACCTGCGATCCGTATACTCCTGGTTCTCTCTCCAATCCCTGCCCATTTCCAAGACCTTCTCATAGGACAGGGTGTCCTTGGGGGCGTCTCCCACGACAATGACGTCCTTGAGCTTGGGCAGGTTCGGTCTTATCTTGTTCAGAGTGTAAAGGAACTCGATGTTTCCGAATTTCGTTGCGGTAATGATTGTGCTGGCTTCTGAGTGGTCTAATATGTATTCCACCTCCGTATCCTTATACCAGGTGTCGAGAGGTACTATCACGGCCCCCACTCGTGCCGCCGCAAACCAGACAACCACCCATTCCATGCAGTTTTGCATCCACAGGCCAATCCTATCGCCCCGGCGTACGCCGATCTTGACCAGGCCTCCAGCGAACTTATTGACCTCGCTGTTAAGCTCCTGATATGATCTCCTGCGCTCTCCGTCCGTGACCACGTACTTCTCCGGGAAGGCTATCGAAGAACGGTCCAGCACCTCTCCAAAAGTTAGCATAAATATCACCTGCGTCATTCTTATCGAATAATCACGACACGATGGGGCCTGCGTATTAAATCCTTTTGAAAAAGCTTATCACTGAACTGCCTTCATACCAGCATCGAATGCCTTTGCGTTCATGTCGGCGGTTTTCGAGGGTACACGCTTCAGCAGGTGGGCGCGCAGCGATTCGGGGTCCAATGGCAGTCTTCCGGTTCCTGCCAGTGCTCCCAACAGCACGCTGTTCATTACAACGTGGGAGGTGAACTCCGCCGCAATGCTTGAGCCATCGATGACCAACAGGTTCTCCGTTACCTCGTTTATCGCCTGCATAACCATGTCACTGTCTGGGTATTCGACCTCCCCGAAACTCGCGCTCAAGGGTTTGGTCTGTTCGGAGTTTGCGATAATTATCGTATCCTTGTTGGCCTTATTAATGATCCTGTAGGCCTCTACAGGCTCGAATGCCAGTATGAGGTCTGCCTCGCCGTCAGCGATCAGAGGGCCGTGAATGTCCCCGATGCAAATCTGACTGGTAACTATGCCGCCCCTTTGGGCCATGCCGTGAACCTCACTTATCACAACGTTCAGACCGGCTTGCAGCGCAGCTTCGCCAATAACCTTCGAGGCGAACACCACACCCTGTCCTCCAATGCCCACGACGATGATCCGAAGCCTGGGCTCTCCGTTCACGTCGACCCCTCCTGCAATATCGCATCGAAAGGGCAAACCTGGACGCAGTAGCCGCAGCCGAGACAGTGTTCCCTTTTAATCGATACGTTTCCTTCCGAATCTGCAAGGATTGCCGGGCATCCGAGGTCGTTCATGCACTTGCCGCACTTCTTGCATTTCTCCTGATCGATCCAATATGTCCGGAACGTACCTTTTGATTTCTTTCCGCGAACCTCCAGAAGCGCGCACGGCCTAACTGCGATTATTACGGCCACGCCCTCGTGGGCAAGAGCCTCATTGTACGCATTTATTGTAGCTGAAAGATCGTTCGGGTCAACATTCCTTACGTGACCGACGCCGCAGGCCTCCACCAGCTTGTCTATTGATATCTCGGGCGCTTCGTTCCCCATGCCGTCGACGCCCATACCAGGATTTGGCTGGTGGCCGGTCATCGCGGTTGTTCTGTTGTCCAATATCGTGCACACGAACCTGTGCCCGTTATAGACCGCACTGATGAGGCCGTGAATACCGCTGTGGAAGAATGTCGAGTCCCCGATGAAAGCCATGATGGTCTGGTCGGTAGCTTGTGAAAATCCGCCCGCTGCATCCACGCTCGAACCCATGCACAGGAGGAAATCGGCGGCGTTCAAAGGCGGTTGTATGCCCAAGGTGTAGCAACCGATATCCGTTGCGAAGATAGCATCATCGAAATTGTCCTTCAGTACTTTTTTCACGGCATAATAGACATGCCGGTGCGGGCAGCCAGGGCAAAGGACTGGAGGTCGGCCAGGGATGGGAATGGACCTGGGACTTAGGCTATTGTCTGGAAACTCGATTCCCAACAATCCCCCCAAACCGTTTTTTATCGTATCAGGAGTGTATTCGTGCAACCGGGAGAAGTGGCCTGTAAGTTTGCCAATTATTTCAACGTCGATGCCATTCTCGTAGGCGATGGACCTCAGACGCGTTTCCAGGAAGGGTTCGAGCTCCTCCAAAACGACCACCTTGTCCACCGATTCCATGAAAGTGCGGCATAATTCGCTGGGAACCGGATGAGACATTCCCAGCTTGAGCATTCTGCATTTGATGCCAGCGCTCTTGATGACGTCCAGTCCGTAGTTAACAGCCGCGCCCGAGCCAACAAAGCCCGTTTCTGAACCTCCGAGGTCGAGTGTTCGGTTGAACTCGCTCCCTTCGGCCATGGCCTCGGCCTTTTCCATCTGCTCAAGCTGCCACGCATGGCGCTTTCTCGCCACTGGAGGCATGGTGATGAACCTGCTCAGGTCCTTTATGAATCGGCCTTTCCCCCTCCGCTTTCCGAGATTGAAAGTGTTGACCGGGCCTCTCATGTGACTCACGCGCGTGGTGGTCCTCAACATGATTGGCAATTCGAGTTCCTCGGAAGTGTCAAAGGCGGTTCTGGTCATTCCCCTAGCCTCGTCCGGTGTGGATGGCTCGAATACCGGGATATTCGCCAGACGGGCGTAATGACGATTGTCCTGCTCGTTCTGACTAGAATGGCAGCTGGGGTCGTCGGCTGTCACGAGTACGAATCCCCCCTTCACACCGGTGTATGCGGAGGTCATGAACGGGTCCGCAGCGACGTTCAGGCCAACGTGCTTCATGAAGGTCATTGTTCTGAGACCGCTAACGGCGGCTGCAATCGCAACCTCGGTCGCTACCTTTTCGTTAGTTGAATATTCGAAGTAAAAACCCGCTTCCCGACTGATATCCGCCAATGTGTTGCCTATCTCCGAGGAGGGTGTTCCAGGATACGATGCCGCCAGGTCCAAGCCGGCTTCCAGCGCCCCCCTCGCGATCGCTTCGTTACCGAGTAGGAATAGGGTCTTGCCCACGTCGTCCGTCAGGATTTCCTTCATTCGCTCACCAGGCTCTGTGTGAACTCTTCCTTCTTCAGGAGGATCTCCCATTCTTGGGTAACCTTTCGCTGGATATCGTCCAGTTCTTCCTGGGGCAGGTGTCTGAACCGACCCTGCATTGCCATGTAATCCTTGACTGGCTTGAGCTCCTTTGGCTTCCGCGTTATCTTGTAGACGCCGTTCTCCACTTCATATAAGGGATAAGCGGCGCATGCTACCGCCTCTCTGCAAACCTCGATTGTCAACTCGGGGGCCATGCGCCAGCCGGTAGGGCAGGGCGCGTAGATCTGAATGAATTTAGGGCCCCTGATCTCCTTGGCTTTGCGCAGCTTCTTTATCATGTCCTCGGGGTAGCCGACGCTGATGGATGCCGTGTAGGGTATCTTGTGCGCCACCATGATCTCTATCATGTTCTTCTTCGGCATCTTCTTCCAGTCCCGGGTGGTACCCACCGGGGTGGTCGTTGTCCAGGCCCCTATTGGGGTCGAGGAGCTGCGCTGGATGCCCGTGTTCATGTACGCCTCGTTGTCGTACATGATGTACATCACGTCGGTGCCGCGCTCGACCATGCCGGATAGAGCTTGGATGCCGATGTCGGCGGTGCCGCCGTCACCCGCAAAGCCCACGACCGTAACGTCCTCGATGCCCTTCGCGTCCAGTGCCGCCCTTATTCCCGATATCGAGGCACCGGTGGTCTCGAAGGCCGTGTTTAGCAGGGGGATCTCCAGGCACTTCAGCGGGAACACACCGGGCATCACCGCCCAGCAGCAGGCTGGTATGCTCATTATCGTCCGGGGGCCCAGGGCCTTAAGGGTGTAGCGCATGGCATGGCACGCGCCGCAGCCGAGGCAGCCGACGTGGCCCGAGTTCATGTATTCCTCCTCCGGTATCGTGAACTTTGCCAGTCTACCACCCCCCATGGCCGGTAACGCCGATCCATTCTATCTCGGTGTCCAGTCCGGTATCCTTCAATTGCAGCGTCTTAACGAACACCTTCTCCAGGACTTCGGGCGTTAAGTCCTTTCCGCCCAGGCCCATGATGTAATTCTTAACGGTTGGTACATCGGCGAGACCGTACAGCGCACCCTTGACTTCCGTCGCCATCGGCCCCCAATGACCGAAGGTGTAGGAGCGGTCGCACACGCCGATGATGTTTGTCATCTTCGCCAGCTGCCTCACCTCATCGTAAGGGAACGGGCGGAAGCACCTGAGCCTGGCAACGCCCACCTTCTTGCCATCGGACCTGAGCTTGTCAGCGACGTGCTTTGCCGTGCTAGCGACGGTGCCGGCGAGGACCAGGACCGCGTCCGCGTCCTCGCACTTGTAGAAGTCCATGAGGCCGCCGTAGCTGCGGCCGAACGTCTCCTCGAACTCCTTCTCCGCTTCGAGTATCGCGCCACGGGTCTTCTCCATTGCCTCGTTGATCTTGAACCTGAATTCCATGTACCAGTTGGGCATGACAAGGGAACCGAAGCCGTAAGGTTCGTCTACGTCCAGGCGGAAACGCGGGTCAAAGGACGGCAGGTACCCCTCCACCAGCTCAGGGTCCGGGTAATCCACCGGTTCCATGGTGTGGGATAGGATGAAGGCGTCCTCGATTATCATCGAGGGCAGCATGATGTCGGCCCTCTCGCCGACCTTGTAGGCCATGATTATGGAATCCAAAACTTCCTGGTTGCTGTCGCAGTACACCTGCATCCAACCAGTATCCCTCTGCGCCATCGTGTCGTGCTGGTCCGCCCACACGCTCCACGGCGGGCCCATTGCCCTGTTGACGTTTGACATTACGACTGGTGTTCGCGCGCCAGAGGCCCAGATGAGGAGCTCGTGCATGAGTGTAAGCCCGTGAGCCGACGAGGCCGTGTAGGCCCTCGCCCCCGTCTGGGATGCGGAGATGCACGCCGCCATCGCGCTGTGCTCGCTCTCCACCTTGACGTATTGGCACTTCATCTCCCCCGAGGATACCAGCGTGGCTATCTTCTCGACGATGGAAGTCTGGGGGGTGATAGGATACGCGGCCACGACCTCCGCCTTGGCCGCCATGGCCCCGTAGGCGGAGGCGTAGTTCCCCGTCATCATTATCTTCATTGTGACTCCTCCTCCAGTATCATTTCGATGGCGTCCTTGGGACACTCATAGGCGCAAATGCCGCAGCCCTTGCAATGATCGTAATCGAACTCCGGGAACTCGTCCTCCTTCGCCTTGATCGAGACGTCCGGGCAGAACTTCCAGCAGATGTGGCACTTGATGCACTTCTCCTTGTCCAACACGGGCCGGAAGGTCTTCCAGCCGCCGGTCTGGTTCGCGGACGAGGGCACGCTGGTTATGGGAGTCAGAGGCAGGTCTTCGAATGTCTTGAACTCCTTCTTCAACTCCTCCCGGCTCATTGCATCACCACCGATTCGAAAGCCTCCTTAGCGGCGGCCGTGTTCTCATCCAGCTTGACCGGGACGTTGTGCCTGATGCTTGACACGAGCGATTCCAGTTTGACCAGGCCCGAGGCCCTGGCAAATGCCCCCAATACCGAGCTGTTGACTATTGGCGCCGCCTTGCTGCCGAGCCTGTGCTTGATGGCTATACCGGTCGCGTCGATGGTGGCCACCTTCTGCTCCCCCGTGATGCCAAGACCCCTGCGAAGGCTGTCCGCGTTCTCCTTGGTGTTCACAAGCACGAGACCCTCCGGCTTCAGGCCCTCGACCACGTTCACCGCCTTGACCAGCGTTGGGTCCATGACGATGACGAAATCCGGGGCATAGATGCCTGATTTGATTCGAATCTTGCGGTCTGACACGCGAGTGTAGGCGGTCACCGGTGCACCCCTGCGCTCGACGCCGAAGAAGGGGAACGCAGAGACTTCCTTACCCTCCAAGAATCCCGCTTCGGCCAATATGTTGGATGCGACGACCGCGCCCTGTCCACCTCGCCCGTGGAACCTAACCTCAATCATGCTTCCCAGAATTTCCGACTCCATCGTCGAACCTCCCTTGGAATAGGCTACCGGCATATTGCTGGCCATTGTTTCTGTAAATATGCCGCTCACACCGGGCCATAATCGTAATACCATTATTTAATCCCTTTACCTGATGGGTATATTATTATCATTTGGACAGGATTCGGGAGCGATGAACGTACTTTATGCGACCTTGAGGGCGATGGCCCGGGCAACCGAGGATGAAGATAGGGTCGGGGAGGTCCTCAGGTTCGCGTCCGGAGTTGACGAGGTCGTAAAGACCGCCGTTAAGGATCACTTTGGGAATCGCACGGTAGTGTTGTCGGTTGACATTCGTAAGAAGAGGGATATCAGGGCTTTCCTGAAGAGGCTCTCGGAAGCCGATATCCTAAAGATCTTGGCGGATGAGATAGAGGAGAGAACGGACGACGGGTGCGTCCTTCACTTCAGGCTGGAGAAGCAGGGGGCATTCGAGGGCCGTCTGGTGCTCGCGGTCTCGAAGGACGTCGTCGATTGCGCGCTGAAGGCCGCTGCCTACCCGGCAAAGAAGGAGACCGCGGTGGCTTCGCTGAGGGAGACTTTCCAGGAATTGTTGAGTTCGTGAAAAGAAACTAATATTTTGTATGCTATCGACCTCGGGGGTTGAACGTATGACCAAACCTACTAGCAGCGCCGACGACGTGGTGTGGAACTTCGAGGGACTGTACTCGTCGTTGGACGACCCGAACATCAGGAGCGACCTTGACACGCTGGACGAGAGGTCAAAGGCCTTCGAGGAGAAGTACAGGGACCTCATCGGCCCGGAGATGACGACAGAGCTGATGGGCAACGTGCTTGACGAGTACGAGGCTTTGGACAGGGACCTGACGAAGGTCGTTTATTACGCAAGACTGAACTTCGCCAAGAACACGACCTCGCACAAGGAGGGCGCGCTCATGCAGATGGTCCAGGAGAGATCTATTAAGATTAACACACGGCTCCTCTTCCTGGAACTTGCCTGGTGCAATCTCGATGACGGTGTGGCCAAGAGCCTAATGGACTCGCCGGAGGTGGCGAAGTACAGGCATTACCTTGAGGTTGTCAGGTTGAGGAAGCCGCACAAGCTCACCGAACCTGAGGAGAAGGTCTGGGAGGCCCTGAGCCTGACCAGCAGGAAGGCGTTCATAAGATTGTTCGACGAGACCATGGGCCGTCTGGTGGTGAAGGTGGAGGTGGACGGTGTCGTACAGGACCTGACCCTGGACGGGGCAATCGTGCTGCTGAGGAAACCTGACAGGGAGCTGAGGAAGAGGGCCTGGCTGGCCATCACCGATGCCCTGGAAAAGGACATGCCGCTGCTGACTTTCATCTTCAACAACCTCGTCTACCATCACGCCATAACCGACGAGTTCAGGAGGTTCCCTCACCCAATGAAGGCGCGCAACCTGGACAACCAGGTGGACGACGATACCGTGCAGGGTCTATTGAAGGCCGTGGACAGGAACGTCGGCCTTGTGTCAAGATATTACCGGCTCAAGCACAAGATTCTCGGCTACGATTCCCTGAAGGATTATGACAGGTACGCCCCCCTATTCGATGATACGGAGAAATGCACTTACGAGGAGGCGAAGAAGATGTGCCTTGATGCATATGGGTCGTTCTCATCTCGGACCGGAGAGGTTGCCCAGATGTTCTTTGACAAGGGCTGGATAGACGCCGAGCTCAAGCAGGGTAAGGAGGGGGGCGCGTTCAGCGCGAGCGTGTCGTCAGACCATCACCCCTACATACTCCTCAACTTCACAGATTCGCTTGACGACGCAATGACCATGGCCCACGAGCTCGGCCACGGAATACACCAATACCTCGCCCAAAGCCAGGGTGACCTGCAGATGAACACGCCGTTGGTCACCGCGGAAACGGCCAGCGTCTTCGGCGAGATGATACTTTTCAACAGGCTCCTAGCGGAGAGGGATGACCCGAAACAAAAGCTGGCGCTGCTGTGCGAGAAGATAGAGGACATATTCGCCACGGCCGTCAGGCAGGTTATGATGAACCGTTTCGAGACGCGCCTGCACGAAGCCAGGAGAGAGAAGGGTGAGCTCGCGGCCGATGACGTCCATGCGATGTGGAAGGAGGAGAACGTGTGGATGTTCGGCGATTCCGTGGAGATGACCGATGAGTACTCCAAATGGTGGTCGTATGTGCTCCATTTCGTCCATTACCCGTTCTACACCTATGCATACTCCTTCGGGGAACTGATGGTCCTGGCCCTTTACGAACAATACCGAAAATCCGGCGGAGACTTCGTCGACAGGTACATAGACATGCTCGCCTCCGGCGGCTCTGATTATCCACGGAACCTCATGAAGAAGATGGGCATGGACATCACCGACCCCGAGTTCTGGCAGCTGGGATTGGACCTTGTCGAGAGGATGATCGCCCAGGCGGAAGAAGAGGCGAAGGCCCTCGGGTATTGACGGTCTCATCTGCCCTATCGAATCCGCCGTTTAGAGTGTATGTGGCACCCATCATATCGACGCCATTCGGGGCCAGGTAGACAAAAAACCTTTTCTACTCTACAGGTATCCCCGAATGATACCATGGAAACGCTTCTCCGTTTCAACGATTTGGCAAGCCTCGACCAGACCACGATGGGAGTGGGCAGTGCGGGTCTGGCAGTCTTCGCCCGGGCTGGATTTGTAACGGTCAGGGGCTTCGTCATCACCCCAACAGTGCTGTCCGATTTCCTGAAGAAGGACGGGATCGCCAGTGCATTGGCGGATTTCAAGGGCAGCGAGCCCTCCGGAGATGCGAGGGAGAGGCTGAGGGCCGTTTTTCTT
>Ga0209536_100002481_pt1 | contig 30108 bp, 26 predicted proteins | sample DeeMarSeWOR28_12_FD_187461 | JGI IMG/M metagenome (GOLD analysis project Ga0209536, IMG submission 187461) | Marine sediment microbial communities from White Oak River estuary, North Carolina - WOR-2-8_12 (SPAdes) (version 2) | ecosystem: Environmental > Aquatic > Marine > Intertidal zone >...
GTCGAACACCTACTACGATTGGTTTCTGGACCGCATCTTTATCTTGAACGCCGCGGGGGTGTATGTGAACAAGTTCCTTGCCACCTTCGAGGAGTTCCCGCCAAGCCAGAAACCGGGGTCCTTCACCATCGGCGATGCGAAGGAGAAGATCTTCAGCACCATCGGATCCCCTTAGGGTCTCTGGCGGCAGCGGCAACAGGGACAAGCCAAGCCGATCGATCGGTAGGCCCCTATCATGAACCGTTTCTCGCGACAGGAGGTTCGCAAAGCTGCCAGGCGGTACATCATGTGCCGCCCGGTAGCTTCAACGGATCATCAATCCAATCCAAATAGGGGAGGGAAGCACTTCGAAAAATGGAACCATCATGAAAAATCTTAAAAGAACGCGGCGCTATGCGCTACCTGTTTCGATCGTCATGGTGCTCATCGGCTGGATAGCCGTTCCGGCACTGGCGGCTGATCCGCTGGGATCCTGGAACGATGGCGAGGCCAAACAATCAATCATCGAATTTGTGTCAAAGGTGAGCAAGCAAGGCTCGAGTGACTTTGTGCCTGTCGAGGAACGCATAGCCACGTTCGACAACGACGGCACGCTCTGGGCTGAGCAACCCATTTACTTCCAACTGCTATTCGCCATCGACCGCGTGAAGGCGCTTGCGCCGCAGCATCCTGAATGGACGGAGAAAGAGCCCTTTGCCTCGCTGCTCAAGGGCGACGTGAAAGGCGCTCTGGCAGACGGCATGAAATCGGTGGTCGAAATCATCATGGCCACTCACGCCGGTATGACCACCGCGGAGTTCGAGACGATCGTCAGTGACTGGATCGCGACAGCAAGACATCCCACGACCAAACGCCCCTGCACCGAGATGGTCTATCAGCCGATGCTCGAGTTGCTCGATTACCTGCGCGTGAACGGCTTCAAGACCTTCATCGTGTCCGGCGGCGGTATCGAGTTCATGCGCCCATGGACCGAGAAAGTCTACGGGATCCCACCTGAACAGGTGATTGGCAGCAGCATCAAGGTAAAGTTCGAGATGCGCGACGGCACGCCGGTTCTGGTTCGTCTGCCCGAGCTCGACTTCTACGACGATAAGGAAGGCAAGCCGGTTGCCATCCACCAGCAAATTGGCCGGCGGCCCATTGCCGCGTTCGGCAACTCCGACGGCGACCTGCAGATGCTGCAATGGACCACCGCCGGGAAGGGGCCACGGTTCGCGCTCTACGTCCACCACACCGATGCCGAGCGCGAATGGGCCTACGACCGAAAGTCCAGCTTTGGCCGCCTCGACAAGGGCCTCGACGAAGCGAAGAAAAACGGCTGGACGGTCGTGGACATGAAGCAGGATTGGAAGGTCATCTACCCTTATGAGGCGAGGTAGGAGCATGGGGTTGTCTATACTCCGGGGGCATGATTCGGGTTGCCAGGTCGGGGAGCATGTGGATGGGCCATATAGAAATCTTTTCGTTAACCGGGTAATGTTTCGAGCCGGGACAGACGACCCCAAGCGGGAATATGAATATGCCGTCGAAGCGGTCAATCAGCTGGCGGCGGAAAACGGCTGGCATGTGATCAGCATGAAAAATGATTGGGAGCGCATTTTTGACTTCAAAAAGAAAAAATAAATAAAGAGGTGCGGTATGAAAACAGCTCGGCACATCTATCTGCTGGTGCTTCTGGTTGCGTTGGCTTTTGGCGGCTGCGCATCCCAGCCCAAAAACCAGATTATGCTGATGCCGGCCCCGGATGTCTACGATCAGGGTGACTGGGATCCGTTCACCGACCGCGATCCCATAGAGGACATTCCCTACGGCGGCATTTTGTATGCCACCGACCGCCAGCCGGCCGAGCAACAGGGGCAGTATTATCTCAACGAGCGCGGTCATGTGCTGCGCCTCGGGGTGGCCCGGATTACAGCGGGCAAGGAAGACATGACCTGGGAGGAGGCCCGGCGCATCTCGCTGCTCAAGGAGCGTCCCGAAGATTATCCGCTCAAAGTGAGCGATGTCCGCGAGATCGAAATTCTGGAGCGCAGCATCAACGCGTTTACCGATCGCCAGGTGGTTGAAAAACAAAAGCAGCTGCCGGGCGGGCAGTTCGTCGCCGATATCAATGCCAAGCTGGCCATATCGCGGAAAAAAGACATTTTCATCTATCTGCACGGCTACAAGGTGGTGTTTGAAAACCCGCTGTTGGTGGCCTCGGAACTGTGGCATTTCTTGGGCTACGAAGGTGCTTTTATCGCCTTTGCCTGGCCGTCCACACCGAGCACGCTGGCCTACTTCTCGGACCTGGAAACCGCTGCCCTGTCGGCCGGGAATCTGCGGCTACTGATCCAACACCTGGCCGACAAAACCGACGCCCGGCGGATTCACATCATCGGCTACAGCGCGGGAACACGGGTGGTCGCGCAGGCATTGAATCAGCTGGCGTTGATATACTCGGATCCGGACGGCAAGGTGTCCGCGAAGAAGCTGCGGATCGGTCACGTCATCCTGACCGGCAGCGACCTCGACCGGCATCTTTTCGGCTCCTACCTGGTGGACGGCATGCTGGATGTCGTCGGTGACCTGACGGTTTACGCATCTGCAAAGGACAAAGCCCTGGGGATGTCCAAGTGGGTGTTCGGGCGCCAGCGGCTCGGACAAACAGTGGGCGTGAACCTATCTGCAGCGGCGGAAAACTACCTGGTGCAGAACAGCAAACTGGTCATCGTCAATTCCACCGACGCACCGGGTGCCGACACTGGCAATGGCCACGCCTATTTTCGGCAAAGCCCGTTTACCAGCAGCGATATACTGGCGACGCTGATGTTTGATCTCAAGCCGGCCGAGCGGGGGCTGCAGCAAACCGACGGCCGGCATATATGGACATTTTCACCAGATTATATCGATAAGCTGCGCGCTGCTTTGGTAAAGGCGCAATCGAATTAGATTCAATCGAGTGCCCTGGAAGGGAAGACCGTGATCTCGATTTGGGTAACGCTCCCTGTCTCTTTACTATTGAAAAGCAAAACCCGTGAAGGCGACGAAGAAAGCAACTGTCAGGTGCAGCCCGCCTCAAACCGCCGTAAGCGAGCTGACCCACATGGAAAGTTGCTGTCGGATAAAGATCGAGATCCCTTTTGGGTATGGCAGAAGCGATACGTGCTGAAAAAGGAATAACTAAAATGAAAACCCTTACGGAATTTATAAAAACATCCCTGCTCGGCGGCCTGTTCGTGCTGCTGCCCCTGGTCCTGTTCTACCTGCTGCTGTCCGAGCTGCTAGCCCTGGTGGTGATGCTGGCCACCCCCATTGCCGACCTTTTCCCGAAAGGGACCTTCGATGAGGTCCAAATGCCCGTGGTAGTCGGGTTGATCCTGATTGTCGGGGTTTCGTTTTTGCTCGGGCTGGCCCTGCGCTCGGCAGCCCTGCGGCGCCTCGGGTTGTGGGTCGAGCACCAACTGCTGGGCCGGCTTCCGCTCTACAATGCGGTCAAGAGTCTGGCCAGGGGACTGGTGGGCGCACAGGAGGATACCGCCTTCCGGTCGGCCGTGCTTCATTCGCCGGATGGCGAGCGGGAAATCGTTTACGTAATCGAGGAACACGGCGACGGGCAGATGACCGTGCTGGTACCCTGGGCCCCAGCGTCTTTTGCAGGCGCAGTTAAAATCATCAGCAGCGATCGGATCGAAATGCTCGACGTCAGCGTCGGAGACGCCTCCAGAGTTTTGGGCCACTGGGGTGTGGGGGCCCGGGACCTGATTGGCAAAAATAAAAGATAGCCTACGGGGAGGTATGATATGCGACAGGCGGCCATCATTGTTATCATTCTGCTACTATTCATAGTCTTAACATTTTCCGCTCAGGCATCCATGCGCTGCGGCAACCTGACCGTGCAGGAAGGCACCCTCGGGTTGGAGATTCAGGCCGAGTGCGGCGAACCGGTGGCAAAGGAGCGGCATTTTATCGACAAGTACGGCGATGTCGACAAATGGGTATATGGCCCCGAAGCCGGGTACATTTACGTGATATACCTTTTTACGGGAAAGGTGGTCGAAGTCGAAGAGATTCAGCAGTAGGTGCCCGGTTTCATAAATCCTGAAACGGATTATTCCCAAATCGTTTGGAACATGTTGTCATGACACGAAAAGACCCCATCGCGGAAGAACTGCCTGCGGTCGACTGGCGATTCCGATTGGGACTCACGATATTTATGGTCGGTTTTGCCAGCCCGCTGCTCATTCCCCTGGTGACCGCCTTGGATCTGACGACCCAGTGGAAGACGATCATCTCCGGTGCCCTTGCAGTGGGCATCCCGGAATTGTTCAGCATCATTGCAGTAGCGATCATGGGCAAAAACGGCTTCGATTACATAAAAGAACGATTTTTCGGCTACCTCAAAAAGCATGGTCCACCGGAACGGGTCAGCAGGGCGCGATATCGCATCGGTCTGGTAATGTTCGTCCTGCCGCTGTTGCTGGGATGGTGCGGGCCATACTTTCTGCACCACGTCCCGGGTTATGAAGCCCATCGTCTACTGGTGATCGTCATCGCAGACCTGCTGCTGGTGTCGAGCCTGTTCGTACTGGGCGGCGAATTCTGGGACAAGGTGCGCGCCCTGTTCATTCGCGATGCCCGGGTGGTGCCGGCAGAATCGAGCCACCGCTGAAGCGGACAGCCATCGATGCCTATCATCTCTCTTGACCGCAAACACCGAACAGGATATAGGATCTGCAGAGCTGTTTGGGGCCTCGGCCCTGCTGACCATCCGGTGCGCTTTCATCGGCCCGCTGGTGCGGGAAATCGCCTGGCTGTAGTTCATCCCTTTCGCGCGACTACTGAAAAAACTGAGACCGAAATGGTAGCGCCATTTTCGTATAAATCGCAGGGCCCTGCGGCGGCACTGTATATGTGAAAACCGAGGAGGAAAACATGAAAAAGGGTCGCAGTTTTATATGGGGTTTTTGTGTGTTCGTGGTGCTGGCCGGGCCGGTGCTGGCGGCCGAGACGAGTTCGGCCGATCTGCCCTGGACGAAGGGATACCTGAACCTGGGCTATTACCTGGCAACTCTCAACAGCTCGGTTCGCCTGGGAGAGTCGAACACCGGCATCGGGCTTGACCTCAGTATGGAGGAACTGCTGGACCTGGATTCGTCCAAAGGGACCTTTCGGATCGAGGGCGGCTGGCGATTTTCCAAAAACAAGCGCCACAAGGTCGAATTGGGCTGGTTCAGCTTCGATCGCTCCGGCTCGAAAACCATAATCGATCCGATCGAAGTTCCCCCGGAGCTGGGCGGCGGAACCATATCCGGCCAGTTCAACTCCACCTTTCAATTCGACATCATCAAGGCCAAGTACGAGTACTCCTTTCTTCTCGACGATCGCGTCGATGTGAACGCAGGCATAGGATTGTTTGTCATGCCCTTCAAGATCGGAATTTTAGTCCAGGCCGGCAGTACCCGCGAGATCAATGAAAGTATCACGGCTCCGCTGCCGGTGCTCAGTCTCGGCTTCGACGTGGTTTTGACGCCCAAATGGTATTTGCGGCAACAGACCGATTTTTTCTATCTGGAAATCGACGGCTATGAAGGCGGTATCGCCGATATCCAGGTCGCTTTGGAGTATCTGCCCTGGAAGCATTTCGGTTTCGGCCTGGGTTTTGACGTCTTGACAATCAAAGTAAAAGCGAACGGAGAAACCGATGTCCCCGGCGTCGATTTCAAGGGCGACATTGAATTTGACACCACCGGTATCCAGCTCTACCTGAAGGCCTTCTTTTAATCGATCGTAGCCGAAGCGATCAGCCGGTAATAGGCATTGATAAAGGCAGTTTTGAAAAACCCTGTAAATGCCGCGAGAAAGTGGCGCGTATTACGATTCACAATTTTGGTTTGGCTGGTGTTACTTACCGGACTGGGGCAGATTCGGGCGCAAAACCCTGATCCAGGCTTGGGGTCTGTTTCCTTGAAGCGAGTGGAAGCGGTCTTCAAAGGCGACCTTCCGGAAATCCTGCGTGGCCGACGCTTTATCCGAGTGCTGGTGAGCTACAACCAGACCAATTTCTTCATCGACCGGGGCCGCCCCAAGGGCCTGGAATACGAACTGCTGCACCGCTACGAATCCTACCTGAACCGGCAGAGCAAAAAAGGGTCGACCAAAATCCAGCTGATCTTTCGGGTGCTGCCCTTCGAACAGCTGCTGCCGGCGTTGGTTGCAGGCCGCGGCGACATTGCGGCCGCCGGGCTGACCATCACCTCCCAGCGTCAAAAAATCGCAGCGTTTACCCGGCCGTACATCGACGACGTCAACGAGGTCGTCGTCACCTCTCCTAACGCCGACAACCCGGTCACCGTCAGGGGCCTGTCGGGACAGAGCGTCACCGTCGTTGCCGGCAGCAGTTACGTGGGGCATTTGCAGGCGCTGAACGAAACGCTTGCCCAGGAAGGATTTGCTCCGGTAAAAATTGAGCTCGCGGACCCTTACCTGGAAGCCGAAGACATCTTGCAGATGGTAAACGCCGGCGTCTACGAACTGACCGTGGTCGACGAGCACGTGGCCGACACCTGGTCTCAGGTGCTTTCCGACATGATCGTGCGCAAGGACCTGGTCATCCACCGCGGCGGCAGCATTGCCTGGGCGGTGCGCAAAGAAAATCCCAAGCTGCTGGCCAGCTTGAACCAGTTCCTGCGCAGCCACCGTCAGGGAACGCTGGTCGGCAACATTCTTTTGAAGCGCTACTTTTCAGATAGCCGCCGAATCGGCAATCCGTTGTCGGAATCCGATGCCAAAAAGCTCCAGGCGCTGCGCGCCCTGTTCGAAAAATACGCCGGTATGTATGGCTTCGACTGGCTGAAGGTCGCCGCCCTGGCCTACCAGGAATCGCGTTTGGATCAACGGGCCAAAAGTACCCGGGGAGCGGTGGGCATCATGCAGATCCTGCCAACTACCGCCTCCGGACCGGCAGTCGGGATCCCGGATGTGAGCACCGTGGAAAACAACATCCACGCCGGTACGAAGTACCTGGCACACCTGCGGGACACCTATTTCAACGATCCGGACATCGCGGCACAAGATCGTCTCGATTTCACTTTTGCCGCCTACAATGCCGGCCCTGCAAGAATCAACAGCCTGCGCCGCCAGGCTGCAAAGGAGGGGCTCGATCCCGACCGCTGGAATCTTAACGTGGAGTACGTGGCCCGGAAAACCATCGGAAGAGAAACCGACCACTATGTGGCCAACATCCACATGTACACCGTGGCCTATCAAACTTCGCTGAAGATGATCCAAAATAGGAGTCGCGTGGTGGAGTCGACTCAATAAGCACCCAGAGGCTCCATCGATGAATGGTCACCGAAACGAAAATAAATGAAGTCGGCAAAGCTTATACTCGGCCGGGTGCTTCTTATCGCGGCGGTTGTGCTATCCCACGCCGGGCTCTCGATCGCCCAGCTGGTCGAAGAACCTGAAGAAACCATCAATTACGCCTATTCCACCTGGCTCGGAACCGGCATCTACAGCTTTGGGGATCGGCGCATCTACGTGCTGCGGGGCAATTTTACCTACTCGCTGAGGGAACCCCAAGAAGACAAGTGGGGCTGGAAACTGCTGCTGCCGGCCACCCTCGGTGTCAATGAATTTACCAATTTCGACGTAGAAGTCACCACGGTCACCTTCATTCCGGGCATCGAGGCCCAGATTCCCGCCTCAGAGAGTTGGCTGTTGAAACCGTTTGCACAGGTCGGCTTCGGCAAGGATTTTTCCGGCAGCGATCCATCGTTCATCTGGGGGTACGGGTTCAAAGGGCTCGGCAACTTTCCGTATAAAAACATGGAGTTTGATTTTGGTGCGGGCATCACCTACGCCAATCACACCCAATCCGGCTCCCGGGGCGATGACGGTTTTACGCGGTTCGACATCGGTTTGAATGCGCGCTGGCCGACGCGGCTCAGCATTCAAAACCGACAGACCTCAATCAACGCGTATTTCGTATACACAGAATTCGTCAACGACGTTGAATTGCTGCTTCCGTTGGAGGATAACATCGACCTGCAACGCCTGTTCACACTGGCGCTGCTGGTGGAGGGCAGGCCGTCGTTTTCCATCTGGTTTATCCCCTTGAGCGGGCTGGGCATCGATTTTACTTTCGGCAACAATTTTAGAGGTATCGGCCTGACCACCGGATTTCCTTTCTGAATGCTGACGGCCGGGATTCTGCCCTGCGGCCGGTATCAACTACGATAGGTGACCGGCCGCTGAACGAATGCGAAGCACTCCTGCGGAGGGAGGATCCGGTCAACGGTAGACACTTTCACTCAGACTGCGGATGCATCTGAAAACTGTTTTTCGAAAGGAGTGAGAATATGAACAGGACTCGAAATCGCAGCTGGATCCGGGCCGCCTTGCCGGCCGTTTTGTCTCTGCTGCTGGTGGTCTCCTGCTCGACGCGCAGCGGCCAGATGGCCGGCCGGGGAGCGACAACTGGAGCCGCGGCCGGCGCAGTCGGCGGGCTGGTCAGCGCGCTGGTGTTTGGCGGCGATCCGGCAGAGGCTGCCGCCCGTGGCGCGGTTTATGGAGGCAGCGTGGGAGCCGTCTCCGGCGCGGTGGCCGGCGCCCAGATGGACCAGGCACAAAAAGAGAAGAGAGACGCCCAGCTCGAAAAACTGAAAAAAGAGATCGGCGAGGATGCCTTCAGCGGGCTGGAAGCACTGACCGAATGCAAGCATGACGTGGCATTGGGCTACGCCCGCACCGCCGCGAAGTCCGACAACAAGGACCATGCCCTGGCCGGCGTCTGGCTGGAGGTTCTCTCTTACGGCGACAGCCGACAGGAAATCAAAGCCCGGGAGTTGTTTCCGGATCTCCTTTCAAAGGACGCGGTTATCCGATCCGAAGCCCAGGCCGAGGAGGCCATGCGCAAAGCCCTGCTGGCCCTGATGGACATCCGCGAACAATACAAGCTGCCCAGAGTGTGCCAGTGAGCTTCACCAAGGCCTGATCGATCGATCCGGCAAATCGACGAAAATTCTTTGTCCCGGACGGGCTTGCCCGACAACCCTGTGCTGCCTGCGGATTTGCTGCTGCGGTGCCCTGATACTGGATTCAGCTGCTGCTGTATTCTCCACTTTTGATTTCGTCAAGTTATTCCGATGAATCCTTCTACGGCTCTACCCTGTTGAAGCGACTAATTTTTGCGAAACACCATCAACGAGAAAACCTTCAAACAGGAAAGGAGAAACCGTTATGGTTGTGAGTCTTAATCGAAAATCGATTTTGGGTGCACCCGTCATCTTTTTTCTGCTCGCCCTTCTCCTGCATTCGCTGATTGCGGCAGTGCCGGCGGTGGCTGCCGATAATCCGACAGAATCCCAGAGCACGTCGGACGCCGCAAAATCGAAAACAAAAGAAATGGTCTCATCGGGTCCGGTTGACGAATTCAACCGCGGCACGCCCCGGGGCACCCTCAAGGGCTTTATCGCCGCCACCCGCGACGGAAAATTCGACAGGGCTGCCAACTATCTCGATCTGCGAAATCTGCCGCAGGGCCTGACCGTCGAACAGGGACCCGAGCTGGCACGGCAACTGAAGATCGTAATGGACCGGGCCCTGTGGGTGGATATCGAACTGGTCAGCGACGATCCCAAAGGGGCACCGGAAGAAGGACTGCCGCCGAACCGGGATATGCTGGGACAGATTAAAACCCCGCTACGTGCGGTAGACATTTTCCTGCAGCACGTTCCGCGCGAAGATGGTGTGCCAATCTGGAAATTCTCAAGCCGAACCGTTGCCCAGATACCCCATCTGTTTGAACACTATGGCTACCGGCCCTTTGAAAAAAAGCTGTCGGAGTGGATGCCGGACTTCGTCATTATGGGCTGGCAGGGCTGGCAGTGGGGCTTTTTCTTTATTTGCGTCGGGGTGGCCTACCTGGCCGCTGTCGTTCTGACGACTGCCGCCGGTTTGCTGTTGCGAAAGAAAGAAACCGAATTTCGCAAAGATTCCGCAAAGCTGGTCACCGGGCCGATCCGGTTTCTGCTCTGGCTGCTGTTTGCCAACATGGCCATTCACTACATCGGCCCGTCTGCGACCATACGGAGCATTCTCGAGGGCGGGACGCTCATTATCCTCGCGTTTACGTGGGCAGTGGTGCGGGGGATCAGCCTCGGCTTCAGCTGGTGGGCGGAACGGCTGCGCAGAAGCGGCCAGGAATCGGCCACCGTGCTGCTGCGACCGATTCGCAACATCGTCAGCGCACTGTTTATCGTGGCCGCCGTGCTGCTGTGGCTGGACAACATCGGCTTTAACGTCAACACCCTGCTCACCGGCCTCGGCGTGGGCGGTCTGGCAGTGGCCCTGGCGGCCCAGGACACGATGAAGAACTTTATCGGCAGCATCATGATCCTGTTGGACAAGCCCTACCAGGTGGGGCAGCGGATCGTGATCAAGGGGCATGACGGCGTTGTGGAGGATATCGGCCTGCGCTCGACCAAACTGCGACTGCTGACCGGGCATCAGACCAGCGTTCCCAACGAGGAAATGGCCCGGTTGGACATCGAAAACATCGGCCGGAGGCCCCACATCCGTCGATTGACCAACATCGGGATCACCTACGACACGCCGCCGGAGAAGGTCGAAAAGGCGGTGGAGATCATCTCCAAGATCCTGGACAACCACGAGGGGATGGACCCGCAGTTTCCGCCCCGGGTTTACTTCAGCGACTTCAACGACTACTCGTTGAACCTGCTGGTGCTCTATTGGTTCCATCCGGCGGACTACTGGGGATATATGGCCCACGGTCAGCAGGTGAATCTGCAGATCATGCGGGAGTTCGAAAAAGAAGGCATCCGCTTCGCCTTCCCCACCCAGACCACGCAACTGGCCCAGGAAAAAAACCAGGCCCTGCAGATCAGATGGATGAATGAATCCGGGTTTACAGAAGATCGGTTGCCGGCGTAGCAACGGCGATCAAGTAAGAAAAAGGGAAAAATAAAACAGGCTGCTTTTCAGCAGCCTGTTTTTCCCTGCAACGCCTTCAGACGCGTTATTTGCTTTCCTGGATCTTCTCGGTCAGCTCCGGTATAAAATCGAGGATGTCGGCCACCACCCCCACATCGGCCACCTGAAAAATGGGGGCCTTGGGGTTTTTGTTCACCGCAACGATGAACGGGTTACCCTTGATGCCGCCCATGTGCTGAAAAGACCCGCTGATGCCCAGCGCCAGGTAGACTTTCGGTTTGACCGTCTGACCGGAGGTGCCCACCTGTCTCGATTTTTCCAGCCACTTGGCATCCACGATCGGCCGTGAGCACGACACCACCGAGCCGATTGCCTTGGCCAGGTCTTCGGCGATTTCGATGTTATCCTGGTCCTCGATGCCGCGTCCGACGGAAACCAGCACGTCTTCTTTGGTGATGTCCACATCGCCGACTTCGGCGGCCACCACCTCGATATACTGCCGCCTGACCGTCAGATCACCGATCTCCGACGACTTGTCCACCACCTGCCCGCCGGCGCTGCGGCTTTCATCTGCCGGAAACGATCCGGGACGACAGGTGAGTACGGCCCCGCCGCCGACGTTGCAGTTGACGTGGGTGCTGACCATGCCGCTGTATTCCTGCCGCACTGCTTTGAGCTGATCGCCCTCCAGCCCCTCGATGGCCACCACGTCGGGCACGTAGGCGCTGTCCATTTTTACCGACAGCCCCGGCCCCAGGTCCATGCCGAAGGTGTCGTGGGGCAGCAGGATCATCGCATCTGCCGGCAGTAAACCGGCCAGCAGTTTGCGGATGACTTCGGCATTCGGGTAGGACAGGGCCTGGTGGTCGAACTTCCAGACTTGCTCAAAAGATGCTGCCATTTCGTTGCACACCGTGTCCAGATCCCCGCCGGAGCCGACAACCAGGGCAGTTGCGCCCGTATCGGCCTGGATCTTAGCGGCGGCAGTGACCAGCTCCAGCGCCGAATCGTCCGCCACACCGTTTTTATGGGCAATATATGCAAATAGCTGTCCGGCCATTATTTGATCCCTCCCTTGGCTTTCAACAGTTCAATCAGTTTGTCGATGATCTCCTCTGTGCTGCCCTCCAGCATCTCGGCACCTTCACCGAGCTCGGGAACGAAGTAATCGACCCGTTTGACCCTGGCCCCTGCGGCACCGAGCGTGTCGCCGGCAAGCCCGAGATCGGATGTGCCGTGAACCGGTATGTCGACGGATGCCACCTTGCGGATACCGCGGATCCCCACATATCGCGGTTCGTTGATACCGGTCTGGATGGAAAGCACGCAGGGCAGCTCGATGTCGCTCATCTCCTGGTTGCCGCCCTCGATCTCCCGGCCGACGCGGATCTTGTTGCCGTCGGTCACTTCGATCTTGTTGACCACGGACGCGTACGGCCAATCGAGCATGGCTGCCAGCATTCCACCCACCTGGCCGGCACCGTCATCGGCCATCGCCCCGGTGAGCACCAGGTCGTAGCTGCCTTTTTCGATCTCGGCTTTCAGGATGGCGGCCACCGCCCTGCCGTCCGAGCCTTCGAAGGCGTCGTCCATCAGGTGCACGCCGTGGTCGGCCCCCATGGCCATCTCCCTGCGCAGCACCTCTTCGGCTTCCTCGTCTCCCACCGTAACCACTGTTACCGCTCCTCCCACCTTGTCGCGGATCTGAATCGCCTCCTCGACCGCATAGTTGTCCCACTCGTTTACCGAGTAGACCAGGTCATCGCGTTCGATGTCCGAGCCGTCGCGGTTCACCTCGATTTCATTCTCGGCGGTGTCGGGCACCCGTTTGACGCACACTAGAATTTCCATAACTGTCCCCTCCAAACTGAATTTCCATAAAAGGTATCTAATCGGCCAGCTGCCTGGCAACGAGTTCACTCCAGTCGATGGCTTCCAGCTGCCCTTCCAGTCCGGCCACCTTGATGCCGTCCTCCAGGTTCACCAGGCAAAACGGGCAGGCGGTAACGATCACCCGGGCGCCGGCCTCTTGCGCCATACGGGCCCGGATCACCCCCATGCGCTGCTCTTCTTCCTCGGGTTCGTAAAACAGCATCAAACCGCCGCCGCCGCAACAAAACGAGCGGTCGCGGCTGCGCTGCATCTCGATGCGCTGCAGGCCGCCGATGGCATCCAGCACCTGCCGCGGTGGTTCGTAAAGACCGTTGTGGCGACCGAGATAGCAGGGATCGTGGTAGGTGTAAAGCCGGTCGTCACCCTCCAGCGGCTTTAGCCGCAGCCGGCTGAAAACCAGACCGCGTGCCACCACCTGGCTGATGTGCTCTACGGGCGGCAGCCTGGTGTAATCCTTGCGCAGTGCGTTGTAGGCATGCGGATCGGCTGTTACGATGCGAGATACCCCGCTGTTTGCGATGGCCTCCGTGTTGGCTTCCTTCAGGTCCTGGAAGAGCATCTCTTCTCCGAAGCGCCGGGCCTCGTGGCCGCTGTCTTTTTCGTTGGGACCGAGAATACCGAAATCCTCACCGGCGGCGGATAGCAGCTCGGCAGTGGCCCGGGCGACCGACTGCATCCGGTCGTCAAAAGAAGAAATGCTGTCGACAAAATACAGGGTTTCGGCAGACTCCTTGCGATCGAGGGTTTTCACCGGACAGCGACTGTAAAACGCCTCTTCGGCAGCCCAGTCGGCCCGCTTTCGCTCCATTTTCCCCCAGGGATTGCCCCTTTTTTCGAGTGCCTGCAGCGGTTTCTGCAACGACTGGGGGACATTGCCGTCGTCCACCAGCGCCCGGCGGACATCGACGATTTTATCGATGTATTCGATCATCACCGGGCACTCTTCCTCGCAGGCCCCGCAGGTGGTGCAAGACCAGATCTCGTCTTCCTGCAGCACCTTGCTCACCAGCTGCTCATCCGCTGCGGCAGCGCTTCCCAGCAGCGGATACTTGCGATAGAGGTGATCGCGGCATTTGATGGAGATAAAGCGCGGTGAGAGCGGACGCCCGGCGGCATTGGCCGGGCAGTTGTCGGAACAGCGCCCGCAGTCCACGCAGGAATAAAAATCGAGGATGTGCTTCCAGGTGAAATCCTCGGCGACCTTCACCCCGAAAGACGGCAGATCGTCGAGCTGTTCGTCGGTCACCCCCCAGCGCACCGGTTTGACGGTGCCCTTGTCGAGTTTCATGAAATAGACGTTGAACAGGGAGGTGATGACGTGGAAGTGCTTTCCCAGCGGCAGGAAGCAGAGAAAAAAGAAAAAGATGAGCTCGTGCAGCAGGTAGGATCCCGAATGCAGTTTCTGGAGGGTTTGGACGGAAAATGGCTGCAGCAGGCCGGTGGCGATCCACGCGCCGGTGCCCGGCACAAAGGATTCGGCCGGCAGTCCGCCGCGGGCCGCGGCAGCCGCTGCCGATCCTTCGAACACCATGTCGCAGGTAACCAGCCCGGTGATCAGGCACAGCACCAGCACCGCTTCGGCCGTGTGCTCCTTGCCGTAGCGTGCTGGCACGCTGTAGCGGGCCGGTTTGAAGATACCGCGGCGGATGATCAACATCACCGCCGCCACCAGCACGTAGCTGCCGGCGATGTCCTTGAGCGCCGCATAGGCATGGCCCATTCCGCCGCCGAAACCCGGCAGAACGAATCCGTCGAAGATCCCGATAAAAACCAGGGTGAGGGAGCGAATGGATAGAATCAGAAAGCCGGAAAACAGCAGGATGTGCAAAATCCCGGGCAGCAGGTAGCGCGGGTGCCTGTACTGCGCCAGCCAGAACTTGACGGTAGCGGCCACCCGCTCGGACATCCGACCGGAGCGGGGATCCGCTGCCGCCTTGCGAAGGGGCCGGCTGCGTTGATACATGATATAAGCAAAGATGGATATTCCCACCAGCGGGATGGTGATAAACAGCCAGGTGCCGGGCAGTCCGAAATAGAGGGCCTTTGCAGGCGAGATCAGCACTGATTCCATTAAAACCCCCGTTTCTCCGCAAGAAATGAATGAATGCTCATTCAATTTGTATCTTGAGGGGCGCTTCCTGTCAAGTGAAAAATCGCTTCGCCGAGCGGCCGCACACCGCCGGGCAGATGGGTGCGACGGTTGCCATGAAAAGAAATCGAACGGATCATAAGCAGTTGAAAAAAAATAAATTCCATTATACAGACAAATAAATACCCAATTGGAGAGGAGATCATTGATGGCATCCTGATTGCAACCGCAAGGAGGTGACCGTGACCAGTGAAACTGCATACCAGGCCAAACCATGGTTGGCAAGTTACGAAAAAGGAGTCTCGGCGACAATCGATTACGAGAACGCCTGTCTGCCGGAATTTCTTGCCCGTTCGGCGAATCGGTTTCCGGACAAAGCAGCCCTGAATTTTCAGGGCTACCAGATCACCTACCGCCAGCTCAAGGAGATGACCGATCGGTTTGCTACGGCCCTGACAGCGTTCGGTGTGAAAAAGGGGGACCGGGTGGCCATTCTGCTGCCGAACCTGATTCCCTGCGTGGCTGCCTATTACGCCATCCTGCAGGTCGGCGGTATCGCCGTCATGAACAATCCGCTCTATTCCGACCGCGAGCTCGAGCACCAGTTCAACGACTCGGGCTCCCAGCTGCTCGTCACGCTGGATCTTCTCGGCAACCGCATGATCGACCTGCGGCCCAAAACCCGCATCCAGCAGATCATTTACACCTCCATCGGCGATTACCTGCCCTTTCCGAAAAGCCTGCTGTTTCCGCTGGTGGGCAAGAAAAAGAAGCTGGCCGCCGACGTCAAGCCCGCCGAGCAGGTCTACCGCTGGAAAGAAGTGATTGCAGCGCACGACCCGAATCCACCCCAGGTCGAGCTGTCGTTTGAGGAAGCGGCCATGTACCAGTACACCGGGGGAACCACCGGCGTGTCCAAGGGGGTCATCCTGACCCATGCCAACCTGAGCAAAAATGTCCAGCAGGTCCGCAGCTGGTTTCCGACCTTTCGGGAAGGCGCGGAAATCATGCTCGGAGCGCTACCCTTTTTTCACGTTTTCGGGCTCACCACGGCCATGAATTTTGCCATTCACATGGGCTGGGGGCACATCCTGGTTCCCCGTCCGCAACCCGAGCCACTGCTGGAAGCAATCGGCAAGTTCAAGCCGACCTTTGCGCCCCTGGTGCCCACCATGTACATCGGCATGCTCAACGACCCGAAGATCGACCAGACCTCTATGACTTCCCTGAAAGGCTGTTTTTCCGGAAGCGCCCCGCTGCCGGTGGAGATCATCCGAGATTTTGAAAACCGCACCGGAGCGGTGATCGTGGAAGGCTACGGCCTGACGGAAACCTCGCCGGTCACCCACATCAATCCGTTTGCCGGCGGCAAACGCATTGTCGGCAGCATCGGTGTGCCGATCCCCGACACCGAAGTGCGCATCGCCGACCTGGAGGACAGCAGCAAGGACGTTCCGGCGGGCGAGACGGGCGAGGTGCTGATCAAGGGCCCGCAGGTCATGCAGGGCTACTGGAACAAGCCGGATGCCACCGCCGAAACCATTGTCGACGGATGGCTGCGCACCGGCGACATCGGCCGGATGGACGAAGAGGGATACTTTTACATTGTCGACCGGAAAAAGGATATGATCATATCCGGCGGTTACAACGTCTACCCCAGAGATATCGAAGAGGTTTTTTTCGAGCACCCCAAGGTGCAGGAGGCCTCGGCCATCGGTATCCCCCATCCGCACCGCGGCGAGTCGGTGAAGGTCTTCGTCGTGCTCAAAGAAGGCATGAGCGCAACAGCCGAGGAGCTGATGGAATTCTGCTCGGAAAAACTGGCCAAATACAAGTGGCCCGGTGAAATCGAATTCAGGGACGAACTGCCGAAGACCAACGTCGGAAAGGTGCTCAAGAAAGAACTGCGGGCCGAGGAGCTGGCCAAGCGCCAGGAGTAGCGGGAGGCGGTCGAACCGACCGGCCAAGGGCGTGTTTTACAGGAGCACAAAACCGGTTTCAGAGGTGTTCCTGCAGACACAAAATCGGTTCCAGGGTTTTAGATCGTGTTCGATAACAAGGCGTGAAACGCTTTGAAAGCGATGCGTACACGAAAGTACGTGAGCATTTCAATGTATTTCACAACACCGCTATCGGACACAAGATGAATCCCTGGAACCGATTTTTTTTTAGCCGGCGAATTCTTCGTCTTTGATCTCCACCGCCGCCCCGTCGGTTTCCAGAATCGCCTCCATTTTTCCGAGAGTGCCGGGCAGTATCGAACGGATGAAAAATGCCGCGCTCTTGAGCTGACCGCGGTAAAAAGCTTCGTCCTTCTTGCGGGCGCCTTTCTCCAGCGCTTCGGAGGCCACCAGCGCGCGCCACAAAAGCAGCCAGGCCAGAATCACGTCGCCGCAAACATCCTGGAACGGATGGGCAAAGGCAAAAGCGTTGAGCACCTTTTCGGACATGGCCGTTTTGCCCATGTGCAGGGCCACCTCCCCGAGCTTGTTCACCGCTGTCTCCACCCGGCTCGCATCGGCCTCGAGTTCTTCTCTGCCCTTGGCGCTGGAGAGGGTCTTCTGGATCTCGCCGAGCAGATCCATGATCGGTTTTCCCTGGTTGAGGCCGAGTTTACGGCCCAGCAGGTCCATGGCCTGGATGCCGTTGGTGCCCTCGTAGATCATGGTGATCCGGCAGTCGCGCAGCAGCTGCTCCATCGGGTAATCCCTGATATATCCGTAGCCGCCATACACTTGCAATCCCTGGCTGCAAATTTCAAAGGAACGGTCGGTCACATAGCCCTTGGCAACCGGTATCAGCAGGTCGATCATCCCCTGGTAGCGGGCCTGCTCGTCAGGATCGGCGGAAATGGTCTTGATATCGTCGCACATGCTGACGAAATAGAGCAGGGCGCGCATGCCTTCCACGTACGCTTTCATCAGCAGCAGCTGCCGCCTGACATCCGGATGCTCAATGATGGGAACCGATGGCGCAGCGCGGTCCATCATCTGCAGCAGGTGTTTGCCCTGCAAGCGCTCCCGGGCGTAGGTGAGGGCATGCAGGTACGCCGAGCCGGCGCAGCAGAACCCCTGCAGTCCCACCAGCAGACGCGCCTCGTTCATCATCAGAAACATCGCCCGCATACCCTTGTTCTCTTCGCCGAGCAACAGCCCCCGGCAGTTGCCCTTACCGCCCAGGGCCAGCGAACAGGTGGCGTTGCCGTGAAGGCCCATCTTTTCTTCGATACCGGTGCAAACCACATCGTTGGGTTCACCGAGGCTGCCGTCTTCGTTCACCCAAATCTTGGGCACCAGAAACAGCGAAATTCCCTTGGTGCCCTCCTCCGCCCCCTCGATGCGGGCCAGGGTAGGATGGATGATGTTCTCCGTCAGGTCGTGCTCTCCTCCGGAGATGAAGATCTTGCTGCCGGTAATCGAGTAGGTGCCGTCTTCATTTTTCACCGCTGTGGTTGTCAGGGCTCCCACATCCGACCCTGCCTGGGGTTCGGTGAGCAGCATCGTTCCGGTCCACTCCCCGGTGTAGAGTTTGCGCAGGAAAAGCTCTTTCTGCTGCTCTGTTCCAAAGGTCTCCACAAGCTTTCCGGCGCCGTGGGTAAGGCCCATGTAGATCATGAAGGCCAGGTTGGCCCCGACGAAATACTCGGTGGCGGCCATCGCTACGGTGCGCGGCATCCCCTGGCCGCCCCACTCGACGTCCTCTGTCATGGAAACCCACTCGCCCTCGGTATACAGCTCGTAGAGCCGCTTGAACTCTGCGGGCGTGGTTACCTCGCCGGCTTTGAATTGAACCCCCTCCCGGTCACCGATCACCTGGGTCGGCAGCATTTCCTTCACGGCCAGGTTGCGGGCTTCGGAAACGATCAAATCGATGGTTTTCCGGTTAAAATCCGCATACTTCTCGTTTCGGCTCAATTCTTCCGTTCGAAACATTTCATGCAGAAGAAAATCGACATCTCTGCGATCTGCCACTACCTGTGCCATATCACTGCCCCTCCTTGATGGGTTGTGGTTGCGGTAATCCGGTGCTAATCGGCTCGCCTGTCCTGTCGGCTGAGTTCGCCAGATGGGGCTGCACGCCGATGCCTCGGATAAACAGTTCCACCAGCGGCTCGGCCATCGAAACCAGATCATATTGTCCACCGGCATGAAGCCATGTGTTGATCACCTCGTCCACCGATCCGATGATGAGCCGCTTGACCAGTCCCAGATAGAGATCCCTGCGGATGGCACCTTCCTCCTGTCCGCATTCGACGATCTCGTTGACGATGTCCAGGTACAGTTTGGACATCTCTCGTATCTGGTTCTCGGCCATGCGGCTGATCTGATGGGTTTCGGTTTGATAGACGATGGCCATGTTCCGGTCCCGCTGGAACTCTTCGAGGTGTATGCGAACCAGGTTGCGCAGTTTGTCGATGGCCGTCTCGGCGCGATCGACCTCCTCTCTGAAGCGATCGAAAACCTGTTTGGTCTTGTAGCTGAAGAACTGGACCAGGATATCGTCCTTGTTCTTGAAATAGAGGTAGATCGTTCCGTCAGCGACACCGGCTTCACCTGCGATCTGGGCGATCGTCGACTGGTAGTAGCCCTGCCGTGCGAAAACCGTTACGGCAGCTTCCAGAATGCGGTGGTACTTGTCGTTTTTGTCTCGGCTGGCGATGGGAAAGCCTCCGCTCGGTCGTTGTTTCCATAAAAATGATTTCTGAATGAATATTCATTCATTTACCACGCCCGTGCGGAAGCTGTCAAGCGGAAAGTACCGATCGGCAGTCCCCCGCCCAGACAACCCGACGGCCCCTATCTCCCATCTCCACTATCAGTGGAAAGCAGACCATCGCTTTCTGCGGATATCAGACGACTTGGCCGTGCAGCTCACCAATACCGGCATGCGGGTTACAGGAACAAAGATGAGGAGAGCTTCATTGCCCGGGGGATGCGTTCCCTCCCGGTCGGAATGCGGAGGCGGTCTAATCCAGCCCGGAACCCGGCCGGCACGGGATGCTGTCGAGGATCAGGGGGCGCAGCTTCCGGCGCAGCACGCTGTAGGAGTAGCAACGCTTGGCAATTTCGTAGTTACGGGTCACCATCTGGCTGCGCAGCTTTTCGTTTTTGAGCACCTCCAGGGTCTTTGCAACCGCCTCGCCGGTAACGAATCCGTCGATTTCGATCACGTCAAACCCCTTGGGCTGGATGTCCATGGAGTAAATGGAGTAGGTGTTGACCACGATCGGTTTGCGAAAGTAGATCGCCTCCAGGAAGGCGTTGCCGAAGCCCTCGAAATTAGAAGGGTAGGTGATCAGGTCGGCGTGGGGATAGATGTCTTCCAGCGTGTATATTTTGCGCCCGCCCGGCGTGGTGCCTCTTTGCTCATTGATAATGTTGGCGATAAAACGCGTGTCCACCTGCATCAGTTTGGAATATTCCCGAACCCGCTGTTCGTAGTCATAGCCCTCGTCACCGGAGGCATGGGAGATGATCAGTTTGGCCTTCAGGCCCAACCGGTGTACCAGTTCGATGGCGTGCTCGATACCCTTCCGTTTTACCACGCGCGTCGGCTGCAGGATCAGCAGCTCGTCATCGGCAACTCCCAGGTTTTCACGCACGTCCGCTGTGTAATCGTCCGGCGGCGGCGGCGGATTTTCGAAATCCATTACGTTTGGGATGATCGTGGCGGAGATTCCGGTTCTCAAACTGAGCTGGTTGTCCCCCGAAGAGTTGATCACCACGTGACGCATCGAGGGCAGGTGCGGCGGAAAGGCCATGTTGAGGTAATCCCAGGCCGCGTTGGTTTTGAAATGCTGCCGTTCCCAGAAAAAATCGTGGTGATGGGCGATGACAGCAATACCGGTTTCGGCGATCAGGTGGGTCAGGGCAACCCCCAATGGGATGTTCAAGGGGATCGTGAGCGCGTTTTGCGGAACGAGCAGGTCGATGCCGAACTTTTTGATAAACCGGTAGAGATGTTCTTTTAAATGCGCGGTGTACTTGTAAATCTCCTGCGTGGCCTGAGGGGGACGGATGCGAACACCGAAACAGTTATGGTATATTTTACGGATGGCCGGGTGGGTAAAATGGGCCTCGTCCACCTGGTAGGAGCGCTCCGGCGGGGTGTCGAGTTCTCCGGCGAAAAAAAAGGATTGGAAGCCTTCCTGCTTGAATACCTGGACCCATTTCAGGGCCTCCAGTGAGACACCGTCCGTACCGGCCAACCGAGTGGAGATAAAGCCGACCTTGTGAACCTGTCCGCAGTAGCTGCAATAATCCATTGGTGGTTTCCTCTCCGGACCTTACTGCTGCGTCCGTGGCGCCGAACCCCGCTCTTGCGGAGCCGTTGGCAGAAGTACGGAATCCGATGGACAGTGTAGATGTGGTGTGGGGTCTTCCGCGATCTCCCTCCTTTTCTGCCGGGGCGGCTTCAGCCACTTTTCCCTGAAAAGCTGCCCTCGAAAACCTTGCACCGGTCGCAAAGTTTATTATAAAAAGGGGACAAGTCAAGCAAAAAGGCTACAGCCGGCCCTCCGGCTCCACCCATTGGCCGGGGCCCGCCTCACTCCGGCTTTTCGGGAGAACCGGAGGGGTCATTTTTTCAGGCGGATCTTCACCGCGGCGGCATGGGCGGTCAGCCCTTCGGTATCGGCCAGGCGGATGATATCGGCCGCTTCCTTTTTGAACGCATCCTGCGAATAGTACACTACGCTGGTCTTTTTCAGAAAATTCCCCACGGACAATGCGGATGCATACCGTGCGGTTCCGGCTGTCGGCAGTACATGGTTCGGTCCGGCGATGTAGTCGCCGACCGGCTCCGGCGTGTATTCGCCGATAAAGACCGCGCCGGCATTACGGATTTGCCCGACCTGCGCAAAGGGGTCGCGCACCTGCAGTTCGAGGTGCTCCGGCGCAATGCGATTGGCCAGATCGAAAGCCGTGTCCATGTCCGCCACCACGAATATCGCTCCGTAACGATCCAGCGAACCGCTTGCAATCTCTTTTCGAGACAGTCCGTCCAGCTGTTGCTTGACCGAACCGCGGACCGCATCGGCCAGCGTTTTCGAATCGGTAATCAGCATGGCCGAAGCCAGCACATCGTGTTCGGCCTGGGACAGCAGATCGGCGGCGACGTAATCCGGGTTGGCACTGTCGTCGGCGATCACCAGGATCTCGCTGGGACCGGCGATCATGTCGATACCCACGGTTCCGGCCACCAGCTTCTTGGCCAGGGTGACATAGATATTTCCCGGACCGACCACCACGTCCACCTGTGGAACGGTCTCGGTACCGTAAGTCAGAGCGGCAATGGCCCAGGCGCTGCCGATTTTGTAGACTTCATCGACACCGGCCTGTTCGGCGGCCGCCAGCAGGTGGGGGCTGACCTGCCCGTTTCGGATCGGCGGGGTTGCCATGACGATCTTTTTTACACCGGCGATTTTGGCCGGAATCGCGCCCATCAGCACCGAGGAGACCAGCGGGGTTTTGCCCTCTGTGCCGCCGGGAACGTAGATTCCCGCCCGATCGACCGCATTGACCATCTGGCCCAGAAACGTTCCGGTCCGCTCGGTGGCAAACCACGACCGCGGCAACTGCCGGCGGTGGAAGGATTCGATCTGCGCCGCAGCGCGTTTCAGCGACCGAACAAAGGATCGGTCGACGCTTTGCTTCGCCTTTTTCATCTCTCCGGCACTGACTTTCAGCTTACCGATCGGCAGGTGCGGGGCGTCGAAGCGGTTGACGTATCGGATCAGGGCCTGATCCCCACCGCGGTGCACATCTTCGAGAATCCGGCTTACCGCGGCGATGTCTTTCTTTTTAAAATCCATGCCGCGTTCGATGATCTGACGCAGTATCCTGTCAGCAGCTTTGGATGGGTAGATGGTTGTTTTCATGAGACGATACCCCGTGGTTTGCCAATCGCCCCGCTCTCATCCGGGTTTCAGAGATTGCGGGCGGCTCGATCTGCCCGGTTGCGAAGGTTTGCCAACGCCCGACACTAGCCCCTGCACCGGCGTTTGTCAACAGGCCTGCGCGGCCGTCGGCGGTTTTTTTCTGCATCCATCGCGACCCGGCCACATTTCTTCGGCCATATCCCAGGTCATGGTTCCGCAGATCTTCTGCCGCGGGGAAGCAGGCCCGCTGAAATGTAATGAACCATATCCCAAAATACCGGTTGACAACCGGCCGTGCTTTCGGGCAAGGTTGGGCGCACATCACTGACTGGAGGGGGAGACGAGACATGAAAGCAAATCGGATTTACAACTTCAATCCCGGACCGGCGGCGCTACCGGAAGCCGTGCTGGAAGAAATCCAGGCTTCCTTTCTGAACTATGACAACTCCGGCATGTCGGTGATAGAAATCAGCCACCGATCGAAGTGGTTCGAAAAGATCATCGACGACGCAGTGCAGCGCACCAGGCGCCTGCTGAACATCGGTGAGGAGTTCACGGTTCTGTTCCTGCAAGGCGGCGCCAGCCTGCAGTTTGCCATGGTGCCCATGAATTTGCTGGCCGCCGACCGGGCGGCCGACTACGTTGACACCGGCACCTGGTCCACCAAGGCAATCAAGGAGGCACAGGCGCTGGGCAAGACCGTCAACGTGGTGGCTTCTTCCGCTGACCGCAACTACGCCTACATACCCAAGGACATCGTCTTTCATCCGGATGCCGCCTATGTTCACATTACTTCCAACAACACCATCAAGGGAACCCAGTGGCACCGGTTTCCGGATACCGGCGACGCACCGCTGGTTGCCGACATGTCCTCGGACATCATGAGCCGTGTGTTCGACCCGGCCCCCTTCGGGCTGATCTATGCCGGTGCCCAGAAAAACATCGGTCCGGCCGGTGTGTGCATGGTAATCATCCGCGCGGACATGCTCCGACGGGTCCCCGAATCGCTGCCGTCCATGCTGAAATACTCCACTTATGCAGCCAAGAACTCGCTGTACAACACCCCGCCCACCTTCGCCATCTACACGGTGCAGCTGGTTCTCAAGTGGCTGGAGGAGACCGTCGGCGGACTGGAACAAATGGAGGCCCTCAACCGGGAAAAAGCCGACCGCCTTTACGGCTGCCTGGATGCCAGCGGATTTTACCGCCCCACTGCAGATACCGACAGCCGCTCGCTGATGAATGTCACCTTCCGGCTGGTCAACGAAGAGCTCGAAAAACGGTTTGTCGAGCAGGCCCAGGAAAACGGCCTCGGCGGATTGAAAGGCCACCGCTCGGTGGGCGGCTGCCGGGCGTCGATCTACAATGCCACATCGCTGGAAGCCGTGGACGCGCTGGTGGGGTTTATGGAACAGTTCGAGCGCACGCACGGCTGATGCGAGCGCTGCACGATTTTTTCGAGCTGTCCCGTGTGTTTTGAGAACCCTCTGCGCCACCCGCCTCACTGACATCGGGCAGAAGTATCGGTTTTGGTTTTCCTTGACATGACCTTGGAATACGAATTATGACAGGATATGCGGTTTTCTTCGCAGCCACGATGTCCAGGGAAGGAATTCCAGCGCAATATTACTTTTCATCCGTTTAACCGTCAAAACCGATAAGGGAGGTGACGTATGGACAAAATTCTGCGCATTAACATGGGGGCTGACGGTGGCCCGCAGTTTTCGGAAGGACCGGTTGGCGACTACGCCGGGCTGGGCGGCCGCGCATTTACCTCGGCTGTTGTGGCCACGGAGGTTCCCGCCAGCTGCCACCCGCTGAGCGCCGAAAACAAACTGGTCATCGCGCCCGGCCTTCTCAGCGGCACAACTGCAGCGATGTCCGGTCGACTGTCGGTCGGATGCAAAAGCCCGCTTACCGGTGGAATCAAGGAAGCCAATGCCGGCGGCCAGGCCGCCCAGGTACTGGGCCGACTCGGCTACGCCGCCATTATCCTGGAAGGCAAACCAAAAGACGGCACCCTCTACAAGGTCTTGATCAACAAGGACGGCGTGAAGATCGCAGCGGACAACAGCCTGTGCATGCTGGGCAACTACGACCTGGTCGACAAGATGAAATCCGAATTCGGGGACAAGATCACCTGCATTTCCATCGGGCCGGCCGGTGAGATGAAAATGGGGTCTGCCTCGATCGCAGTCACCGACATGGAACAGCGCCCGACCCGCCATGCCGGAAGAGGCGGCGTAGGCGCCGTAATGGGTGCCAAGGGCGTAAAGGTCATTGTCCTGGACGACACCGACATGTCGATGCGCGCACCCAAGGACCCCGACAAGTTCAAGGCAGCCAATCAGGCATGGGTGGCCGGCCTTCGCAAACACCCGGTCACCGGTGAAGGGCTGCCGGCCTATGGCACCAACGTTTTGACCAATGTCATCAACGAAGCCGGGGCCTATCCCACCAAAAACTTCATGTGGGGCCGCTTCGACACCGCCGGCAAGATCAGCGGCGAAACCCAGGCCGAAACCGAAACGGCCCGCGGCGGCAAGGCCACCCACGGCTGCCACCGGGGCTGTATCATCCGCTGCTCCGGGATCTATAACGACAAGGACGGCAAGTTTCTGACCAAACAGCCCGAGTATGAAACCGTGTGGGCCCACGGCGGCAACTGCGGCATCGACGACCTGGATGCCATTGCCATGCTCGACCGTCTCGACGACGATTTCGGTGTGGACACCATCGAGATGGGCGCCACCATCGCTGTGGCCATGGAGGCCGGCATCGCCGAATTCGGTGATGCCGAAGCGGCCATCAGGCTGGTAAAAGAGGTCGGTAAAGGCACTCCTTTGGGCCGGGTCCTCGGCAGCGGCGCTGCGGTGACCGGCAAGGTGTTCGGCGTGGAGCGCGTTCCGGTGGTCAAGGGACAGGCCATGCCGGCTTATGACCCGCGCGGCGTGCAGGGCATCGGGGTGACGTATGCCACCAGCACCATGGGTGCCGACCACACCGCCGGCTATGCCGTGGCGACCAACATCCTGGGCGTGGGCGGCAATGTCGACCCGCTGACACCCGAAGGCCAGGTGGAGCTGTCCCGCAACCTGCAGATCGCTACCGCAGCGGTCGATTCCACGGGTATGTGCCTGTTTATCGCCTTCGCCGTTTTGGATCAGCCCGACACGTTCCAGGCCCTGATCGACATGATCAACGCCTTCTACGGACTGAGCCTTACGGCCGATGACGTGGCCGAACTGGGCAAGAAAGTCTTGAAGTTCGAGCGCGGCTTCAACGAGCGGGCCGGCTTTTCCAGCAAGGACGACCGGCTGCCCGACTATTTCAAGAACGAAAAACTGCCGCCGCACAATGTCACGTTCACGGTCAAAGATGAAGAGCTCGACGAGCTGTTTAACTTTTAATTGATTGGCCGCGCAAACCAGAAAAGCGGGGAGCCCTGCCGGGTTCCCCGCTCTGTTTGCGTTTGATTCAGGCACTGCAGGGTGCTTGAGGATTCGACCGGCTCCCCGGTGCCGGCAAAAAGCATATCGAGAATGATGGACAAAACACCCACACCGCGCATCGTGCTCGATCTGCACGAGAAGCTTCTGTCGCGTTTCACGGCGCTGTTTTCAAAGGGTGTGGTCGTTGAGGCCCGAACCGGCTGCACTCTCCGCGAATTTGTCTGTGAACAGCTCCGAGTGCCGGAAGAATATCTGGAGCAGCGGATTCAGACGATTTTCCTCAACGGAAAAGCCGTCGACGACTATGCAACCGCCATTGTCACCGACGGCGCCTCTTTGGCATTGTCGGCGGCCATGCCGGGACTGGTAGGGGCCGTGTTTCGAAGAGGCGGGTTCTATGCCGGCCTGCGCAACACGGTGACCCACCAAAGCGATGGATCCGCCGCCTGTGCAATGGCCGGCAGCGTGACCGTCAAGCTGTTCAACCTGACGGTGAAAGAGATCGGCCCCCTGATGCTGAAAAACGGCGTGCGCGTTGGCGGCAAGGACCTGCAGGGGCTGTTGGTGCAGTTTGCAGACGATTTTCAGTCCGGCTGCCGGCAGGCGCTGCTGGACGACCAGCCGATTTCCCTCGACAAACTCACCGGCCGACTGGCCACCTTCGACCAGGTCGACCTGCGCATCTCTGAGTCTTCCGACTAATTAAACAGAAACCGATTTTTCTGTAGAAAAAAAAACCGGTTTTTAGCCGCCGCCAACGGGGGGGAAAATGCCCACCCGACTCCCCTCCTCCAACACCGCCCCCACGTCTGCATGCACCCCGTCGAGAAACACCAGCTTGGCCTTTTCGGTGGGGATGTTCAGCTGTTGCAGCAGGTCTCCGATGGTCGTTCCGTCTTTGACCTCCATCTTGCGGTCGTTCTCCCGGACCTTGTCCGGCAGGTAGCGGGCCAGGGTGGCGTACAGGTTGATCTCCACTTCCATCTTCGAAAACCCCTTTTACAATCCAATTTACAGCATGGCGCAGGCGATGCCGTTTGGCAGTAACGTATCTACTTTTGCCGGCGCTTTCAAGGGTGGTTGATATTTAATCCCATTGCGCTTAGTGTAGTAGAAACAATGTGACCGTTGAAAACAAGGAGACGAAAATGCAGGCGGATCAACGAAAAAAGCTGCAACGGCATATTGCTGCGTCCACTGAACCGTTTACCGACCCGGCCGAGCGAACCGTTTCGGTAATCAAAGACGCACAGGCGCTGGCAATTGCCCAAGAACTTGGTTGTCGACCGCTTGATGTATACACCACGGCGCTGAAGCAAAACATCTGGCCCTTTCGATATGTCCGCAATCGCAACATCCTTTCGATAGAAGAGCAGTTAAAACTGGCCGAAGCGGCCGTGGCGGTGATCGGAGCCGGCGGTTTGGGGGGCACGGTGATTCTGCTGCTGGCCCGCACGGGCATTGGACACCTGAAGGTGGTGGATTGCGACGCATTCGACGAAACCAATTTGAACCGCCAGGCACTTTCGAGTTCCCGGAACCTGGGGACCGCCAAAACCCTGGCAGCGGTTGAACAGGTGGCGGCCGTCAATCCGGGGGTGGACGTAAACGCCCTGCAGGCGACAATCGACAGCCAGTCCGCAAAAAAGGTCCTCTCCGGCGTCGACGTTGTGGTGGATGCGCTGGACAATGCCCCGGACCGGCTGGCCACGGAAGCTGCGGCCAAAGAAATCGGCATCCCGTTTGTTCACGGCGCCCTGGCCGGTTTCGATGCGCAGCTGATGACAATCTTTCCGCAAGACCCGGGGTTGAAGCTGCTTTACGGTGAAACGGCACAAAAAGGTGACCCCCAGCGACCCGAAGCGGTGCTGGGGGTGCCGGCCGTTACGCCTTCGGTGGTGGCCAGCCTGCAGGTGATGGAAGTGCTGAAAATTCTCCTGCAGCGCGGAAAACCATTGCGCAACCGCATGCTGCATGTGGATCTGGAAAGCGGTCAGTTCGATGTTTTCACTTTTTAGCGACCAAGATGAAATCGCACACGAAAGGCGCCCAAACATATTTCAATCAGTGATGTAAATGGTGTTGGCCCACTTCTGGCAATCGAATTATGCAAGGGCGTCCCCACTTTCCCCACGGGCAAGCACTTATCTCTTCTATCGGCATCCCTCCTGTCCAATATACAAGGGGGCTGTTAAAAATGCAGGGCGTCTTTCTTACTTCCCGCTGGCTGCGGAATTGAAAGGTTCGCTTTGTTGTCAACAAAGCGATGCATCGGGTCATTGGCCATCGGGGATGCTTTTTGGCTTCCTGCGCACAGATCGAAACGGACTGCAGCGAACTCGATTGCCTGACCGTGTCGCTCCGATTCGATCGATCAGCCCGGTTGGTCGAGAATATCCTTGAGATGAAGCTGCAGGTGATGGAGGTAGTCCTTCACCACAAAATCAAGCGAAACCGGTTCTTCCTTCCCGATGTTGCAGGGCGAAGACCGGGCATCTTCGGGAATCGACTCGATGACATGAGCCAGATGGCTGTTGTATGCAGACCAGAGAGCGACCAGAGATGCCCAGGGTCTTTCATTGTAACGTTGCGTGCGGACCCAGTGTTCCTGGTCATAAGGCGGGAACTGGTTTGCAACGCCTCCGACGGCCCTGACGAAGCGCTGGTGGTTGTTGGCGGCCGAATCGATGAGGTGACCGAGTATCTCTTTTTTCGACCACTGGTTTGGGTCGGCTTTGGCGACCAGGTCACCGTCGCGGATCCGCGACAGCAATATTTCCGACTTTTCTATGAGGAAGCGCAGCTGCCTGGCGACGTCTTTCATGGGCGGTTGCCCTGCAAGGGTTTCACTCAGGTCGGGTGGCGAAGAAGTCGGGGCCCATCCTATGATTTTCGAGGTTGGAGTCTGAAAGCAGAATGCAAAGTTTGAGCCGGATGGCATTGCGGTCGTGCGCAATGCTCAATGCCTGGCAGCTTTGTACTCTGCTAGCCATCCCGGCCCGAATTTGTTTGCGTAGTAATCCTTCAGCCGTTCGAACCACTTGCCCAGCATACCGCACTTTGCGGGACCTTCGGTGAGAACGTCGGCCAGAAACATCTCAATATCGAACAACTTTTCCTTGGGCAGGTAAGCGCAGGCACCCTCATCCAGCGATTTAGCGAAATTATCCGCACTCAGAGCATGGGCGGTCAGCATCACTGCCGGTACGTTTTGCTCGTTGGCAACCGACAGCAGTTCATAGCCGTTGACCCCCATGATATCGAGCACGACGATGTCGTAGGCTCGGGATTTCAGGAGCTGCTCGGCGGTTTCGTAATCGACCGCGGTGTCGACATGGCAGTGTTCCAGCGATTCCACGATCGATTCCAGGATATCGGGTTCGTCGTCGACGACGAGGACTTTCTTGCTCTCCAGGATCGTTTGGTTCACCATCGAACGTCTCCTTCCGATTGTACGGTTGGCAGCGGGCAAATTTGCAGGTGCCCACAAAATGACCGATGCAACGCCTTATGGTTTCAGCCTTTTATAAACTTACCGCAAACCGCTGTCAAGAATGGTTGGTCGAAACGGCAGGAATCGGCAGGAAGAAAGCCGGTCACCGGCAGATTGCGAGGGTGCTGAATAATCATCGGGCCCTCCCCGCGCTGCGCTGCAGGCTTCGGTCAGTTAGGGGCCTTCAATCGTCCGGCTGTGGCATCGGCAGGCCGGACAGTTTGCACAACTCGTGCACCGGGTCGCGCGGGAACAGTCCGTAGATATGTTTCTCGTAGGCCTTCTGGTCGTGGAACTCTTTACCCTTGCTCTTGCCGAGCGTGGTGACCATGCTGTGCATGGTCGGGTTGACCTGTTTTTCGCCATA
>Ga0209536_100002482_pt1 | contig 30108 bp, 16 predicted proteins | sample DeeMarSeWOR28_12_FD_187461 | JGI IMG/M metagenome (GOLD analysis project Ga0209536, IMG submission 187461) | Marine sediment microbial communities from White Oak River estuary, North Carolina - WOR-2-8_12 (SPAdes) (version 2) | ecosystem: Environmental > Aquatic > Marine > Intertidal zone >...
CAGGTCAGCCAAATCAACCCGCCCGGCGATTACGAGTTTCAGGTCATACTTCTGCTCGATAATTCTATCCAGCAACTCGATCACCCGCGTTCTGCGCAGCAGGAAATTATCATCATAAAAAATGATCAATCTGGCACCCTCTTGCACGCGCATTTTAATTTCCTCAATAACCGGTTTCACCTTACGTTCCCGGTAACTGACCCCCTGAAAGGTACAGAAGGAGCAGTGGAACGGGCATCCCCTCGAAGTAATGATCGGCATCATAGCATCAACTCGGATACCATACAGGTAGCCATATTGCTTATTTCTGACCAGATCGAAAGAGGGCGGATCGACCAGATCCAGATCTTCGACCAGCTGGAATCCGGGATTCCTGACTAGTCTCCCGTTTTTTTTATAACTTAAACCGGGTATGTTGCTTAACGATCTTTTTGAACCCACCAGATCCAATATCTTTACAATATACAGATCAGCTTCTCCAAAAACGGTCATATCCGATCCTTCGACGTGTTTTCCTGTATCCGTACAGTAATGTCCGCCACATATGATATACGCTCTGTGATTGACATTTCGGATATCATGAATAATTTTAACGGTATTTTTTAAAGATTGGGTGTAGCAGGATATAAGTATGAAGTCGGGGTTTTTTAACAGATTGAAGTATTGATCTTTTTCGAGCCTATCTACCGTAAGATCAATAAAATTAACATGATACCCGGCTTTAATCAGGGGCGTAGCAAGGTACATTAATCCCAACGGTACGGTCGGGCTTTCGGAAAACCGCCATCCCTCCCCGTACAGGTGCTCATTTAATGGCGGGAGCAGCAACAGCACATCTTTTGCCGGGAAATTTCGCCCGTTATCATTCATCTCTTAACAGATGCTAATTCTTCGAGGTCCCACTGGAGGTCTATTTCGGTGAAGAGGGTCTCTGCCTTTTCGAGATATTGCTGGCCGGTGATTCCGTTCAGTTCTTTAAATCTGTTCTTCTTTTCCATAAGTCTTTTTCCCACTTCCATAAAAGTCCTCGACAATTCAAGCCGGGCGCCCAGACGTTCCCCTTCCCTGATACTTTTCTCCCACCATTTCAGCGCCTTAATCTGTTTTCCGGTAAGCCAGTAATAAAGCCCCATCAGTTTGCAGGCCTCGGTAATATCGGCCGCTATTTTGTTGGCATTTTTGATGGCATTTTTAGCTGTTTTAAAGGCTGTTTTTCGGCGCTGGGATTGTTCAATACGATTGTTGCCGGTCAGCGATTCTTCCAGCCGGCGGATATCGAAAATTAAGCGGCTGATATAATAATCACTGAGAAAGTATGGGACGAGATTGATTTCAGGTTTTAGTATTTTTAACTGGTCTAAAATTTCTTCCGCCTCCTTCATATCACCTATCAGAATCAGGGCCCGGGCTCTGAAAGCACACAGTGAGAACATATACGGTTTAAAACCTGTTCTGTTGGTAAATGCGATACCCTTTTCTGAAAGCGACAGGGCCTCATGCAGCTTTCTGAACTGTAATAATACGTGCGTTTTAAACCAGTAGTAGGCCGATTGCGCATTATCATTTTCATAATTACTGGCGATATTGTATAATTTCTGAGCGAATTCCAGGCACTGATTGTAATGTCCGCGGGCAATTCTTGAATACCCCTGTATCAACACATATCCGGACGCATAAAACAACTCCCCGATTTTTACATTCTGCTCCACCAGATCGTCATCATACTCCCCGATGTTATCCCAATTTCCCGAAAAGGTATTGAGTATGACGACCGGCAGCTTATAATACAACAGGGATTTTGGATCGCTGGTATCGACGATATCCTTCACGAATTCCAATACCTTTCTGCTCAACGGAAAGGAAATACTGCCGTAGGAGAACGAAGCGCTGCTCATTGAAATAATTCCCACTCCGTTTTCTATGCGGTTCAGGTCGAAATTAATCAGCCGCCATATCCAGTAAAAGACTTCGATAAACATCCTGGTGGGATCCAGTAAAATGAGAGCGGTAACTTTTTTATAGAATAAATTTATAATTTCGCTGTCTTTCGGTAACGGAACCCTATTTCTTTTCAAAAAAGGAAAATAAATAATAATAATAAACCGTAATAATCCCAGAGAAAATTTCAGAATGACCGATACGGGATGTTTCGGCAGTTTTTCTCCGTAGTAGGTCAGTACTTTGGAAAAATATATATCGGCTTCGATATACTGTCCCCGGTTGAATAATGCCAGAGCTATATTTTTTTCCAGCATGGCGATCTTTGCCGGATCCGTCGCACTGCCGTATTTTCTGAGATATATATTCAGCGCCTCGCGGTAGTAATTCAGTGCCTCACTCGAACCGGAAGATTTTAAAGCTTCCTCTCCGGCTTTAATAAGATATTCCTCGGCTTTGTCCAGGTCATCACCCTTGCTATAGTGCAAAGCCAGCATACCATAAAACTCATGTATTCGCTGAGAAAAAACAGATTCGATTGAATTGGCAATTTTGAGATGCAATTCTTTCCTTTTTTTGATCAGTATCGATTCATAGGTCACTTCCTGGGCAATCGCATGTTTGAACAGGTATTCCAACTCGGCCATCCTTTTCCGGTCGATAATCAGCTGCACTTCTTTCAAATATTCCAGTTTGTCATCAATTTCCTCGACGGTTTTAGCCACATCGGCCAGGATCCGGTAGAAAAAGTTTCTGCCGATAACCGAGGCGATTTTTAAGAGTGATCTAGTCTTTTCATCCAGTTTATCGATCCTAGCCATCAGAACTTCGTTTATCGTGCCCGGGATGATGACTGAATCGATTTTATCGGTGACATGAAAACGTCCGTCTGTTATCATGACCACGCCATCGTCGATCAATGAACGGACCACCTCTTCGATAAAAAACGGATTACCCCCTGTTTTTTTTATGATCAGTTCCCTGACCTTTGGTGTTAATCCTTTGATCCTGAGAAGATTATTGATCAATATTTCAGCGTGGTTTTCATCCAGGGATCCCAGACCAATTTCCATAGAAAAATTGTTATAGCGGTGCCTGATGGTTTGTGCGATGCGCTCACTGGTGTCGTTATAACCGGAGCGGAAAACATTGATGAACAGCAGCCGGTGGTTTTCCGCCAACCGGTAAAGGGACTCGAGAAATACAATGGAAGTAAGGTCCGCCCAGTGGAGATCTTCGATAACGATGACCACTGGTTGTTGTTCGGATGCCTTTCCGATAAGATCACGCAGATTCTTCAGGATCAGCTTCTCCAGCGATTCTCCGCCGATTCCTCTGATCCGGTCGGCATGCGTTCCGCTCAATTTCATACCCATAAGCGTTGCGACAAAGGGAAAAATTTCCTCTGCACCTTCGGGATAAACACCGCGTATGGTTTTTTCAAGTTTATGAAGCGACTCCGAGCTGCTGTCATCCTCTTTGATACCCGACCAGTATTTTAGAAGGTCGATTATCGGGTGATAGCTCAGATTACTCCCGATGGATAGTGCTCTGCCGATCAGAAAGGTAACGCGCTTCAGTTCGTTTCTTTTCTGCAGTTCAGAGATCAGTCTGGATTTTCCGATACCCGCTTCTCCAATCACATTAACGATCGATCCTTCACCATTTATAGCCTTGAGCACATGCAACACCAGAATGTCCAGCTCTTTTTCTCTGCCTACCATTTCTGAATAGATTTTTCGATCCGAGCCGATCACGGCCCGGTATATTTTTTCCCTTGTGGATAACAATTCGAACACGGGAATCGGTTTCTGCTTTTCGATAAGGCTTACCGGTTTCAGCGGCCTATATTCAAACTCATTCCGGGTATACTTATGCGTCAGTGAACCGACAATTATTTGCCCGGCTTTTGCCACCTCCTTCAGGCGTGATGCCAGAGTCACGGTATCGCCTAAGGCCGTGAAATCCTGATTTTCATCCATACCGGCAAGGCCGGTAATAACCATACCGGTATTGATGCCGATGCGGATATCGATGGGCAACGGCAGATTATCCTGCTCATCCAGATAATTTCGCATTTCGATGGCGGCATTGATCGCCTCTTTCGGGGCGTCTTCGATTGCGGTTGGAACGCCAAAAAAGGCAGTAAGTGTATTTTCGGTATGACCATGTATGTGGCCGTGATACCTTTCATGTATCGACCTGAATCCGGCAAAGCAACCGGAGATCAGAGAGGCAACTTCTTCCGCATCCATTAGCGGCAGCATTTCGGTGTATCCGGTGATTTCCGCAAATAATACCGTGGCCTGGCGCCGTTCTGTTTCTTTTTTCGGTTCAGGTTTCTTCATCGGTTCAGGGGCGGCTCCAAATTCTTTATCTTCCCACGATCTTTTAAATTTTTCCAGATTGGTCAGTAATTGCTGTGCATTTTTGTATCTGTCCTCCGGATTCTTCTGCAGACATTTCAGCGTAATCCGTTCCAGCTCCGGCGGAATTTCACGTCTCAGCTCGGCCGGTGGTACGGGCGACTCATTTATAATTGAATAGAGAAGTGCGGCTTCATATTTATCCGTAAATGTGATTTGTGAGGTCAGCATTTCATAAAGCAGAATTCCCAGCGACCAGATATCCGTTCTGTTATCGACTTTCAGGCCCTGGATCTGTTCCGGTGACATATAAGCAACGGTTCCGAGTGTAATGCCCGTTTTTGTCAGCTGCTCCTGGCCGGTAAGCATGGCAAGTCCGAAATCCAGGATTTTGACGATGCCATCATCGGTGATGAATATGTTGGCCGGTTTGATATCACGATGGACGATTCCGTGCTTATGTGCTTTGCTGATGCCCCGGACCGCCTGGATGATAATATCGATTGATTCATCCAGTGTCAGCGGACCCTTAGCTATTTTATCTTTGAGTGTATTACCGCTGTAGCAAGCCATGCAGATGAATGTCTGATGATCATCAGTTTCATCGATATCATAGATAGTGCAGATATTGGGATGGTCCAGTGAAGAGGCGGTTTTTGCTTCGTGGATGAAACGACTCTTCTCCTCTTCGGACTGTTCGAGATGGGCCGGCAGAAATTTGAGTGCTACGATACGGTCGAGTTTAAGATCCCGGGATTTGTACACAACGCCCATACCCCCGGCACCGAGTTTTTCCAGAATTTTATAGCTGGAAATCGTTTTTCCAATCATACGCAAATAACTGCTGATGAGCTGTTCCGAGACGGCTATACCGCAAATAAATGTGAGGAGATTTAATTTTTAAGTTAACGAGATAAAAAAGCTGTTGCAATAGAAATTCAATAATGAAATTAAACTGCCCAGATTACTGAATCCGAATAAAAAAGAATATAAAATTGATGTAACATTACGATAAATACCTTAAATATACTTACAGATTAGATCGCGTTTGCAGCCCGCCCTTGCAGGCAGGTGGTTTTTGAACAGATCAGCCCAATAAATTACCTAATGTACATAATCAATTTAACATGAAAAAATCATCCGCCTTCCCCCGTCAGAATACAGATTTCTCCAGCTGGTCCGATGCCATATTTATTCCCGGTGAGAAAGTGGTATTCAACTTACCCAACATACGGATATGCGAAAAGACAGGGGCTGACGGATTTAAAAATGGAACAGATGGCAGCATTACGCCAATCGATGAAGGTATTTTAATATTCACCCGCAAAAGACTGGCATTTTATGCAGGAAAAAAGTCACTGGAAGTACCGCTGGACAAAATTATCACCCTCAGGCCGGTGAAAAATGGAATAGCGGTATCAGTCAGTGGCAGCGGTGGCATACAATACTTTTTAGGCATGACCGAATTTTATGTTTGGTTCATCTGCATTTATATTTCCATAAATGCCAAGTCCAACATTGATTGGATGAAGAATTGAAATCGTAACGGTGTGATTTTGGTGCTCTCTTGAAAAAGGACCAATCAATTTTATCGGCGATAATTTCCCGTTCATGTTTCACGTCGATGAACCGGTCCAGCCGGATTTAAAACAAAGCCGGTTTGTCACGGATATTTTTGGGTTGTATAAATCACCAGGTTTTTGGTTTATTTCCTTGATTTTTGACAATTTAGGCCATAGTTATCATATTATAACGTATTATTTATACTTAACTTAATTGTTTTTCAGTAGCGACTATTCAGCATAAACCTTAATATCACAGAATACTTTTGTTGCATCTTTGTTCGTAATTATGCATTTTACATTTCAGACCGAGTCACGTCTCATAATTTACCTTACTTCGAACAGCTGATATTAGATCCCCGATTGATTGTATACTTCTGTGAAACTGAACGAAGTTCGGTAGCATCATGATGATAGAACGGAATCTGCAGCGTATTTTGACGAAGAAATTATGGCCGGCCTAAGTTATGTTGATGGGGAGATGCCAAACCATTTTTCCGATCATTCAGATTGAAAAGAATTTGCAGATCTCACTAAAGACCAGCGGGCGAGTGATTTATTAGGCTAAGACTTCTACCATACGTTCAGCTGATTGGAATGACAGGATAGTCAGTTTTTCAGGAATACAGGATTTATAACAGATCCTATGAAAAGAAGAAAATTCATCGAAAACATAGGGATTATCGGCGGAATAGGTCCGTTATTGCCGGGATGGGCAAAGTCGATCCTGGCACAGGACGAAAAGGTCAAAGTCTATAAGGTGGTCAACGGGGATTGCTTCCAGAACACCGCTAAAATATGTGATATGCTGGATCTGTCACATTACATCGATCCGTCAGATGTAGTGGTAATCAAAGGGAATGCCCAGTGGCCATATCAGGGTTATACGCATACCGGTGTTATCAAAGGAGTGGTTGACCGTCTGCTGGAATTGCCGGGATTTTCGGGTGAAATCATACTCTGTGATAATGTTCAGGTCTACGGGTCAGCAGGTAATACCGCATTTGATGTACCGGCAGCAAAACGCGGTCACAACTGGCCGGATCATAACTGGAGCACGCTGGCAGCGGAATATCAGTCGGATGGCAAACCGGTTGCCGTTAAAAACTGGCTGAACAGTGAACTTGACATAACCTCCCCTTCCGACGGCGAAGGATGGATCAGAGATTTCTTCACCTTTCATGATCTGAACACATATCTATCCTATCCCATTTTTGAATCCCCTCTAACAGCAGGAAGAATGATCGACATGCAGAATGGCGTCTGGGAAAATGGCGGCTATACCGGCAGAAACGTAAAGGCGATTTTTATACCGACATTAAATAATCATGGCAGAGGAACCGAAGATTATGCCGGGATAACGAGTGCCATAAAATCATTTTTCGGCGCAACAGAAATTCATTATGGTGTAGCCGGGACATTCAGGGGCTATGCCAACATTCACAGTGCCTCCTTCAACCGACAACGGGCGGATTATGCCGGCGAACTGGTCGCGAGGTATATTCAGACGATGTATAAACCGGTTATATATATTACCGCAGCTATTTGGTCAGGATATCATTCCCGTACCGGCGACGCCGTTGAAACAAAAGCAGTACTCGCCTGCGAAAATCCGGTGACGCTGGATTATATCGCCACACGCGATATTATTTCTCCCTATGCAGAATTTCTGAATCCCGATCAGGATAACAATACCAGAAAACAGATATTAGGCTGTATAGACGGTGGAATCGGAACCATAGATCCCAATGAATTTGAAGTTATCTCTTACGATTTTAACAATCCTGCGGGACTGTATTCACACTCGGACGGAAATATCCCAGCCAGGCATATCCTGCATCAAAATTATCCTAATCCCTTTAACGAGTTTACCATAATAAAATTCACGCTGCATAAACCTGAATATGTGGAAATCAGGATTTACAACCTTCTCGGCAAAGAAGTGGCGGATGTTGTAAACGGCAATTTTCCTGCCGGTGTGCACCAATATCAGTTTAATGCTCATAGCCTGGCAGGTGGAACCTATTATTACCAAATTTGTGCCGGAAGATTCAGGCAGGTAAAGAAGCTAATGCTGGTAAAATAAATATTATTTGCCTGTATTGAAGTTGATTCACCTGAGATCCGGCTATATGAGGCAGGTAAGTAAGTGGTTTTTAAATGTTTCCTTTGAAAGCCCGTTTGCCTGCGCGGACAAAATATCCGCTAATCCCTTACTTGCCGGTAAGTTTTTTCAATACCCGCTCAGCATTTTTGTTCTCCGGATTCAACTCCAAGGACTTCCGATAATTTTGAATGGCCAGTTCGGTTTGATCATTGACCATTAAAGATTCTCCATAACTGTCATATACATTATAAGAATCCGGGAACAATTCCGTATTCAGCCGGAATATTTCAATCGCAGCGGATATATTGCCGCTGCGCAGATAATAATAACCGAGCTGATTGATGGTTCGCTCAAGATCCGGATCGTGTTTTAAATAAACTTCGTTCTGGTCAGAGAGGAGCGCGCATCCCGCACCGATATCTCCCAGCTCAATTTTCTCAAAGGCCGATGTGTAATCCGAAGCAGCGGCCTGAAAAAACTCTCTGGTACCCATCCAGTTGAGTATTATCTTATCCGGCTTGTCTCCGGCAAATGCGGGAAACTCAATGTTAACCCCCGTGATTTTTGTATTAAAGCTATTTTCTGATATCGGGGTGAGTTCCGACTGAAACCGGAAACCGCTGTATGGCAGGAAATCGGACAGCTGTACCCGCAGATGATGGCCTTCACGCCGGATATCCATTATCCGGGCCGGGTTCAAAAGGTATCGCCCCGTATATTTTTCCATGATTCGTTCGGGAAGATCAATCACCGAATGTCCCGAGGTCTGATAGGTCGACGCAGCATCAAGAACCGGATCCCTCTGTTCCAGAAAATCGTAAACGGAGTACTCGACCGGTATATCCGGAATAAGTGCCGGACGCCGGTCAAAGGGTAAGCCGGCTATGGTTAGTCGCCCGGAGACGGCAAAAGGCAGCCGTGAATTCGGCAGATCGATCAGATTCGGCCTGCTGTAAAAGACCGGACCCTGCCCGCTGGGTTCACCAACCAGCAGGGCGTTGGTCTGCAATTGCAACCAGGTTGCAAAGATCACTGCGGAGGAAAAGGTGCGGCGCCCGATCAGCACAAAAAGACCACCCTGTTGGTTAAACTGCTGATGTTCCTTCAGAAAGCGGAACAGGGCATTCCATACCGGTGAGCCGCCGTCATTATTTCGCAGGTCAACAATGCAGCGTTTCAGATCACTGTCAGTGACAGCCTCTGCCATTCTTTCGGTGAACTGCTCAGCTGTTTCTCGGCCAGGCTGATCCACGCATTGATTGAATTGAATGTAGAGCGTTTTTCTGTCCTCAAGTATTCTGTAAGTATAATAATCCTCCCTGAAATTCGTAAAAACCGGCGGTGCATTATTCTCGATAGGAAAATAGTTCGTCCAGAGAAAGTGCGGATAAAATTTTATGGCAGGGATAGTTATCACCAGCTGTTCACCATTGGTGTAAAGCAGGGTAAAATCCGCCTGGCCGATATCGGGGATGATATCATGATATCGCAGCCATTCAGCCATCAAGACCATATAGGTGAATCTTTCCCGGTAGGAAGATATATTCTCAGCAGACAGCAGCAGAGGATATTTATTATAAATATCCTCAATTGATGTCGAACCGATGCGAAGGATCCGGGTACCGATCAGATCTCTGTATTCGCGGCCGGCGCTTACTACATACAATCCCTCGGGAAAAAGATATACTTTCAGCGGAAAAGTATGCAGATCAAATGCAGGGAACATGATAAAGGGAAACGTATGGCAGTCGTTTGGCAGGGCGGTCAGCCTGAATAATGCCATCTGGATCAAGGCGTCGTTCATGTGCGGGATATTTTCTTCAATTTCAGCAACCGTTTCTGCCATTTTTTCTTCAGATACCAACGCATACAGGTCGGCATGCTTTCTGGCCATTTCACCGGCCAGATAATGCAGATCCTCAACCCATTCCGGTTTAGAGAGACTTGGCGGAAGCGCTCTAAAATACAGGATTCGGTAATCGATGGTTATGATCAGCAGCAGGGCCACGACCCCAACCGTAAGCAGGGCCGGAATCAGACCGATCCAGTTGAACCAGCGTTTAGCAGATTTAAGGCATATCACGGTTGTTAGCAGCAATACCAGAACGAACAGAACACCAAATGTGAAAAAGGCCGTCTGGAAATAAAAACCGAAGGGAATATCAGCTAAGGTATAGAGGACCAAACCGGAAACAACACACAGAATAACAGTTAAAACATAAGCGGTCGTCAATTTCATGTTCCGTTTCGCTGTCATGCTTTATTCCTTCTTATTTTCAACAAAAAGTACCTGGTTATCCAATTATAGGTTGACTTTTCACCGTATTTCTTGTTATTTATTTCTCAAACCAGAATATGACATATAATAATAAACTTTTAATTAACTTCCGAGAATAATGATTGGGGATTTACGTTTATAATCCGGATTCAGCCGTCTCTGCCCGTGAGTTCCTGCTGTATTTCCAGAATTATGCGTATGGCAGAAAAATCAGTTGGTTCCTAACCGACCACAATCCTGGTTTACCGCACATCATGCCGGGAATATGCACATATTTAAATAGCTCGAATCACGTTACACACTAGAGGTTGAATACACTAAGGTCAGGCATCGCTGGACAAACGGAGCAGGTGAACAATTGCATTAAACCATCAATCAGGAATTTTCTCAGGTTAAGTTTCGTAAAACGATTTATCATACACATTGATAATTACAGGATAATCGCGTTTTATGCATCGATCATTATAATTTTCAAAGACCAAATCAACGCTTCAGAATAAACGAAAGTGCCAGATGAATTATACCTTCTTCATTATTACTGGTTAACGAAATTATAAACGCGATGTCAAGTCAGGGTAATTAAATGTTTCATTCAAGAAACTGAGGTATAAAAAATAATCTAGACCGGATATGCATTCCCAGATTTTTCTAACACATGAGGAGCGAAAATATGAATAAGAAATTCTACAAAAGCAAATCCTCGAATACGCTTTTGCTTATTGTTATCTTTTATATTCTGCTCATTCTCTGGAATTCAAACAGTTATTCTGATGTCGCGAATGAGCAGTCAAACAACAGAGTTGGTCAATCGGCCTCATCCGAAGAACTACAATCCAAGGATTCAACCGTTTCAGTGCCATTCCATTATTATGTTCTGGCTTTCTTATGCGGCGGTGCAGGCGCTTTTGTCTTATATTTCGCAGAATACAGACTGGACAGACTTGCAAAACAATTATCATCCCGTCAGTTCCGTTTATTTATCATGGACATTTTTCTATTTCTTGTTGCCGGCGGATTCACTGCAGCATTTTTTGTAAACTATGATGCTTCGCTGTACAAACAAGCCTTCTTAATTGGTTCTACCTGGCAGGGTATTATAAACACCCATAAGCAGAAGAAAAGTGGAGAAAAACAGTCATGAAAATAAAAGGATATGTTTCGACAGTTGTCATAATTATTCTTGTAGGTATAATCATTACTTTGCTGAGCAGAGAAAAGCCCGATACAAAGCTGGAGATAATAAATTCTCTAAAAACGGCGCAGGAATACGAAAAAGATGGTAATGTTTCCCTGGCCGAATATCAATACAAGTATATCCTGGAGATAGACCCGGCGAACACCGATGCCTTGAATAACCTGGCAAATATGTATCAAAAACAAAAGGACTATGAAAAGGCGGTGGATCTGTATACACGGATTTTACAAACTGACACCAGCTACACATTGGCATATTATAATTTAGGCATACTATTGCTGGCGCGGGGTGACTCGACTGAAGCATATGAATACCTTAATACGTTTGTCGCCAAATCCGACAAAGCCAATGAACTCAGCAATAAGGTAAACTATCTGCTGGTCGAGAAGACTATTCTGGATTGGGCAAAAGCATGGGAAGACGCTTCCGCCAGCGACGACATAACCCGTTACAGCGCGTTTTATTCAAGTGAATTCCAGTCACCGACAGGAAAGGCAGGTGGTAATAACTGGAATTATGACAGTTGGATGCGGGATCAACAAAACAAATCGATCCGGCGGAACAGTCTGGATATTCAGATAAAAAATCTGAAAATAACGATAACGGGTGAATCGGCCACCGCTAAATTCTGTCAGATTTTTACTTCCGATGTGTATAACGATATCGGGAGTAAAACGCTAAGACTAAAATATCAGAATATGAAATGGCTGATCGTATTTGAATACTGGGAATTATCAGATTGCTAGGAAGCATAAACACTCTGTAGGTTTTAAAAATTATCAGTTTATGAGCGAGGAAGAGATTCAAAAATGAAGATTCTTTTCTATTTCTATATCATATTGAATTTATTTTGGATTTTGGTGGATGATGGGTATTGCCAGTCAACAGCTGAAACTGACAGCTATCAAGAAATCTTCATCCACTCGGGTTTGCCCTGGCAATCATTCGCATCATCCGCTGAGCAACGGCAAATTTTCAAACTGGAACTTGGTTCCGGTAAAAATGTAATCCTGATTATGGCTGGAATGCACGGCGATGAACACATCGGGGCAGAGTTAGTGATGAGATTTTCGGTGTATGCCTATGACTCCCTCCAATTAGATTCAACGAAACGGGTTATTCTAATACCTATTATGAATCCCGATGGTTATATTAAAAATCAAAGGACAAATGCGAATGGCGTAGACATAAACAGGAACTTTCCAACATCAAACTGGACAAGTAAATACCAGACTAAAAGATATTTTCCCGGTAAATACCCTGCATCTGAACCTGAAACAAGAGCTGCTATTGATTTAATCAGAGAAAGTAATCCGGCAAAAATTATCACCGTTCATTCACCGCTGGAAACAGTCAATTATGATGGACCAGCTTTAAATTTAGCAAGAATAATATCCAAACTCACGGGATATCCGCTCAAGGAATATATAGGATATCCAACGAAGGGATCGTTTGGAACCTATGCCGGTAAAGAACTGGGTATTCCGACAATCACACTCGAGTTGCCAAATGCATCCCTGGCTAATGTATGGAAGGGAAACTGTACGGCATTGATTGAAGCAATAAATTACGAACCAAATGGTTTTTAAGGTAAATAGTCTGAACCTGGCGGATACGCCTCAATGTATTTTTCGGCCCTGTGTTTAAACTCAGCAGTTTTGTTTGTATCTAATTCTATAGCCTTCCTAAAAAAAATAACTGAACTGTCACGCTTACTCAGAGCTTTATGAATTATACCCATAAAAAAGCAAACCTCTGCATTTGCCGAGTCAAGTTTAAATGCATCAAACAAATATTTTTGCGCTGTTTGATATTCCTTTCTCAGATAGTGTATTTTTCCGAGTTCAAGAAGTATTTTAGGATCAATATAGTTACGCTCTAAAGCCAGGTGGTAAGTTTTGATTGCGTTTTCGTAATCTCTGTCCTGTTCATAAATATTTGCTAATTTCAAATAAAATATACCAGCGGTCGGATAGTAAATTAAACTTTCATTCAGTATTTGCCTGGCCTTTTTATAATTATTATGCTCTATGTAATAATTAATTAATCTTCGGTACACATATTCAGGTTGAACTTCCAGATTTACGGCATAGTCATAGTGCTCAATACTTTCTTTAAACCTTTCTAATCTGAACAGGCAGTTTCCCAGACCCAGATGAGCAGGATACTGTGTGTTGTCGACTTTCAAGATTTGATAATAGGTATTCATGGCGCTTCCAAGATTGCCCTGTGATTCATATATGGCAGTCATACTATAGTAAGGTTCAAGATAATCCTGATTCAATTCAATTGCCCGTGCATACATATTCATCGCCTGTTCTGTATTCATTCTGTCTTCATATATTTTCCCCAGGTAATAATAGGCCCAATAGTCATATTCATTTTCATTCTTCTTCAACGAATAGCGCATTACATTTTCAAATCCTTCGAGATCCTGCTTATATAAATAGTACATTGCTAAAGTATAGGGTTGCGCCAGCAGGTAGAAATATTTCGCTGCATTGGTGATTAAACTGTCTATCAGTCCATCCAGGTTTTCCGATTTCTCAAGGATGGTCGTCAACGGCGGGTTTTTAGAAAATCTGGTAGTCATAATTAGATGATTTTCACTGCTGATAATTTCCGCCGAGATCTGTATTGGTTCATATCCGAACGTTTCTTTGATTTTTGAGATAATATACCTGACACTTATGCCGGATTCCGGAAGTTTAATATCAAATTTGTCCTGTGAATTCAACGTGGTTATTTTTTTCTGCTCGATTTCCGTGGATGATATACGATATATTTTATTGATCGCATCATAGAGTTTATTTGCCAGGACTATTTCATTGTACCCGGCATCTTTTAAATTTTTCGGTGCATCGATCGGGGCAATCATGATGGTATTTTTACTAAACTCATTTATAAAAACAAGCATCATGATCACAATACTCAGAATGAAAATCAGATTTACTACATATTTTCTGAACAGCTCAATCTGTTTTACTTTAGTTTCGGTTGGAATGACAGCATTGACAATAAATTTCTTGATTGCATTGAAAGTTCTTGCCGGAAAGGAATGTATCGTTTTTGAATGATTTTTTTGTTTATCTAAAGCCATTGGACTTGCTTTCTTATCCGATTTTGTATTTGGAGCAGATCATACTTCTTCTATTATACAATAGCGCCGATTGTCATGGAATAAAACCATTTTCATCTTTGCGGTTATTCCGATTCCTGCAGATTTTATTTCATACATGTGAAGAATGGATCACACAATGTTGTTGATCATCCAGCACCGGCAAATCAGGGAGAATTATAAGTGATTTATTAACAAAAACTTAGTGTTTTATATGGTTTGGCATTCGATTTGTATTTATCTTTAAATTATTCTGATGTGTGTTGTTCTATTCTGTGATTTCTTAGATTTCCGGTTTATTGAACAGTTCCGGTTAAATATTCCTGAAATGGAACCAGCCTCAGCGGCTATTTGAATCAACTACAGAATTGCTGATTGTTCTCAACCTGAAAATCGCAGCGGCTAAAACCTGCCCTCCAGTGACCTGCGTGATACTTTAAACAAGACGCGCATCAGCCAGGCTCTGCCCGATCATGCAGCCGGGCTGATGTCGCAAAAAATAATCGGACAAACGCCGGCCGTGTCCTCTAAAATGGCCGGGCATAAAAACAGTAAGGAGGTAAATATGTCACTGGATGCACCACTGGCACGTAAAAAATTAGATGCACTCTGGATCGATAATAACATACCCGTATTACCGACCGGACGGGGTAAAAAATATGCCCTCTTCAGTGATCTCCATCTCGGCGACAAAGGGGGCGGCGATGATTTTAAAGATAATGAAAAAGCCATTCAACGGGCACTTAAGGATTACCATAGACGCGGATTTACGCTGATTTTGCTCGGTGATATCGAAGAACTCTGGCAGTTCGATCTGGATAAAATTACGCCTCATTATGGTCATACGGTCTATGCGGATATTGCAAAGTTCGCGCCTGATCGTTTATTCAGGATATTCGGGAATCATGACGGGGAATGGGGATTCCAATCCGATCCGGCTCAGCCGAATAAACAGAGGCCGGCGACTGCTTACGAGGCATTGAAAATGAGCGATCAGAACGGCCAGTCAAAAATCCTCCTGGTGCATGGGCATCAGGGCTGTAAAGAGTCGGATAAATCCAGCTGGTTTTCCCGGTTTGCCGTACGGTTGTTCCGGGGGATTGAACCGCTTGCCAGGTCAATTGGCATTTATGGCAATCCATCCTGGACGAAATCGGTCATCGATCCAAATTACGAAAAAGTGCTTTACAATTGGGCCAAAAAAAAACATGTGCTGCTTATCTGCGGTCACTCGCACCGCGCGATATTTGCTTCGTTATCCTATGGGGACAGGATAAATACCCGCATGACAGAGTTGCAGATGCAGATAAGAGCGAGCCGTGGCAACCGGCAGGAGGTTGAAAAACTGTTAAAGGAACAGCAGAATCTTCAGCGTGACTGGATCGAGGAGCGTGAAAATAGCCGGATGATTGATCCGGTCGTAAACCGCGGTAAGCCGAAACCGTGTTATTTCAATGCCGGCTGTGGATTGTTCCGTGAAGGGATAACCTGTATAGAGATTGAAGAGGATGAAATTCGGCTGGCCAAGTGGCACCGTGTGCCCCGTGCCGCCAACAATGTTTCAATCTATGAAAAGGACAGTTTGACGGGATTACTGGCCCGGATCTGAAAAATAGAAACTTTTAAAACATTTACATCCTGTTGATTCCGTGAATGTCTTGTTTTATCCTGTTATGCCGGTGAAAGTGTGCACATAATACCCGCCGCACCGATATCAACCGGTCTATCGGGATAAATCAGAACTTATAAGTTGCCCGGGCTAAAATCTGATCCGTGGAATATACATAATCGAAGGAAAGCGGGGCATTTTTACCTGCCCGGTGCAGTTCCGGAATAATATATCCGATCGATGCACCGGCAAGCTAGCCGCAGATCACATCTGTCTGAAAATGATGGCCGGAATCCCGGCGCAGATACCCGACGAGGGCCGGATATATTGCCGCTCCGGCCCAAATAAATGTCCTTGCGGTTTTATCGGTGAGGTGATCCTGAAATACTTTCGCGACATAAAATGAATATTTCAAGAATGATTCAACCACAATGCACCGTCTTCAGTCTGTTTGTTATAAAGTAGATGCTTTATCTGATGAACTTAATGTTCCGGCTGGTACCTCAAAATCTGAATTGTTGAAAGCAATGGAGGGCAATCTATCGACCGAAGGATAGGTAATTGGCAGATATAAAAGATAATTATCCTTTGACATCCAATTTAATTTTCGTATTTTATTGCGTATTGTATATATTTTCCTTTTAAATATCGCTTTTTCAAAGACTTACCAAGACTGATGATGTTTATTAATCTGGTAAAAGAATTATCTCCCGCATTGTGGCTGTCTAGGGAGTCGATCCCTTGCTGAAAGATATAAAAGGCAGATAGAAAAGAAAGCATGTCCATGCAGAAATTTCCTGTGGATATTTTCGATCTGGTTACCTCGATTGCCAGGATCGTCGATTTGATGAATCATGCTGTCGGAAACCACCACATGCAGGTTGCTTATTGGGTTAATCAACTGGGTGAAGCATTAAATTTCTCTGAAGACGAAATATTTGAATTTGTTATCGCCGCAGCGCTGCATGATATCGGAGCGTTTTCATTAAATGAACGACTTGATTTACTGGAATTTGAGGAAACAAAAACCGGGGAACATGCCTTGGCGGGAAGTCTTATCCTTGATCGGTTTAAGCCATTTGCTTCTGTTGCCAGGCTTGTAAAATACCATCACATCCCCTGGCGGCATGGAAAAGGTGCTTTTGAGAATGGCGAACCTGTGCCAATTGGAAGTCATCTCATTCATCTGGCAGACCGGCTGGCGGTTAAAATATCAGATCAGGAGTTGGTATTGAGTCAAAAGCGTGACATCTGTGATGCCATTTCAAAGCAAAAGGGCGAGGTGTTTGTCCCTGAACAGGTAGATGTCCTGCTCAAAATAATGAACCGGGAGTATATCTGGCTGGATGCAACATCAGATTCCATTACGACCATACTAAAGAGAATGGTTAGATCTGGGAGCAGGGATTTTTCAATGAAGCAACTGGTCGATTTTTCACACCTGATATGCCGTCTGATCGATTTTAAAAGTGAATTTACTGCAGCCCACTCCAGTGGCGTTGCCGCTGTTGCCGTGGAACTTTCAAAACTGAACGGATTTTCATATGATGAACGCAGACTGATCGAGATTGCCGCCTACCTTCACGATGTTGGCAAACTGGCTATCCCTTCTGAAATTCTTGAGAAACAAGACCCGCTGACGGAACATGAACAGTTCATCATGCGTTCCCATGTGTACTATACCTATCAGATGCTGGAACCTTTTGAAGTGCTCACGCCCTTGAGCCAATGGGCTTCATTTCATCAGGAAAGGCTGAATGGCTCGGGCTACCCGTTTGGGCTGAATGCTGCCGACCTGCCCGCCGGGGCAAGGATCATGGCAGTGGCAGACGTATTTACGGCATTAACTGAAGACCGACCGTACCGAGAGGGAATGGATACCAAAAATGCCCTAGACGTTTTACAGTCGATGGTTGATACCGGTGAGTTAGATGATGATCTGGTTGATATGGTCTCAAAGCATTCTGAAACATTGAATAAAATTCGCGCTTCAGCCCAACAGGAAGCGGTGAACGAATACACTGCATTTCAAAACATTCTCAACCACCATGTAAATTAAATCATAAAGTGATCTATACCTGCTAGTAATTGACCCAATAATCCCACATCAATCACTTGTCCGGTCGAAATCTGCAATTTTACTATAAGGTTTCGATTTTGTACATCCACCATAGTTATGTTGAAGACCAGCAGGGAGCATAAAATGAATTTTATTCGTATTGTTTCAGCAAAATAAAAGTATACGGTAGATCCCATTTATTATTGACATCAGTTGTGTTTCTGATCCTCCATGCCGCAGTACAGGCTCAGGCACCGGAAACGATCACGGAGGCTGCTACAGAAATAAGATTAACCGTTGCGACCGTACACGGTACAGTTAACGCGAATGATGCCCAGACTGCTGGAATGACCGGAGTGTCAGGGAACGCGTATGGGCCATGACTGAAGCGTTAATAAGAAACAATTAGTACGATCAATGATAATCACATGTATGGAGTCTTCAGAGCGAGGTGTATTTTGTGTTGATCGCTGATCCATAAAATACTTGCCATATGACCATCCTGTAGTTACTTTATACGTTGTTCTCTCATTCGTACTCATATAAAAAATTACACACGGATTCTCGCTCTCACATTTTATTATAACAATACAGACTTTTTTGAAATGATCGGCAAGACTGTTTCTCATTACAGGATTTTAGAGAAGATCGGCAGTGGAGGCATGGGTGAAGTGTATCTTGCTGATGATACGAAACTCGATCGCAAAGTAGCGATCAAATTCCTCCCTGAACGTTTTACCAAAGACAAGGAAAATATCGAACGCTTCGAACGTGAGGCCAAAGCAGCTGCTGCACTTATTCATCCAAATATAGTTACCATCCATGATGTAATTGAAGAAGAAGGCCAGGTCTGTATCGTGATGGAGTATGTACAGGGCGAGTCATTAAGAGCTAAAATTGATAAAGGTGTTTCGGACCTGGTTGAAATTCTGGATATAGCAAAACAAATCTGTAATGGATTAGCCAAAGCACATCAGGCAGATATCGTTCACCGTGATATTAAACCTGAAAATATATTAATCGACAAAGACGGAAGAGTGAAGATATTAGATTTCGGATTAGCCAAACTGAAGGGCGTTAGCAGACTTACAAAAGAAACTTCAACATATGGCACAATTCAATATATGTCGCCGGAACAATTACAAGGAAAAGAAGTCGACAACAGATCAGACATATGGTCGCTTGGTGTTGTGTTGTATGAAATGCTTACCGGCGAATTGCCATTTAAAGGTGAATATGAATCAGCGGTACACTATGCGATTTTAAATGAACAACCTGAATTATTGAAAGATATTACAACCAGGTATTTTCTTAATATAGAAAAATTCTTGGCAAAAGAACCGAATAAACGTCTAAAAAATTGCCGGGAAGTTTTGAGAGAGCTGGATAATCTCGATACCGCTGATCCGAAAAAGAGAAAACGTAAAAAAGTGTATCTCACAATCGGGATCTTTGTGATTACCATCCTTATAATAGCTTCTGTTTTTCTCACATCCCCCCGGGAGGATGTAGACAAATCCATAAAATCACTTGCCGTTCTCCCGCTGGAAAATCTTTCGAATGATCCGACTCAGGAATATTTTGTAGATGGTATCACCGATCTGTTGATTTCAGAATTGGCACAGATAAGTGCTTTAAAAGTTATTTCCCGGACTTCCGTCATGGAGTATAAGGGCATTCATAAATCACTGACCAAAATAGCAGAAGAATTAAAGGTAGATGCCATAGTTGAAGGTACGGTATTTAGTGATGGCGAGCGGGTACGAATTTCTACTCAGTTAATTCGTGCCGCTGACGACAGACACCTCTGGGCTGAAAAATATGAGTATGATCTCACCAATATCTTTAGTTTGCAGTCTGAGGTAGCTCAGGCTATTGCTGGAGCGGTGGAAGTAAAACTCACTGATCAGGAAAAGGCCCGGATTACGTCAGTAAGGCATGTCGATCCCGAGACATACCAGCTTTATTTAAAAGGACGTCATCACTGGAATGAGAGATCGAAAGAAGGAATTTTAAAAGCAATCGGATATTTCAAACAGGCAATTGAAAAAGATTCAAACTACGCCGCTGCCCATGCCGGGCTTGCTGATTGTTATATGGTGGAGCCTGCCTATTATATGGAATTACCCAATAATGCTTATCCCCAGGCGAGGGTTGCCGCGCTTAAAGCATTGGAAATTGACAATACACTTGCTGAAGCATATGTTTCATTGGCTGCGATCAAACATAATTTCGATTGGGCTTGGTCCGATGCTGAAAAATTATATAAGCAGGCAATTGAGTTAAACCAGAATTATGCCACCGCTCATCAATGGTATGGTGAACTTTTATTGCATACCGGACGTTTTGATGAAGCGCTCATTGAGTTCGATCGGGCGTATGAGATTGATCCCCTCTCACAAATAAAGAATTGCTGGCGGGGCACCATATACTATTACACCCGTGAATATTATACTGCCGTCACAGAATTTAAGAAAGCGATCGAATTATATCCAAAATTCACCTATACAAACTTGTTCATCGGTCTGGCTTATTCACAATTAAATATGCATGAAGATGCGATCAGATCAATGCAGAACCTCAAAACTATTGCAGATAATCCCAGAAGTAATGCATATTTGGCATATGCCTATATAAAAGCTAATCAACATGTACAGGCACATCAATTGCATAATTCGCTGTTGCAATTATCCAAAAAGGAATTGATACCCTATGCATTTTCTGTAGCGTTTCTATACTTTGGTTTGAAAGATTACGACCAGGTTTTCCATTGGTTGGAAATAGCCTATAAAGAGCATGACTACGATCTTAATTTCATCAAAATCGAACCCATTTTTGATCCTATTCGCTCCGACCCGAGATTTATTGGATTATTAAATAAGATGGGGCTTGATAAATGATCGGCAGGACAATTAATCATTACAGGATAATCGAAAAACTGGGCAGCGGTGGCATGGGTGAGGTATATCTGGCCGATGACCTTAAACTGGAGCGTAAGGTCGCTGTTAAATTCCTGCCGGAACACCTGACTAAAGATGCCAAAGCTGTTGAACGCTTTGAGCGTGAAGCCAAAGCAATCGCAGCTCTGAATCATCCCAATATTGTTATTGTTTACGACATTATAGAGGAAGATGACAATGCACTGATCGTAATGGAATATGTCGAAGGTGATTCATTGAGAGATATTATCTATGAACACCAATTGGAGTCGGCCAAAATTATTGATATTATGATTCAAACTGCGAATGGACTTAAAAAAGCACACGAAACAGGCATCGTTCATCGCGATATCAAACCTGAGAATATAATCGTTGAAAAAGATGGCACAGTAAAGATTCTTGATTTTGGATTAGCGAAATTAAAAGGGGTGAGAAAACTTACCAGGGATACATCTACTCTTGGCACGGTACACTACATGTCCCCGGAACAGTTGCAGGGGAATGAAGTCGACTACCGTTCGGATATATGGTCGCTGGGTGTCATGTTCTATGAATTGTTGACCGGAAGAATACCGTTCAGCGCGGACTACGATTCTGCCGTGATGTACTCCATTCTGCATGAAGAGGCCGAACCAGTACAAAAACTCCAGCCGGACCTCTCCTCTGAAATCGTCCATATTGTAAACCGGGCATTAGAAAAAAATGCTGATAACCGTTATCAATCGATGCAGGATATGCTTATCGATTTGCAGCGACTGAAAAGAGATTCAGAAGAATTGACCGCAGCGCCGGCAGAAGAGGCGACCATTCGAAAGACCGAAGAATTCACTCGCAGGAAGTGGCCCAGATCTGTTAGTATAGCATTCGGCACGATTTTCTTACTGATTCTGATCTTTTTATCTGTAACCTATCTCCCGTCAATTTTCAGAGAAACCCGTTCCTTTGAACCCGAACCCATCGCCGTTCTTCCATTCGAAAACCTGACCGGGGACGACGTGTACAATATTTACCGCAAATCGATTGCAAATCTGCTCATAGCCAAACTGGAGCAATCCCCTTATCTCCATGTTACGACCTGGGAACGGATGGGCGATCTGCTGAAACAAACGGGAAAAGAGAATTTAGATATCGTTGATATCAGTAAAGAAACCGCTTTTGATCTCTGCCGGATGGATGGGGTGGGTGCTGCTGTTACAGGCAGTTATTCCAAAATAGGCACGATGTTCGCCATTGAGGTTAAGGTCCTGAATGTGACATCAAAACAAATTCGAATCAGTGCAACTTCAAGTGGCGACGGGGATAACAGCGTATTTGGACAAATCGATCAGCTCTCTGAGGCAATTTCTCGGGGGATTGGCCTGAGTGAATGGCATATAAGGGAAAAACAGCGGCCAATTGCTGAAGTTACCACAACCTCCATCGAAGCGTATAATTATTTTATACGAGGAAGGGAGGAATCAGAAAAATTATATTTTAACGAGTCGCGAAAATTTCTGGAAAAAGCGCTGGAAATTGATTCAACCTTTGCATTAGCATACCTGTATCTTGGATATACGTACAGTCGGTTAGGATACAGCACGGAAAGCAATACTGCCTATGAGCAGGCAAAACTTTTTGCGAAACACGCCACCGGCAAAGACAGCCTGTTTATTGAAGCGGTAATCGCACCCACACGAGGGGACGCGATAGATATTCTTAAAATGATGATCCGGGAATATCCAAAAGAAAAAAGAGCCTATGTTTGGCTGGGTTTTCGATACTTCTATATTGAAGACTATAATCAGGCAATAAAAGAATTCGAAAAAGCGCTTGAGCTGGATCCCCATTACGGGCTGGCGGCCAGTATGATCGCCAATTCCTATAAAAAGATGGGCGATTTCGAAAAAGCGCTGGCATATTTTAAAAAGTATGAATCATTATCCCCCGGAGATGCTGATCCGTTTGCTTCACTTGGCGATCTCTATTACCGAATGGGCATGCTTGACAAAGCAATAGGGAAATTTAAAGAAGCACTGGATGTCAAATCCGATTTCTGGGGGGCGTATATATCTCTTGCATATATATATGCCATAAATGAAAAATACCTGGAGGCGCTTGACCATATCGAACAGCTGATTAATATCGCGGAGGGTCCGACCAATAAAATCTATGCTTATTTATGGCGAGGATTTTATTATTCGTGGATCGGCATGACCGATCAGGCTTACCGTGATCTGAATATCGCGATGACTCAAGATACACTGACAGGGACCAACTATCAGAAATTCATTGCTGAGAGACTGATGGCGGTCCATTATTATCATACGGGCAGATTAAGCCTAAGCCGGAAATATCATTACCGGGCTTTCACATCGTATTTGGATCAATATCCTGAAAAAATCGGATATGCCGGCTTTTATAAAAATTTATATCTGGGACTGGTGGATCTGAAAGAAAATCGTATTGATTCAGTGCGATCCAGGATCGGCGAAATGCGCTTATTGATGACTGAGGAGGATTTTTCCACCCAGCCGGAGATGATGCGTTCGTATGAATTATTCAGAGCAGAATTAATGCTTGCAGCGGATTCAGCTGATAAGGCAATTGAAATCTATAAAAATTTATCTGTCCTGGAAATGCCTCCGTTCTGGGCTTATCGGTTTATCAATTATAATTTACCGCCGCATGAAGATCTGCTGGCACGAGCTTATTTCCGGAAAGGGGATATTGACCAGGCGATCAGCGAATACGAAAGGCTGACAGCATTTGATCCCCACGGTTCAGACCGGCGTTTGGTTCGTCCGGAATATCATTATGCGCTGGCCAGACTGTATGAAGAAAAAGGCATGCCGGAAAAGGCCATCGGACGTTATGAAAGATTTCTGCAGATCTGTCAAGATGCCGATACGAATTACCCGGCATTAACTGATACGAAAAAGCGGCTTACTGCATTAAAAGGAATTGCTGTTAAATAAAGATCAAACCACAATAATTTTAACATCCCTGAATAGGTGACCTGCATGAATAATGTTCCAAAGAATTTGACCTTTTCCCGGCGGTATATAATTCAACCGTATCCAGGGTGAAAATATGACAGGTCGCGCAGGTCAATTGAGCCAGGTAAAGAAGATGGTGCTGCGCAGGTAAAGTACAGTGTTTTTCCGGAAATGAGAAGAAACCCTCGCTGATAATATGAAGCGTGCGTCCAAAGAAGACTAAACCAAAAATCTCAAGGCAAAATGATTCTGTGAATATTCTCAGCCGGCGGGGAGGTCAAAATTATTGCGGCTACCGGTACGGAACAGATAGTGGCAAAAGTATCAAACTTGTAACCTGCTCACGAAAAACCGATCCTTTCACATTGCACCCAAAAAACAGTGGAGGAAGAAGTATGCGCGAATTGAAAAGTTGCCTGATGGTATGTCTGATCGTTTTAGCAGTGGTTAATATGCTGCCGGCACAGGATGAGTCACTCGTCGCGTATTGGACATTTGATGATTCGACCGCTTATGACAGCAGTGGCTACGAACATCACGGGACTGTTTTTGGTGACCCGCAAATAATACCCGGAAAGAAAGGAAATGCCATTCAGTTTGATGGTGTGGATGACTACATACGTGTTTCCGATACGGATCTGCTTGACACCGACACGACAATGACACTTGCTCTGTGGATCAGGCCGGATAGTGTCACAGCAGGGGGGGCTAAATTTATGAGCAAATGGCAGACGGCCCCAACGGAGGGTGACTGGCTTTGTTCATTGAGTTCAGTGGACTCCTGTGCAGGTGCTTGTGTCTCATGGTATATGGTTTTTGCAAATTATCACGTGATTTCCGCAGACAGTGCCTGGGTTTCAATTGCACCAACGGAGGTGGATTACTTTTTTCAGCTGCATCGCTGGAATTTTGTTGCGGTAACCTTTGACAGCGGACATATTAAAGCATATTTTAATGGTCAGGTTATAAATGAACGATTTGCGCCGTATATGTATACATCATTAGAGGAATACGCCAGTGATGACATCTATATCGGGCAATATCACCGGCGTGATCGTCCACAGTATAATTTCAATGGCGGACTGGACGAAATCCGCTTGTATAACCGGGCACTGAGCGAAGATGAAATCATTGCATTGTATCAACAGGCAGCAGCTATCGAAGATGGGCGTTTCAGTGAGCCAGTACCCGGAGAATATTTTCTCGCGCAAAACTATCCCAACCCCTTCAATCCATCAACCATCATCGAATTCACATTACCTAAATCTGAATTTGTGGAACTGATAGTATTCAATATACTTGGTAAAGAAGTATCGACTCTTGTATATAAGAAATTGAATCAAGGAAAGCACGCTTACACCTTCGACGGAAAGAATCTGGCAAGTGGAATCTACACCTACCAGTTGGTGGCGGGGGAGTATCGGGAAGCAAAGAAAATGATATTGCTCAAGTGATCACATTGAAAATAAATATGAAAAAGGCTCTGCATTGCAGGGCCTTTTTTTTATCCTTCTTTGTAGAAGGTAATCAGATCTGGAACTTGACTTTCCACGTGTTGAATCTAACAAAAAAAGCCCGTTTTACAATTATTCTCTTGAAGCTGAAAAAATTCCGGCTTAGACAGAATGTCATCAAAGAGGATAAAGTTCATTAATCATGTCAAGCCCCTGACATATTAAAAGCCGCAAAATTCTTTTAATAAGGAGTTTTTTCAAGATCTTCAGCAAACCAAAATTCCGGTTGGCTGCTTACTCCTGCTTTATTCATAGCTGCCTTGAGATCTTCAGAGTCAACAAACTTTTTTGCGGCATTCATATCTCGGAACTGATGGGTTACAATGACAGTATTCGGATCATCAGAATCCCGGTGTACACTGGCAGAAGTTACGCCACTTTTTTTGCGAAACGGTGCAATCCCGTCGTACACACTTTTCCAATTATTGTAATCCTCAACTTGATGCTTTACAAACATAGTAGTCATGATACATACTCCTTATACTTCAGTTAATGTTTAAATACACTACTTAGAGAACAATTATGTCATCATATAAAATCATTTAACGGCGATACTAAACAGAATAGATCAATCTTTACCACCTCCTTTCTGATGTGAATCTCTCATGCCAGACTATTGGTAAAAACCCTTATATTAAATCAAACATTCATGGGATAAACATACATAGTATTCAATTTTCCTCGTTTTGTTATTTGACAAATCGATCTGACTGTTTTTAAAAGCATTTTGAATGGATGTGAATTTTTTAAAAGTGAGTAAAACAAATTTTTGTGAGTTGTTAATTTAGATATATCTATTTTTGAAGGATTAGAAGCAACGAATTGGAGATTAATAAACATTATGTATTTTATAACACAAATTTATCCTGATTTATTTCTGATTAGGTTAAAAGGTCTATCGATAAATTTATCTATGACAATCCGCAGGCAGGTTTGCCTAGGTCTAGTTTCGACAGCGGCAAACTGGCCAGAGGTGTTTATTACTACCGGGTAACAGCGGGCAAGCCCAGAGATGTGAAGGAAATGGCATTACTGGGATAAAACTTTTATGTTCACAATTTTTAAATTCTTATCCTTATTATCAATTGAAGAGCTGATACCTGGTTAACAGGTATAAGTCATAAGAAATATTGGAAAATAATACAACACAATCATCTAAAATGTTTGGAATAGACGAAAATATCTCGTAAGTCAGTAAGTATTTTGTCCGAGAGCTTTTAACCGGGTGTACAGGAATATTCAAGAAGGCTATTGCCCCATTGCCAGTGTCATTTTGGCCAGATTTTTATCAAATGAATATGTTCCTGTTAAATCACCTGCTGGCTTAAATCCAGATCTTTTATATGCTGAAGTCTAAGCTCCGGCAGATCCACCTGCGCTATCCCCCACTTTAGCACCTTCCAAACCTGCTCCTTCAGACGTTGGGTGCCCAGATACGCCATTTCGCTTTAATCAACCGGCTATATATCAAGTAAATGATCACCATTTAATCTTATTAAAAGCACTTTATATTGCGATGTATTAATTTTTCCTCTGACGTTTTGCTGCTCTATGATCAGGTGCATTCCTGTAGTCTCAAGGATAACATCCACCTGTATCGGATCTATCTCACCAGCCGATGCATCCTTTAAAAGATCCAACATTAATTGAGCCTGGATGAAATCTATTTGATGCTGATCGGAAGGAGAACACCATGATGTGCCAGATTCATTTTTTCCGGACACGGGTGTCTCCCCCTTGTTCATACTATTTCATCAGCGACATCATTCTGGTCGCACGAAATTCCTCTGTTTGCAGCGTGTAAAAATACGTTCCCGAAGACAGATTACCGGCATCGAAGATTACATTATAGCTGCCAGGCGTTACATGCTGATTAAAAATTGTGGCCACTTTTTCCCCGGTTATAGTGTACACCGAAATCTGTACATTACCTGCAATTCCTGTTTCAAATTCAATATTTGTAACCGGATTAAAGGGATTTGGAAAATTCTGATGCAGGGAATAATCCTGTTCAATGACGACCGGTTCTGATTCGCCGACATCCGTACTTATCGTATTTTCCAGAATTATCAAAAAGGGATTATCAGCAGTAAGCGCGTTTGCTCTGGTTACCAGTACATCCGTTTTACCGTCATCATCCAGGTCGGTAATAGCCAGATTCCGTAAGTCGGCATATGCAGAGTTACTTTCATAGAACAAGCTCCAGTCATAGCTGGTTGAATCGGAGAGAGGGCCTGAGCCGCTGTATTCCATGCGATAAATTCTCGTACCTTCATCATTCCCGGGAGCGCGGCCAACATAAATGAAGTCCATCAGGTCATTACCATCCAGATCCCCGATTGCGGATCCGTCTGAAGTCTGATCAAAACCGCCCAAAGTTATTACATCCGAGGGGGTTAAACCGGACACATCATCCGTGCTGCCAATGTAGAAAATCTGCGAGCGCGGGCCGTTATCCGGCTGTATGCCTGACGTGTAAAATTCGAGTTTGCCGTCCCCATCGGCATCATAAAACCGCATGCCTCTCCGGTGCCCGAAATCCTCAGGCTCAAAGATTTTGTCCATTTCCGCTTGCTTAATATAAGTGTCTGTTCCCGTTGCCTCATAAATTGCCAGGCTAAAAAAGTCCCAGGTAAATATCCAGATCTCGTTGTTGCCGTCACCGTCAAAATCGACAATTCGCGGATCATATACGACACCGCCGATATGATTCAGGGAATTTTCAAATTCAATACCAAAGGCCGCCAATCCTAAACCGATATCAATTCCACCGGAATTTGCAACCATCATTGTTCTGCCCTGTCCGGCACCCGGAGGCCCATCATCTCCCCGCGACTGGATCACGATTTCCTCTTCGCCGTCTTTATCTATGTCCGCGACAGCGAGTCCGGAAGTGAGAAACAGGTGGTTTTCAGGTCTCGCATAGTTCCAGCGTTCTGTGGGCACGGCAGGAAAATTGGTGCCATCAAACTCAAAAACATACATGCCTTTGGGATTGGGAGGATCGTCGGAAACATCCAGTGGCGTGCCGAACCAGAGCTCTTTCAGGCCATCGGCATCGAGATCACCGACAGCGATAGAAGTATACACATTACTTGCATTATTTCGAATGGGTGCCTGGAATGTCCAGCGCAGCTCGAACTGGTTATCTCCGGTTACTTCATAATAATGAACCAGCTGCCCGGCAGATTTATCTGATAAAACACCGGATATACTCGGATCCCGGCTTACAATAAATTCCATCTGTCCATCATTATCCAGATCGAGGTCAACAATTAAATCCCAGCCACCCCATAAGCTATCACCCGCAGGAAATTGCGCAGAAATTGCCCAGCCCTCAGGAACGGTTTGTGAATGAATACCGGTATATAATATCAATATAAATAATACCAATGTAAATGTATTGAATCTTCTCATGATTACCTCCATTTTTTAAATCTCTAAAAAACTTCAACCTGTCAAGTAATATTTTAATCGAAGCAGAAGATATGCAGTGAAATCAATATAACATATTTTCCATATTCTTGGCAATGCATCAAAAAAAGGCTGCCAGGATAGATGATTTACTAATTACTTAAAAATGACAGACTGCATTTTCGCATCTTACTCTATGTTATACAAACGAGGTGTAAAAAATCGCTGATCAAAGTACTTGAACCGCCACGCAACAAATACTTGCCTGGCTCGTAGACTAAACAATTTGTGCCTGCAGGAAGTGAGCTCTTTCTTGTGGAGATTCATTGATTATCGAGAACGAAATGGAGAATGACTCTGATGAAGACAAAGATACTTCTGCTCTTTTTCGCGTGCTTGTCATCTGCGATCCACGCTCAATCCAATTCCTTCGAGAGGTGGTCGTTTCCCACAGAAGGGAAAGTACTCTCCCATCCGGTTGTGGATGAGGATGTCGTCTATTTCGGAAGTGATGACAAATCCTTTTATGCTGTTGATATCCCCTCCGGAAAGGAGCTGTGGCAGTACAGGACACGATTCGGGATTCGAGGCCAAGCACTGGTCCACAACGAAGTCGTTTACGTGATCAGCGGCAATGATGTCCATGCTCTCAAAAAGAGATCAGGGAAGGAGATATGGTCATTCAAGAATAGTGATGGATCGGGAGCAGAACCGATAGATTACTGGGACTACCACACCGGAGCACCTGTTATTGCCGGCTCAACGGTCTACGCCGGACTCGGAGACGGGTACGTCTATGGCTTTGATATAACAACCGGCAAGATCTTATCAACGTTTGCAACCGTTGACACTGTTCCGGTCAGAAGCGGACTCGTGGTTGAGAACTCGATTCTTTATTTCGGGGACTGGAATGGAAAAGTGTATGCATATGATCTCAAAAGCGGAAAACGATTGTGGGTCTACCGCACATTCGAAGAAAGACCATACGACACATTTGGTGCGGTGAATACCCAGCCGATCATTCATCAAGACCT
>Ga0209536_100002483_pt1 | contig 30106 bp, 23 predicted proteins | sample DeeMarSeWOR28_12_FD_187461 | JGI IMG/M metagenome (GOLD analysis project Ga0209536, IMG submission 187461) | Marine sediment microbial communities from White Oak River estuary, North Carolina - WOR-2-8_12 (SPAdes) (version 2) | ecosystem: Environmental > Aquatic > Marine > Intertidal zone >...
ACTAAGAACGGTCGTCCTGTGAAAATCAAAATTTTGATCTCACAGCATAGGAGATTTATGTCTTGATTTCACTTTTCATATGCGAACCCTGAATTAATTAACCTACTTCGGACGTTTTGACACCTAAAGGTCTATATGATAAACAATTAAATGATATTCTTTAATTTTACGCGATTTAGATAGTCGTCATACTTTTCTGGGGAGGAGTCATGGAGAAACATCAAAAATTTTCCATCTGGTATATTTTACTGGGCATCTGGCTTGTGTTGATTGCACAGCAATACCTTGGCACTTTTTTTTCCATTGAGGTTATCCCATATAGCCAGTTTTTAAAATTGTTGAAGGAAAACAAAATCACCGAAGTGGCCATCAGTGCCAACCAAATCCAGGGAAAGATGAAAGTAGAGGGTGACGGAGTTGGCAAGGAAAAAATGTTTCGTTCGATCCGGGTGGATCCAGAAACGTCCAATCTTCTTGAGCAGTATAATGTAAACTTCAAAGGGGAGATTGAATCCGATTTTTTGCCGCGGCTGTTATCCTGGATTGTACCCACGGCCATCTTCTTCGGTGTATGGTTTTTTTTCATGCGGCGGATGATGGGGCAGCAACAGGGATTTATGACTTTGGGTAAGAATAAAGCCAAAATATATATGGAAAGTGAACTTGATGTGTCGTTTGAAGATGTTGCCGGAGTGGATGAAGCCAAGCAGGAGCTGGTGGAGGTGGTAGAGTTTCTCAAGGGTCCGGAAAAATTTACCGAACTGGGCGGCAAATTGCCCAAAGGTGTACTGCTGGTCGGTCCTCCGGGAACAGGAAAAACCCTGCTGGCCAAAGCGGTTGCTGGTGAAAGCGGTGTTCCTTTTTTTAGTCTCAGCGGTTCGGAATTTGTGGAAATGTTTGTGGGATTGGGGGCCGCCCGGGTACGGGATCTTTTTGTTCAGGCTAAAAAACAGGCACCCTGTATTATTTTTATCGATGAACTGGATGCTTTAGGCAAAGCCAGGGGCATTGGTGCTGTTGGCGGACATGATGAACGGGAACAGACCCTGAACCAGCTTCTGGTGGAGATGGATGGTTTTGATCCTAAGGCTGGGGTCATTTTATTGGCGGCCACCAACCGTCCGGAAATACTCGATCCGGCCCTTCTCAGACCCGGTCGATTCGATCGCCAGATTCTGGTTGACCGTCCGGACAAGATTGGACGGGAGCAAATTTTGAGGGTTCATTTGAAAAACATCAAAGTTGTAAAAGGTTTGGACATCGAAAAAGTGGCAGCCATGACACCTGGAATGGTCGGTGCAGACCTGGCCAACCTGGTGAACGAGGCGGCTCTCTTGGCGGTTCGTAAGAACAAGAAAAAGGTGAGTATGGCCGAATTTGAAGAGGCGATTGAAAGGGTGATTGCGGGTCTGGAAAAAAAGAATCGGTTGATCAACCCCAAGGAAAGAGAGATCGTCGCTTACCACGAATTGGGGCATGCAGTGGTTGCGTTGACCTTGCCGGAAGCAGATCCGGTGCAAAAAATATCCATTATTCCGAGGGGAATTGCAGCTTTGGGCTATACGCTTCAGGTTCCCACGGAAGATCGATTTTTGATGAACAAAACCGAATTGCTTACCCGTATTGCCACGTTGCTGGGGGGGCGGGCAGCCGAAGAAATTATATTCGATGACATCTCCACCGGTGCACACAATGATTTATCCAGGGCCACCGACATTGCGCTCAGCATGGTCAAAGAATACGGTATGAGCGGTAAGGTCGGCCAGGTCTATTTTGCCCGTAAAAAAACCGCCCAATTTTTAGATATAATGGGTCAAGGTACGGTTGAATACAGCGAGGCCACGGCCGAGCTGATTGATAACGAGGTTCGAGAAATCATTAATACTCAATACGCCAGGGCATTAGACATCCTGCGTGGGAAAAAACAATTTCTTGAAAAAGCGGCACACGTACTATTGGAAAAAGAAAAAATTGACGGTGAAGAATTGAAAGTCCTGATGGCTGAAAGTTTATGATATTTTGCGCTTAAATCAAAAATGTCGTTCCACAGAACAGTAAAATAACTGATGAGACTTGATTGCCATGGGATTGAAAAGGTTATGGACAGCGTTCTATCAGCGGTTGATCGACGGTGGAAGCCCACAAATTCCGAATCATAAAAAAGAGATCGCCGTTCTGGATGAGATGGAAAGGATTTTACTGGAAATCGATTCAACCGTTATACCCGTTCATCGATTTCGAAAAAAGATGCTTCCATCCGTACGACATACCATGCAATACTTTTCCGAACTCATTTCTCAAGTGCCGGGACCTGTGGATTTCGACCCCGGACGTTGGGATGATGACCCCTTACTCAGAGCCATGTTCATCAGTCGAAAGGAACTGAGCAGCGTACTGCAATCCAGCAAAGCGCTCAAAAACTTTTTCCGGCGTACGAATGCATCCCAGGCCTTTGGGATGCTTATTGCTGAGCAAAAGGAAAAAAATTTTCTTGGAACAGGAAAAGACGGTGAAATTGTCCGCAGGGACGTTCCCCAGAAAGCGGTTTTTTTTGAGAATTTTGAGATAGTTGTACCGGAAGCCGATTTAGCCGAAACCCGCCTGGAAGTTCAGCACCATGCATTGGTAGGTCTTTTCACCCAAGCTTTTGAAAAAATTACTGACCTTCAATCTTGGAAGCAGGAGCTTGAAGAGCAGCAACATTTGCTAAAATTCAAAGTAAACCGTGCCAAAAGTGCTAAACTTGAGTCAGAATTGAAGTCACTGGATGCGCCCGATAATCAGGTGCAAGAAACACTTCAGGTGCTCGGAGATATTCAAAGAAAGATAAAAGAAATCGAAGCTGAACTGGACACACCCGAACACCGTCTTGAACATTTATGCAGAATACTAAAACATCCGGAGCAGCATCTGAAGGTAAAGACGGTTTTGTTGAAACTGAGCCGGCTGGGCATCCGGTTGGATTCCTCTTCCACAGAACCGGCCAATGAATTCACGGTGGCGAAATTCGAGATGGGTCAGACTCAGAATCAGGTGGTGTTTTGGATCAGAGTCGACCGGACATTTGTTTTATCGGTTTGATGATAACAGCCATCGGGAGATGATTGCGATCTTGTATCGCTTTAAATAGGTTTTTTCAAAACCAACCGTTACTTTAAAAATCTATTGTGCAATCCGAATACAGCGCAACATTTAATGCATTCAAATTGAAATATTCAAATGAATATCTGGCTTGAAATCATTTTTTCTTTAGCAGCTTTTTCGGCATTGTTCATCTATCATGTTCACCTGGTGTATAAGGTGCGTCGTGATCCGTTGACGACGGCCATAGGCATTACCAATCACGCGCGAAAAATGTGGGTGAAAGGGGTCATAAGAGACAAGCGCGACATCCTGGCAGTTCAGACTTTGCGCAATCAAATGATGGCTTCCACGTTTTTGGCGTCCACCGCGATTCTTATCTGTTTGGGATTGTTCAGTGCTGCTTTTCGACCGGGTGTATTCAGCGAGATTTCTCATGCGCTCAATCTCTTTGGGGCAAAAACCGAAACATTGTGGATGTTCAAACTGATGCTGTTGGGTATATTATTCTTTGTGACTTTTTTTAATTTTACGCTATCCATCCGTTACTACAATCACGCCGGGTTCATGATCAATACGTTTGAGGAAAACGATTCAACCGTTTCCGCGGAAGCTGTTACCAAGATTCTCAATCATGGCGCGCTGCATTACACCATTGGAATGCGTGGCTTTTACCTATCGGTGCCGCTGGCCCTGTGGCTGTTCGGTCCGGTCTGGATGTTGGCCGGTAGCCTGGTTTTAATGGTCGTTTTATATCGCCTGGATCGTGAGGCGTAATATGTTTGAGAATTAATTCTCCTAATTTTTTCTTTCGGTTTCTTTACGGATTGCGCACAGTTGCTCCTTTTGTCATTGGAATGAGCCCCGTATCCGTTAAAAAGTTCATTTTGCTCAATGCCTCTGGAGCGCTGGTCTGGGCGGTAGCGGTCGGATCCGGAGGCTATCTTTTCGGTCATGCACTGGAGATATTTATCGGAAAGATCAAGCATTATGAAGTGCAAGTTTTTGCCTTGATTGCACTTCTTGGTTTATTCGTTTGGACCGTGCATTTTTATCGTCGAAAAAAAACAAAAATCATAAGCAATAAATAGGCGGTATCTTCAAATACAATTAATGTAAACTTACTTCATAACAGCCGGGTTAAGAATGATAATAAATATGGTTTTTTTAAAAAGTTTAATATTTATTTTTTGTTATGCCAATTTTTTTGCGCAAAGCATCAAGACCGTCATTCGGTCCTAATAGAATTAGTATGTCAATGTCTTTAATAACATACGTTCCTGTCGGAATCATGTTCAACCGCTCTGGAATAAGTTCTTTGACACCCAAGACCTGAACGCCGAAGCGATTGATAAGGTCCAAATCTTTTAAGCTTTTACCTATAAAGCTTGCATCGGGTGATAACTCAACAATTGAGTATCCTTCTATAAAAGGTAAATAATCCAGAATATTGGGGTTGTGAATCCGTTCAGCCAGTGAAAGGGCTTGATCCTTTTCCGGAAAAATCACTTCCAGAACCCCAATTTTTTTCAGAATCCGCCCGTGGGATTCCGAGACCGCTTTAGCGTATACCTTTGTAACACCGATGTCTATTAAGTTCAGCGTGGTAAGGATTGAAGCGCTGAGATCCCTACCGATGCAGACCACCGCAGCATCCATTCGACTCACTCCCAATGGATCCAGGGCTCTTCGGTCGGTGGCATCAGCAACCACGGCATGATTTACATTATCCCTAATTTCTTGAACCAGATGGGGATCTTTATCAATGGCCATTATTTCATGGCCTTTTTCATAAAGTCGTGTTGATAGATGATAACCAAAGTTTCCAAGCCCAATGATAACGAATTGTTTCATATCTTACCTCATCCGATCATAATGCTTTCTTCGGCATAATAGTACCGTAATATTGAACGGCGGCTAACAGCAACGCCTATGACTAGTGGCCCAAGCCGTCCCAAAAACATGATAACAGTGACGATAATTTTGCCCCATGCAGTCATTTCCCCGGTTATACCCATGGAAAGCCCCACCGTACCGAAAGCGCTAACCACTTCAAAAAGCAGTTCCAAAAATTTACCCCGGCTCTGAATATGCGACATACTGCCCAACTCAGTCATCTGGATGGCTATCATGCCGATACATACCACAGCCGTGCCGAGCATGACAACGCTGATTGCCCTCCGGACGCTTCCTTCCGAGATCGTCCGTCGAAATAACTGTGGACGCTCGTGCCCCCGAATTCGAGATATTCCCATCACGAATAAGGTTGCAATGGTAGTGGTTTTGATGCCTCCTCCGCACGAACCCGGAGAAGCACCTATAAACATGAGCAAAATTATAATAAAAAGGGTTTCATTGGCCATATTTCCGATGTTCAGTGTATTAAACCCAGCGGTCCTCGCCGTTATAGATTGAAAGAAAGCGGACAGAATTCGTTCCTGCACTGACAGCGGTTCTAAGGTATTATGCCATTCCAGGGTTATAATAAAAAACATACCGGAAAAAACTAAAATGGCTGTGGTAGATAATACGAGTTTGGTGTTAAGGCTCAGACGTGTCCATATCCGGTGCTTTAAAGAGAATTTTTCTTTGATCTCGGAAAGAGCCAGAAAGCCGATCCCACCAGATATAATTAACAGACAGAGAACCATGTTCAGTAGCCAGTTTTTTCGGTAGCCTACAATGCTATCTGCAAACAAAGAAAATCCTGCATTACAGAAAGCGCTTACCGAATGGAATATTGACAAGGTAAGCGCATGTGCAGGTCCGTGTCTTGAAAAAAAGCAGAAAAACAATACAGCAGCCCCTATACCTTCGATTACTAAAGTAAACAGAACCACTGACCTTATAATTTCCGGAAGGCTTCGTTCCCGGGAGTGTGTAAACGTATCCTGTATCACTATCTGGCTAGTAAGGCTAGGCCGCCTTCCTGCCAGTAAGAGGAACAGGGTCGACAGGGTCATGATGCCAAGCCCCCCCATTTGAATCAGGGCAAGTATGACGAATTGACCGAAACCGCTAAAGTAACTGCCCGTGTCTACTACTGTAAGACCGGTCACACACACGGCAGAGGTCGAAGTGAAAAGGGCTTCAACCCATCCAAGATGACGATTCGTTGATGCCATGGGTAACATCAAGAGAGCGGTTCCAATCACGATGAGAAGAGCGAATCCAAAAATAACAATTCGATTGGGGGACTGAAGCAGCAATTTTGAAATTTGAACGTAGATATTCCTACCGATATTTTTTTTCATATTAATTTTGAACAGTTAAAATATTGACAGTTTTTTTGGCTCAACGTTTCGCATAAATTGCTTAACCGATATGAACCCAGAAGCAACCTATTACGGAATGCGCCACAATACAATATTTCCTGCTGACCGTTGGTTTGGAAATAATCGGTATTGTAATAAATCTCCACTATCATTCGCCGTGTCTCGAATGTTTTTAAGGGTTTCGCAATAAGCATTTTGATGTAATTTTTGGAATCAAGATCATTCGATTTATTAAACCTGGTATCTCCACTCAATTTTCGTTCACATCATTATATCTTAATCGCGGTGCATTAGAACCAGATAGGGCGCCCATTCCCAGAATTTTTGCCATGCAAGTCGTATCCCACCAATATCATAAAGATATTTATATGCAAGGGCATCCTTGAACATGGCGGCGATGGTTCCGGATATTTGGTATCCCCCTACAATACCTGCGGCATAACGGCGACCTAAAGAAAGCACCACCGCCTTTGCTTCCGCCACATAAGGCAACATCGTATTGCCTGCAAGCAGACGGCGTATATTTAGAGCGGCATGCCTGCCATGCTGCACGGCAAGCCAAGCAGTCGGCGGAAAGGGTTTGCCATGGACATCGTTTGTCTGTGCACAGTCGCCTGTAACGAAGATATTCGATGGGTCTTTTGTTTGTAAGTATTCGTTTGTTTCAATCCGTCCCTGCCTGTTTACCGGAAATCCGTTTTTTTCCAAAAGCGAATTGCCCCTTACACCACCTGTCCAAAGAACGGCTCCGGCTTCGATGGTAACGCCGTCGGAAAGGCTCAATGTGTGCCCCTGGATATTTGTGATCCTTGTATTCGTAAGGCATTGCACTCCCCTTGCCTTCAGGTAACGTTCCGATGTGTCAGCAAGCCAAGGGTTGAGCCCGGGAAGAAGGCTGGGAGACGCTTCCACAAGGATTATTTTTATCTCTTCAGGTGAAATATCGACGCTTTTCCCCAGCCACTTTCTACTATCAATGAGTTCTCCCGCCAGTTCAATTCCGGAAAGGCCCCCTCCGCCGATGACGATGGTTGCCCGCCATCTTTCATCCGGATTTTCATCATAGGCGATCAACGCTTCTTCGATCCTGTCTTTGGCCAGGCGCGAAGTGTTCAGACTATGCAGCGTCAGTGCATTCTCTTTAAGTCCGGGAATGCTGAAAAATTGCGGTTCCCATCCGAGGGCAATCACCAAAATGTCGTAATCCAGGTAACTAATTTTGCCGCGAACTTTGACGGTTACCCGTTGTTCGGCTGTCCGTATCGATTCCACTGTTCCGCGGACAAATTTGACCGGAGGCGGTAAGAGCGACGTTAATCCAACCGAAAGATCCTGATAATTTCGTCTTCCCACCACCGGCTGGTGGAGCAACGTTGTCAGATGATGATAGGAGTGTTTGTTAACGAGGGTTACTTGAGCATCGACATCCTTCAGGTTGATCGCTGTCGACACTCCAGCATACCCACCGCCCAGAATAAGAATTTTCTTCACAATCTAGTCCTTAATTTGACCAGTCAGGTTTACATCGGAGACAGGCAAATCGGTAAGACGATGTCTTCACCTTTGGTTGAATGGAAAAAAAGTTAGAATTACGACTCATATTTCAACGCTCGGCTTTTATGAAATTCATGCTTACATGATTGGCATTCCTTTTCCTGCGGTCGAAGCGGGATAAAGGGCCCGATCGGAGGATACAATTGCTTTTCTGAGGGTGGCTTATCCGGATATCGTAAGTGTCAGGAAAAGCGTTGATCCGTCCCGATTGATTAAAAAGAGAATCGTGTTTCCTTTTTTATACTGGTGCATTTTCCGGTTGAAAGAGGCGATGTTATTGACAGGCATACGGTCGACCTCGATAATGATATCTCCGCTCCTTATGTCGGCTTCGGCTGCCGGTGAATTGTTTTCGACATTGACAATGAGAATACCGCTTGTAATCGTCAAGTCATATTGTTTTGCAAGTTCAGGGGTTATCTCCTGCAACGTCATTCCGAAACTGGGCTCGGCTTTAGATTCGGACTGAAATTCTTCTTCTGCTGTTTTCAACTCACCGACCCTTATCTCTGCGCTCATTTTCTCCCGATTGCGAATCACCTCCATAGGGACCGTTTTACCAACAGGTGTTGAGGCTACAATATAGGGCAATTCTCTGCTTTGTCTGATGGGTTTGCCGTCAAAGGCAACGATTACATCCCCGCGTTCGATGCCGGATTCATCGGCCGGACCTCTTGGAACAACATCTGAAACCAGAGCGCCTTGTTCATCAGGAAGGTTGAGTTTACCTTTGAGTTCAGGGGTCACTTTTTGGATCATGACACCGATCCATCCCCGGATGACTTTCCCCTTTATTAGTTGAGGCAGAAGGTCTTTGACCATATTGATGGGAATGGCAAATCCGATGCCGACACTCCCCCCGCTTTGGGAAAAAATAGCCGTGTTCATGCCGATGACCTCACCAGCGGTATTCAAGAGAGGTCCCCCACTGTTGCCCGGGTTGATGGGGGTGTCGGTTTGAATAAAATTATCGTATGCGCCGGCGCCGATCTGTCGGTATTTGGCACTGACGATTCCGGCCGTCACCGTATTGCCCAGACCAAATGGATTTCCGATGGCAACCACCCAATCGCCGACCTCCAATCTGTTAGAATCGCCGAAAGTAAGCGGAATGAAAGGTATGTTCGATTTAATACGGATAAGCGCCAGATCCGTCATGGGGTCACGTCCGACGATTTTGGCATCAAATTCCTTTCCATCCGCTGTACGAACTCTGATCTCGTCGGTCTGTTCGACCACATGGTTGTTGGTCAAGATAAAGCCTTTTTTGTCGATGATAAAACCGGTGCCCAGACTTTTTTGTTTATACTTTTTAGGGATTTGACCTCCAAAGTAACGTTCAAAGAAATCCCTCATTGGATCGTTCGGACCAAAAGGCATCGGAATTTCTTGCTCTTCCTTGATAATTTTGACAGCACTGATGTTTACCACCGATGGATTGGCGATTTTAACCAAGTGTGAAAAAGACACGGGGGCTTCTGCGACATTTCTTGCGGAAGAAGACACCGATGATCCCGCCACAAGCAGCAGGGCAATAATGACCCACGCGGCCATAGATTTGCCCAAGATCAAGGGTATTCGGACAGGGTTGTTTTGATGCGATTTCGGTTTTTTCATGACGTTTTTCCTTCGTTTATATGGAGGTCTTTTGAGTTTCTTTCGAATTTGGTAAGAATGTGTTCAAGGGCCGAATTTCAGCCTACCATCAAACATCCGATTTTGGAACCATCACCATATTCAGACCCATTAGCATTGACGATAACCCATTTTGGCGACGTTTTGTCAAGCGCCATTTTTTTCTCACACAAGAACTTACCTTTGCTCATTGAATCGAGCCGAAAGTCCGTTCAATCGAAGTGTTTATTTTTCGTGTGCCTTTCAAAATAAGTTTAAAGCGAATGATGTTTGTTCGAATAATCTTTCGTTTCAACGCTTTGAAAAACAACATTAATTTCTGACCGAATGTGCTTCGTTAATCTTGCGTATGTTCAAATTTGACCGGCCCCAGACGGCTTTGGTAGTCTCTTAGTCGCAGGCTGAGCACTTTGCACAGGCTCAATGATACAGACGGAGAATTCTTCAATAAAACTAGAAAATCATCGGCTTTTAACATCAGTATCTGGGCATCGGATTCGACTTTGGCGGTATAGGGGTGATGTTTGCCGTCGATAAGGGCCAGTTCTCCAAAGAATTGGTTTTTTCCGATGTACTCCAGCACCTTCTTCCGTTTTGTTTCATGACCTGTTATCAGAGACACTTGACCTTCAAAAATAAGATACAGGTAATCAAGAGGCATACCTTCCCTGAATACGATGTCGTTTTTCGCATATAGCTGAAACGTCATCAAGGAGACATGGGTGAGAAGCTCCTGAATACGCAAGTTTGTAAAGAGCGGTATTTGGCGAATCCATCGGATTTTTTCGATCATGGGTGAGGTGGATGGTGAATGTCTTTTTGTGTAAACTCCGGACTCAAAATCATCCAGCACCCATCCGGCGGCATCCTTTACCATCTGATTTTCTGAACGTGCGTATCGTCGAATATCGGGAAGCATTGCATCGTCTTTAGCCGATTCTCCCAACGCATAAAGGCCGAGAGTCCGTATCACGGGGTCCGTATCTCCCACCAATTCCTTAAGAATTTCTCCAAGAGAGGAGTCCATGGGAAGATCATCTCTCATACTTTCCCGGGCAACAGCGAGTTTTTCATCCATCGTCCCTTCGCCCAGCAACGGCATAAGCAGACGTCGAATATCGGTATGTAGGCTGCTTTCCAAAGCTTCGATGGCGTTATCCACATCCCGCTTTTCACCGGACTGAATCGCTCGTATAATCAATTTCATTCGATCTCCGAAAACCGTGAATCCGAGCCCTCTGAGCACAATTTCGATGCTTTCATTGTGTTTTTCCAAAAGGTGATCCCGGCATAGAGCTAGTGCAGAGGTCAACGGGATGGAATCCAGGATCTTCACCTTTGCCAGAAGGCCATAAGCGGTTTTAAGCTCCTTTACAATAAAAGAGGAAAGCATAACGGCAGGCACACCGATGGTGTTAAGAAGTGAAAGCACTTCGTTTTTTAGAACACGGGAGGGAAGATAAAGAGCTGATAATAGTTCGGGCAATGCATCTTTTTCGCTTCGTTGAATCAACTGTGCGGCCAGGGACCGGACGAATGGGTCCGGGTCCGTTAAACGTTTGATTAACATTTCTAAAGGGATGTCATTTTTCAAAACACCCGCTGCTTCAACCGCGGTTTTACGAACCTGAGACGATGGATCTTCAAACGCTGCCTGAAGGATGTCAACGATTGCATTGTGCTCCATCTTGGACAGACCGGTGATGGCCCAAGCTTTTAATTCCGGATCTTCCCCAACAGAAAGTTCGAGCAGGATGTTTTCAAAAGCGCCATCTCCGGTTTTACTGAGAATCTCGACGCCCATTCGGAAGTCGGAAGCATTCCCATTGAGTAAATTATTGAGACGGTTTCGGAAAGTGGATAAATTTTGAGGATCTTTTCCGAGATATACGCCGGACAGCGCTTCGATTTGAACCCGGTGATCCGAATGATCCAAAAAAGCCTCCATGATCGAAGAACATCTTTTGGGGGCGATGCGAGTGAGCGTTTCCAGCAGACACGACAGAAGTTCCGGCGGAGCCGAACGGGTCAAAAGGACAAGTTTATTAAAAGTTGATTCTGTAACCTTAGGATCCAGTAAACTCAACATCTGTTTTTGTGTTTTTAAAGGTTGTGTCGACAACGCATCTAAAAGGGTATCCATCCATCCCGTCGGTTTTGCCGCTGCCAGGATTTCTGAATAAAAAACGGCGAATTTTGGCTCCGCATTGACCATTTTCTGTTTAAGACCGTTCAGCAGACGCTTATCTTTTAACAGCGCTTTAAGGTTGACATCTTCGAGATTTGGCCAGTCGATGTGTTTGTCGGCAAGTGTTTGAAGTAGAATCGATGGATATGCTTTTTTGAGACGGATATTGGTAAACAGCCAGATAAACACTAAAGGGGCCGCCACGATGGACAACCAGCGCGGGTCCATCAAGCCTTTGATGAGAATCAGCAGACCTGAACCGGTGAAATCGGAAATCCTGACCACCGCGCCTCTTAAGAAAACTCGGATGAGTGCCCGACTTTGCTCCGGGAAAAAGTTATACAGGACCGTCCGGGCCGGGTTGTTGAGGGTTGTTTTGAGAGTTTCAGTGCTAAAGCGTGCATAAATTCCCGATATGATATCAAATCGTAGAAACAGAGTGCCAAATGCCAAAAAATAGTTCACCGGATGAAACAGCAAGCTGTTGGTGATGCCCAGGCGGGTAATGATTCGTCCGGAAACCATCAAAACAACAAACATGGCGGCGTTGGAGACACCGCGATATAGACCGAAAAAATGAAGTGTCGCCGCTTCCGTGGTGAAATGATGGTCCACAACAACATTGAACTGGTAGTCCATGATGGGTAGCAGTATATTCGGTATGGCGATGATAAGAATCATGTATTTCAGCAATATTGATTCACGGGCGTGAGTAAGAAATTCTTGAAAATTATCGGCAAATTTTCCTTCGAGCTTGCCTTTGCGTCTATCGACACGGGTTTCCATGGGAGCGGCTATGATTTTTTCAGTCAATTCGTTGAGAACGGCAGCCAGCACCATTCCCGCAACGAATATCAAAAGGAGATTGTTAAGACCGAGCCAGCGGGCGAGTCTTCCTGTCATCAAGCTGCCCGCTGTCGTACCCATAACGCCACCGGCCGTAACCAGTGTGAAAAGGCGTTTGGATTGCTGTACAGTAAACAGGTCACTTAAAATATCCCAGTAGAGAATCGGCAAAATGGCAACAGATTGGCTTTTGAGGATGTAGAGTACCGGATAAAGCCAGGCAAAATTTAAGGGCAGTAGCAAACGAATCAGACCGATACAACCGCCGAAATAAAGCAAAATCACCGTAAAAACACGAACGTTGCGATAACGTTCCATAAAAATGCCGACGAGTCCGGAAAAAAAGAGCGTAATGATCGCCTCTACGAGAAAAACGGTGGGCAAGGATTGGACTCCGAAACGCTTGAGAAAGGCACTTTGGGCAAAATTATTGATCTGGATGGCACTGCTGCTCATCACCAGTTGAATGGCGGTCACCCAAATCAGTGGTTTTATCTCATTCGGATAAACCCTCAACACTTTCCGAAGAAAGATTTCGGGCTGGATCCACTGCATCAGGTTGTGATGCCGGGTCGGCAAAACCGGGGTATAATCGCTCATGATATAAGAACGAAAATTTTAAATATTTTATAGAACCATCTTGTTCAGCAAAAGCAAACATCTAGTTTAACAATCGTGGAACTTATCCGTATCTGTTGTCAATATCTTTTTAAAAAAATTGAGAAAAATGTTCGATCGAGATATTGATAATATTTCGAAAAAAATCGAAGCCTCAATTTTCAGAAACATCCTTGAAACGCATCGGGCTGTTTGTATTATTTTATGTTAGATTTATATATTTTTGTGCAGAGCATACTTGACGGATAATCTAATGGTGTCATATTCATGGTTGTTATTTTTTTGGATAATTGTTTAAAAGGAAAAAACATTTTTAATCTGTGGTGGATACATTACTTTAATTTAAAAAAACGGGTGTTGAAAATGATGTCACATACGAGCTTCAAAAAATATCTATGTTTATATGTTGTAATCGTTTTTTTCAGTTTGATATCAATATCTTGGGCGGTGGCACCCAAGATGCTGGAAAACAAGCAAGGCCCCACGACGGTGAACCACCAGAGACCATTGCCCGAGATCGATCCTGCCGACATTGAGCTAAAAATCAAAGAGATTAAAAAAAGGTTGGTCGAAGTCGAAGCATCGGAAAATGAACAAACAGCTCGTCAATTGGGAATACTGTTTCCACAACTCCAGGAACGGACGGCAAAGCTTCGGGAATTAGACAGCGTGTATCAGCGACTGCTAACCGCTTTAAAGAAAAAGAAAATCCTGGAAAAAGAAGAGACCCTTTTGAAGGAAAAAGAAAAGACTCAAAAGCAGATAACACTTTCGAAAAATCCGCCGTATTCTTTGAGTTTTTACGACACGATTCTCGATAAGTTGATTACCGACGACCATATGAAGGAGACCGCCATTTTGGGGATCAGCCTGGCCGAGAAGGCTCTGGAAGATGCCGGATCGAAGCTGGATGACAGCCGGCAGAATTTGCGAAAATATAAAGAAGAACTGGATTCAATGGAACCCGGCAAAGATATTCCGAGACTGAAGTGGTCGCTTGCCCAAGCACAACTGGAATTGGAAATCGCCCAGGCAATTTTCGATCTGCAGAGAACAACCAAACAAAATCTTTCCATCGAATTTGGACTTGCCAAACAAAATGTGGATGTTACACAACAGAACCTTGTTTGGGTCAGCAAAAACTTGCATTTTGATAAAATCGACCTGGAAAAACAGATCGAAGCCATCAATCAGAAAAGGAATGAATTTCAAAATCGCCAGAAGGATCAGCTCCGTGGTCAGATGAAGGTGGAGACGGCCTGGCTTCAGGCTCAGGAAAGACTCGCCAATGCCAAAAAAAAGGCAGACATTACTTTGGCCAAGGCAAGATTAGAGGCCGCCGATACTCACCGGGAAGCCTCCCAGCGCCTTTTGGAACAGACAGAGGATATATTGAACCTGTTAAATCAACAGGAACAGGTGTGGAAAAATCGTTACGCCCTTGTCAATGGCGGGGTAGATCAAGAAAAAATAAATGTCTGGAAAAAAGAGATTGAAGCAAGCAAGGTAAAAAATGAACGGGCCGTAAGACTTCAGGAGAGCTATCAAAGCAGTCTTCAGCCTCAAATTGCATCCCTGGAAAAACAACTGTCGGATCAGGGGTATTCGAAAGGTGTAAGACGCGAGCTTGAAAATCGATTGGATGCGCTAAGGGTTTTGGAAAAAGGCGGTCTCGAATATTTGTCGATGCTGCAAGCAACCTTGCGTTTGAACCAGCGACTACTGGATGAAATTGCCACTGAACGAAAACACGTTGATTTGTGGACAAAACTAACCGCACTGACAGGCAAGGTAAAAAACATCTGGGACCTGGAATTGTGGGTTATTGACGAACACGGTGTGACGGTAAAGAAGCTGGCAATGGCCCTGATCACCCTGATGGTCGGGTTTATATTTGTCAAAAGAATCATCCTTTTTTGGATTCGAGGTCTCTTGGCACGTGTCCACATGAAAGAGACAACGACTGCGGCCACGGAGAAGATACTCAATTATATTATCATATTTTTGATCGTTCTCTTTGCCCTGCGGGTGGTCAACATTCCTCTGACGCTGTTCACATTTCTGGGCGGTGCCATTGCCATCGGCGTCGGTTTCGGGGCTCAGAACCTGATCAATAATTTTATCAGCGGATTCATCGTTATGGCGGAGCAGCCGATAAAGATCGGAGACCTGGTTGAAATCGAAGGGACCTTCGCCATGGTGGAGGAGATCGGCGCGCGCTGTACGCGAATTCGTACCGGCGGAAATGTCCAAATTTTAGTGCCCAACAGCAGTTTCTTAGAGAAAAATATCATTAACTGGACCCTTTCAGACAAGGAAGTCCGGGCGCAGGTGACCGTAGGGGTCGTTTACGGTTCTCCGGTTCGCGAAGTAGAGCGAATGATGCTTCAGGTCGCCGACGAGCATAAAAGGGTCAGAAAAACCCCCAAACCCTTTGTACTCTTCAACGATTTTGGGGACAATGCCTTAATATTCGATCTTTACTTCTGGATCAGCATGAACCGCATTATGGATCGGCGGATCATTGAAAGCGATATCCGCTTTCGTATCGACGAACTCTTCCGTGAGGCAGGAATCGTCATTGCATTCCCCCAGCGGGATGTTCACCTGGACACTCAAAAGCCTTTGGAGTTTCGTCTTGTAAAAGACCAAAGCGATCTCAATGCCATCCCAAAAGAGTAGGTTCTGGTCTGTACACGTGAATGTCCGGGCCAAAGAACTTTTGACCTCAGGCCAGAAGAAACAACTACGTTCGATATGATTCGATATGCAGCTTGCCGGTTTTCCAGAGTGCGAGAACGCTGTAAGTTCTTGCCCAGAAATTGGCCTTTTCTTCCGCAGGATACTTAAAAAAATCCTGTGTCCAATTGAAGGAAGGATTTTGATAGATGTCCCGAAGAATGTTTGCAATATGTTTGGGCTTCCAGTGAGCGTAAATGAGAAAATCGAAAACAAGCCCTATCATTTTTTTAGGTTGAAGTGCCGAGGGATTTGGAAAGAAAAGGATTTGTCTTGTCCAGTCCGGAATGTTTTCCTCTTTTTTGGCGGCCTCAAGGGCAAATCCCCTGGGAATATCTTTTTCACTGTCAAAATCTTGATGAAAAAGATAAAGGTCGGAAGATTTATATTCCCGAATAAAATCAATCAATGTTTCATTGGAACAGGGAATAAAACCTGAAAAGCGTTGTGCATGGCATGCTGCCTTTTCAAGATCCCACATACAGTCTATAATAACATCGACATTCGTTTCTTCGTTTGCAGTATTTCCATCAAAATATGTGCCGATTACGTCAACGAGTGGAGGATCGTGGTATTTACCGTATTTTTCTTGATTTTTTTTATGCAGGCTAAAAGGGCTTCGAATGGAGCGCATAAAAGGAGATCCTTCACTCCAGGAATTGTCAAAGTTAAGACAGCGGTCATCACTATCGGAGATGGTAATCGGGAAAAGACCCTCTGACGCATTTTCCTTAAAAGCTTCCATGGTGAGAAGGGCGATATATTCCGCAATCTTACCGAGCCCGCTAAACACACGGGCGGCATCCAGGGAAATACCGTACTTGCGCCTGATATCACCATGATCGATGTAAGTGCATGCCTTTATAAGATCCTCTTCCAGAAAACCGATTTTTCGCAGTTCTTCTGTGGCGAGATATCCCAAAAGATTTTGAAATAAAATATGTGCGCCTGAAGGCGTATAATCCAGAATATAAGGCATACCCCTTGATCGGAAAAGGTTTTCAAGGAAATGAATAACAGGCATAACCTGATCAAATAATTTTCTCTGGGTGACTTTTTCTTCATAGAGCAAATGATTTTCTTCTCCAAGAAAGATTTCAAAATCAATCGGCATGAGCACGGATTGTGATCTCTTGCCGATAAGGGGAATATGGACCTGAAGGGCTCTTTGAAGGGTAAGAGGTTCAAGCCGATCGATGGGTTCTGATGCTGCCGGAAATGCAGGATCAGAACCCTCCGCAACAAGTTCATTGCCTGTGGCAACGACATAATGGCTCAGTTGAAAGCAATTTTTTAATCGATCGATCACACGATGGTAATATTCGTGAGCATTCATATCTACAGCCCTTTTGTGAAAAATAAATGACGACGTTCAATCTTTTCAAGTTATTTTAATTTTGCTCAAGAGGGTTTAAAAAATGATTACGGGTATTATTCAGAAGGCTTCTTTTGTTTCCAGCCAGACAGCCATCCAAAAACAAGGCCGAGGAAGAAGGTGACCAACAGGACAATAGACCGGGACGCCTCGGTGCCCCAGAATAAAAATCGAACTTCCACCACTTGGGTATTTTGAAGAATAAAGACGGCAAACAAAATCGCAATGATCATCAGGGCAATGCGTTTGGGTGTCATTTGCAGTTCCTTTCAGCCAAAGCTTCCAGTCGTTTCGTTAAAGGCCGGCAAATCATTTTCAAAACATCATCGAATACCGGGCTATAGATCATCCATCCAGTCTTTTTTTGATTTTTTGCGTCGATACGGCTCATATGTTTTTTGGAGAAAGTCTTTATAGTTTTCATAAAGTAGTTTCTCGACATATACCAGCCGTGCATGATGGGGGCTAACTTTTTGCAACTCGATGTAAACATTTTCCTTTTGCCACAATATCCGGGGATAATCAGATGAAAAATAATCACCCTCAAGGTGTTTACTCACGAATTCATATTTTTTGTCCATTTCCTCCCAAATAATATAAAAAAGCTTTGGATCCAAATCAACAATCAAGGCGTCCAATGCCGAGTTGCCATCAAAAAATATCATGATATTTTTAACACCTTCGGTATCTTTTGGGTTTACGAACAAAAAGGTATTTTTACCGCGATTAGGATCTTTTTTATCAATCAGTTTCAGCTGTTTTTTTACGTATTCTTGACAGTTCCATTTTCGTTGTTGTAGCGTTTCAAGGGCTTGTGCGTAAGTTGTTTTTCCAATGGTCAGACCGAACGGTTTGGGTGGTTCCCCGGCATAAGCCGTTACCCCCAAGATTATACTCAGAATAATTACATGCACCAATAAAACAAAATTCTTTCTCATTTTCGATTCTCCTTGCTTATAGAATAAAGTCCGTGGAAAGAAAGTTGGACCACCTTAATGCTTAGCCTTCATTTTGATGCAATAGAACGCTTTCAAGGCCTTTGGCATAAAATTTTTCGATGTATTCCTTGACCATTCGCCGGGCCGAAAATTTTGCGGCATTACTCTTTATGGAGTTTTTCATGACGTCAACCCAGTCCAGCGGAACACCGTCTTCCGATACATTGTAATACATTGGAACCACTTCTTCTTCGAGGATGCGGTAGAGTTCGGCGGCATCTGCGGCATCCCGGTTGCCGTCGACTTCCTTATGACCGAATGCCCAGCCGTTTTTTCCGTTAAAACCCTCTATCCACCAACCGTCCATGATACTTAACTGGGGGACTCCGTTCAAGGCTGCTTTCATGCCGCTGGTTCCGCTGGCTTCCCTGGGAGGCAACGGGTTGTTCAGCCACACATCCACGCCGTGAACCAAGTATTGCGCCAATTGTTCCCCGTAGTCTTCCACAAAGGCGATTCGCCCTCCGGTTTCCGGATCACGGGCGGCATTAAACACCCTTTGAATAATTCGCTTGCCGGGATCGTCGGCAGGATGTGCTTTGCCGGCAAAGATGATCTGGATGGGCCGCCAGCGATCGTTGAGAAGTTTTTTCAGGCGTTCCATATCATAAAGAAGCAGATCGGCCCGTTTGTACGTTGCGAAACGCCGCGCAAAACCGAGGGTTAACACCGACGGATCGAGCAGTGTTCCTCCGGCGATCACGATGGACGGGCTCACGCGATCTCCGGCCCAGCGCCGGCGTGATCGCTCCCGGATGGCATCGATGAGTTTGATTTTTAACCAGTAATGGGTTCTCCACAGCGCTTCATCCGGGATTTTATCGATCAGTTTCCAGATGAGGGGATTGTCATGATCGGTGAGCCATTCAGGCCCCAAATAGGTATCGAAAAGACGTTTCATCCGGGGTTCAATCCAGGTGGGAACATGGACGCCGTTGGTGATATGATCCACAGGAACTTCTGGTTCAGATGCGTCCGGCCAGAGACTTTGCCACATCTGTCTGGACACTTCTCCATGCCGTTTGCTGACGCCGTTGCAATAGCCCGACATTCTGAGAGCAAAGGCCGTCAGGTTAAATCCTGCATGGGGTTGCTCAGGATGGATTCCCAGCTGAAGAAAGGCGTTGCGATCTAAGCTCAGAGCCGGCCAGTAGGCGTGAAAATGTTTTTCCATCAAGTGAAACGGGATAACATCATGACCGGCAGGGACCGGCGTATGCGTGGTAAACACGGTGGTGTTTCTTACCTCTTCAATGGCTTGGGGATAAGGCATCCCTTCCTGCATCCGGTCACGGAGGCGTTCCAGAATCGCGAAGGCGGCATGTCCTTCGTTAAGATGCATCAAGTAATGTTTAATTCCCAGAATTTGCAAAACTTCGGCACCACCGATCCCGAGAACGATTTCCTGGCGCAGTCGCTGCTCGATGTCCCCGATGTAAAGACGGGCCGATATGCCTCGGTTCCATGGATCGTTGTCCTCGATATCCGTATCTAATAGATAAAGGGATGCTCGACCGACGTTTACTTTCCAAACGCCCACATGGATTGCCGGATCAATGAAAGGAACCCGAACCACAAGCTGCCGACCCTCATTGTCAAGCACCCTGGAAATCGGTGCGGCGTCCCTGTTGATGGGTTCATGAATATTTTCCTGCCAACCGTCTTCGCGAATGTGTTGATGGAGATATCCTTGGGGATACATGAAACCGACGGCCACCAGGGGAACACCCAGATCGCTGCACTCCTTGATGTGATCTCCGGCCAGAAATCCCAGACCACCGGCGTAAAACGGCAAGGAACGATGAAGCCCGTATTCAGCGCTAAAATAAGCGACGGCAAAGGTGTCCGGATCACAAGGAAAATGATTCAAAAACCGGCACGATTTGTCCGATAGATACCGGTGAAACTGGGAAAGAACCGCATCGTAATGTCGCAAATAATCGTCGTTGGCAGCGGCTGCCACCAAAATTTCAGCCGGCATTTCTCTGAGCATCTTGTCGGGGTTGTGTCCGCTGTCTTTCCATGCCTGCCGGTCAAGCATTTTAAAGAGCATTCTTGCTGAGGGCTGCCAGCTCCACCAGAGATTGTCCGCCAACTCCCCGAGTCCGCTCAAGCGTTCAGGAAGATTTGGAAACTCAACTGTTTCAGGGTCCATTGGTTCAATTCCTTTCCACTGCTAATAGGAAGTCAAGATGATTTCGGTTGATAAATCGTGGTTCAGGTGTGTGAACGGTCTGAACGTTAAAGTGCCGCTTGATCTGCGCGGCCTTCAGGAGTCGTTGAGTATTCACCTGAGACGCCGTCTGAATCGCTGTTTTAAGGGCTGGATCACCTGAATTAAATTGCTTATGATGACGGTACGACGACAAAATTATTGTTAGAACCGAAGCGATTGAGACACAACTGTTTGTTTTTCGGGTCATTTTCCCATCGATTATCCACTAGAAATCGGTATTCGTATCTTCCAGGGAAAAGCATGGTCGTTTTTTTCCACACCCCGTTGGCGCTCTTCTTCATGGGATGCTTTTTGGGATTCCACTGGTTGAAATCTCCCATGAGTATCACCTCTTTGGCATTGGGAGACGTCAGGGAAAAGGTGACCCGGCGCCTTTTGGGTTTGGGTTTCGATTTTATTGCAGACATGGAGTACCTCCTTTGGTAGATTAGGTCATCGATTACCGATATTAACCGATATTAATGGTTATGTAATGGTTCACAGCCATTGTTTTTTTTTGAAGAACCCGATCATGATTCCTGCAGCGATGACAATAATGGCCCAAACCATCACATACCCCCACCGCCATTCGAGTTCCGGCATAAACTTGAAATTCATGCCGTAAATCCCGGCGACAAAAGTGATGGGAATGAAGATGGTCGCGATAATCGTCAACACCTTCATGACCTCGTTCATTTTGTTACTCAGGGTGGACAGATAGATATCTTGCATGCCGGCCAGAATATCCCGATACGATTCAATGGTGTCGATAATCTGTATCGTGTGGTCATAGACATCTCTGAAATAGACATGCAACTGTTCCTGAATCAGAGAAGATTCACTTTTTACTAAACTGTTGATGATTTCCCGAATCGGCCAGATTTGCTTGCGCAGATATATCATCTCTCGTTTCATCTCGTGGATGATTTCCAGGGTGTCACGAGTGGGATCATCAAGGATTTCCGTTTCAAGATCTTCAATTTTGTCGCCCAGTGCTTCCAGAATGACAAAGTAGTGATCCACAATGGCATCAATGAGGGCATAGGCCAGGTAATCGCATCCTGCTTTGCGAATTCGGGTTTTGGGTTTGCGGATTCTTTCTCTGACGATGTTGAAGACATCGCCCTGGATTTCCTGAAAAGTAATCAGAAAATTCGACCCCAGTATCAGGCTAAACTGCTCGGACCTGATTTTTCCGGAATTTTGGTTATAATTCAGCATTTTTAAAACGACAAAAATTAAATCTTCGAATTCCTCGGTTTTGGGGCGCTGGCCGGTATTTAATATGTCCTCCAGAATCAGCGGATGGAGGTTAAAATGTTGGCCGACTTTTTCGATGGTGTCTATTTCATGCAAGCCGTCGATATTGATCCAAGTAACCGTGGGTAAATCTTTAAGCGGAAACGCCTCTTTTATGTCGTCGAGCACTCTTTCTTCCAAGTGTGCCTCATCATAATCAATGAGGGTGATTCGGGTTTCATCCACCTTTTGTTCACCCACATGAACCAGCGTTCCCGGAGATGTCCCCGCTTTCTTTAGTTGTTTTTTAATGAATCTCGGCATGACGTCATTCCTTTCCAGTTGAAAAATATCAGGATTCCTGACCTTTGATCATCGGCAGTTTTAGCTGGCGCTTGTCGTCGTTGGCCACGTAGATGGTTTGGGACGGAAAGGCAAAATCGATATCTTCGGCTTCAAACCGGCGCATGATCTCAAGGCAGGTTTTTTGCAGCCATACCTGATAATCCCAGTAGTTGGGGGGATGATACCATACAATCACCATAATATTCAGGCTCCAATCGTTAAAGCCGTTAAAAAAGACCCGAGGCGGAAAATCGTCCTGCATCCCTTCGTGGTTCTCCAAGATTTCCCGGATGATTTTTACGGCTTTTTCTACTTTATCAGGGGGCGTATCATAGGTGATACCGATATTGGTTAACCACCGGATATGGGGCCGTTCACCGATGTTTTCCACGGAAGAATTAACCAGTTTTTCATTGGGAATGGTGACCAGGTGACCGGTCAATGTTCGTATTTGGGTACTCCTAAAGCCGACGTTTTCAACGGTCCCGTCATATTTGTCAATGGTGATCCGCTGGCCCACCTGAAACGGCTTGTCAAAAAGGATGGTCAGCGTTCCAAAAAAGTTGGCGATGGAATCTTTGGCGGCCAAGGCCACAGCCAGACCACCGATGCCCAGAGAGGCAAGCAGGGGTCCGATTTTTAGCCCGGTGAGGTTCTGAACAATAATAATGCCGCCGATAACAATAACAAACAGTCGAAGGGTTTTGCCGACGATGGGGACCAGCATGTCGTCAATGGTGCTCTCGGTGGCGGCGGCCCATTTTTTCAGATACACATCCAAAATTCCGACTAAAAGAAGGATGAGCCAGAAAAGGGCGATGACTCCGCCGATATCCGCCGCCTTTTGTGCAACGGTGTGTACCAGATTGCGTCCGTCAGGCAACGCAAAATGAATGTATAACGGAGAAAAAGCACCGTAGATACCATAAGACCAGATAAATAGGGAAAGCGGCCGGGTGAGTGCCTCAAAAAAATGCTGTTTCCATATAATGGTCTCTTCTTCGGAGGGTATTTTTCGAATGGTTGAATTGATCAACCATCGAATCAGACGCTCCACCATGGCCACTATAAAAATCAAAAATAAGCAAAAGAGCAGCTTAAGCCAGGTAATCCCTGAGAAAATGTTGGTATCTATCCATTTGCCGAGTTTTAGAGATGCTGCATCACTAAATTTGTCGATTTGCTGTCCGATTCTTTGGCCCGCTTTGTCCACGGCCATTTCTTTTAAAGTGGGAGTTTGGTTTTTATCGGCATGAACCTGAGGGGAATCTTTTTTGTCCACGGCAGGCGGAGCCGTTTGAGTGGATGCAGATTCTTGTTGGCTTTTTCCCTTTGTAATGGGGTTGGCTAAGAGATAACCGGATGACATTGCCCAGAAAAAAAAGCTAAAGTAAAGCAGAATTCTTAAGACCGAATTCAATGGAGAATACATTTTTTATCCTATCCGAAATTAAGGTCGTTCGGCACTAAAGCGGCTTTTGAATGGAGAGTTTTAACATTGTAACACCAGAATTGTACTTATTTGAATCAGTATAACCCATAATTGTTAAATGTCAATTTTTATCAATAGAGAGTCCATTCCCTATTATAAGGTTGACTGAACGAGAGGTGGGGAATAATATAACGGCGTGACAGACGTGTCAATTAAGACGTCAATTTCTTTGAATAACAAGTCATAACATTATTATTTCTTAATTTACGTTTCGCATCTTTAATCATCAGCAAGGCGGCTCCATGGGTTTGTAAGTAAAACCGGGGTGTGAAACTCGAGTTTTAATTAAGTCAGGGGTCTGGGAGTTTTTCCAAACAACCGCACCATGGATAATCTTTTTTTAAACCGCATGAACTCGCGGCAAGGGATCGTAAAGAAAAAACAGGGAACTATCTTTGAAATAGCAATAGGTTCTTTGCATTATTTTAAAACTCTTTTAAAGATACGATTTCGGTTTGCGCCCTGTTTTTTCTAACGAACCCTAAGCCACTCAGACAGCATCCGATTTTAAAAAAGAATATCCATTCCGCTATATTCAAGGGATTAGGAGAAAAACTCCCCGACTCCTGACTTAAATAGGTTAAAGCTTTCAAATAAAATTCAGATACGCAAATCTCATAAAAGAAGAAAGCATGGCGGCAAAACTCAATTTTCAGAGAAAATTATCAGCACTACTGGTTTACGGTAGACCCCCGCTTGTTTTTGGCGGAATGCTCTGCGCTTTTGCAGTCATGTGGACCCGTAATCCAATGCTCTATACCCTGGGCGTGATGCTGCTTTTTGTTTCCATGTGCTTTGACCTGATCGACGGATGGTTGGCTACCCGTTTCCAGCTGCACTCCACATTGGCACATCTTGCCGACCGGGTCATGGATAAGATTGTCTATTCGACCATTTTTCCACTGGTGGCGGTGGGTGCCATGTGGCGTCTTCTTTTTACCCCGGTTGCCGGCACCAAAGCCGAATTGCTTCACAGCATTTTTGTTTTGATTCTTTGCGTAACGGTTTTAATTCGTGATAACTTTGCCCATTTTATGCGATTTTTCACCATGCGGACAGGACCGGAACCTGAAGTGAAAGAGTTTACACGGCTCAGGACCATCGTGGCTGCACCTGTGGGTACGCTCTTGTACGCTCATGCATTTTTTGTAAGCGGTGGCCCGGATTTCAAGATTTACACTTGGATTTCCTGGCTGGGGAATCTACCCTTGCGCGTTTTGTTTTTAATAGAGATCATCTTCTTGATCATAAATTTTGGGTCTATTGCCGCATATTGTCGGAAATACGGGACCTATTTTCTGGATGAGATCTGTGATGAGGATGAGCGATTGCGGCGAAACATTTTGTCGTTTTTTCCAAATACATTAACCATCATGAATGCAATGATGGGATTGTTGGCACTTCTTTTCGCTTATCAAAATCGTTTTCGTGAGGCCTATCTGTGTTTGATTGGCGCTGCCATTTTCGACAAACTCGACGGGGCCCTGGCGCGAAAACTGGGCCTGACAGAGCCCCTTCCCGATCAGGAACGAACACCCCGGATCAGTTTTGGCGGCATTCTCGACGACATTGCCGATGCCGTTAGTTTCTGTATTGTCCCGGGCTGGATATTTTATTTGTCTTTCACCGATTCGGTTGATCCCGTGATCCGACAACTTCCGATCGGATGGGTGGCATTACTGTATGCACTGATGGGCGTCGCCCGGTTGGTTTACTTTACCTTCGACCGCACCCCTGTCCCCGGATTTTTTAAAGGCATGCCGACACCGGCAGCCGCATTGCTGGTAACAGCCCCATTGATCATGTTCAACCAGGCTGTTGTAGAATTTCCAGAATGGGCTCGCTACTGGGGTGTTTTTTGTTTCGGTTTAATGATTTTTGCAGCGATATTAATGAACTTTTATCCCATTCGTTATCTGCATCTTGGCCGTTTTATGGACAAGCATTTTTGGTTTGGTCGTTTGAATATGATATTGCTGATCATTTCAATATTTACGCCTTATTTGGGATATGTGGCGTTAACGTATATGTTTCTTTATGTCCTTTCACCCCTGGTCACCCGACACATGCTGTTAAAGCAAAAATAGACGGATTGGTTGTCAAATCAAATCATCTTGAATGCTTAACTAAAGACGTTTCAGAGTAAACAAAAAGTAATTTAGGGGTCGGCTGATTTTATTTTTTGCATCGCTCCATTGCCAATGCTTATGATATATATGTTTACGTATTTGCTTGGGTGTGTTTTACCGTGCAACGATATTGGCGGAGTGACCAGACACGAAGACACCGGAGTGAAAAGGGAGGACACACCCCTGTGAATACATATATATGTTTACCATAAAAACGCTCCGATCGCTTTGGTAATATGGCGACAAGACCTTAGATAATGTGATTTCAGGGTTTCAATAATTCCAGATATTTATTTTCATCAGACTGGAGAACAGATGACAACCATCAGCACCAAGACCGAAAAACATCAAAATGAAGGTAAGCTGGGAACCTTTTCCGGTGTTTTTACGCCCAGCGTATTAACCATTCTAGGCATCATTCTGTTTTTACGGCTGGGCTATGTGGTCGGTAACGCTGGATTCGGGCGTGCTTTAATCATTATTACCCTCGCCAATTCGATTTCGGTTCTGACCAGCATATCTTTATCAGCAATTGCCACAAACATTAAAGTCAAAGGGGGCGGCGATTATTACTTGATATCAAGGACCCTTGGCTCGGAATTTGGAGGTGCCATCGGTTTGGTTCTGTTTTTAGCACAATCGGTCTCCATCGCTTTTTACTGTATTGGATTCGGTGAGGCCATGACGGTGTTGCTTCCAGAAAATATATTTTCCAATCCCAGGATTATTGCAGTTTTGGCCATATCCTTTTTGTTCATCTTTGCCTGGTTGGGCGCTGACTGGGCGACACGATTCCAGTATGTCGTCATGGCGCTTCTGGCGGGTGCGCTATTGTCCTTTTTTGTTGGCGGTATCCCGCGTTGGGAGCTCTCGACACTGATTGAAAACTGGAAACCACCCGCCGAAAGCCTCGACATATGGGTGTTGTTTGCCATCTTTTTCCCGGCAGTAACCGGTTTTACACAGGGGGTTAGTATGTCCGGAGATCTCAAGAACCCCGGGAGCAGTTTGCCGTTGGGAACTTTTTTGGCTGTAGGCATATCGATTCTGGTTTATTTTGGCGCTGCTATTGTGTTTGCCGGTGTTCTTCCCAAGGAGATGTTGATCCAGGATTACAACGCAATGAAGCGGGTGGCACGTTTTAACTTTCTGATTGATGCCGGAGTGGTGGCCGCCACATTATCATCCGCCATGGCTTCCTTTTTGGGCGCACCGCGAATCCTTCAATCACTGGCTTCGGATCGAATTTTCCCCTTTCTGCTGCCGTTTGCCAAAGGAGATGGACCATTGGATAATCCACGGCGCGCGGTGTTGTTGTCGGCAGCCATCGCTATTGGAACCATTGGTTTAGGGCAGCTGAATCTCATCGCCCGTGTCGTTTCCATGTTTTTTCTCATTTCCTATGGGTTGCTCAACTACGCAACTTTTTACGAAGCCCGGACCGCCAGCCCCTCTTTTCGTCCGAAGTTCAAATGGTTTGACATGCGTCTTAGCCTCTTGGGTTTTCTAGCCTGTCTTCTGGTGATGCTGGCCATTGATTTTAAGGTCGGGTTGATTGCCGTTTCCATATTGTTTGCCATCTATCAGTATCTCAAACGAACGAGCGGCCCGGCGAGATGGGCCGACAGTCGTCGATCTTATTATTTACAGCGTGCCAGAGAAAATCTTTTAAATGCTTACAGTGAACCGGAACACGATCGTGACTGGCGCCCCCAAATCCTTGCATTTTCCAAAGATGCCCAAAGGCGATCCATGTTGCTCAGTTTTGCCTCATGGCTGGAGGGGAAAAGCGGTCTGACTACCGTTGTTAAAATACTTGAAGGCAAGGGTGTGAAGATGCTCAAGATGCAGGAGGAAACCGAAAAAGAACTTCGATCAGATATTTCCGCCCAAGGTTTTGCTGCATTTCCCTTGGTGATTTTTGGTTCGGATTCTGAGGTTGCTTTGAGCACCCTGATTCAGTCCATCGGTATCGGTCCTCTGAAAGCCAATACCATTCTTTTGAACTGGCTTGATCCGAAATCGAAATCCTATGATGCCTTCCGGAAACGTTTTTTCATCCGAAATCTCAAAGCAGCATATGGTATGGGGAAAAATATTGTGATTTTGAGCGCCGATGAAAATAAATGGGAACAGATTCAAATAGAAACGGATAAGAAACAGCGCATCGATGTCTGGTGGTGGGGTGATGCAACGAGCCGATTAATGCTGCTGTTTTCGTATTTAATCACTCGTAGCGAGTCTTGGGAAAAAGCTGACATTCGTGTTTTGGCAGCCGGCTATTCTGAAGACAGTCCGGAAGCCATGGAAGATCTGAAACAAAACCTAAACGAAGCGAGGATTGAGGCGGAGCCGATCATTGTCAACGGTATGGATACGAAACAGCTTTTTGAATATTCCGCGGATGCCTCTGTTGTTTTTTTGCCGTTTCGCTTGCGTGGAGACCAGATAGCCTGCCGTATTAACGGGCCCATTGAGGAAATTCTATACCAGCTTCCATTCACCGTATTGGTTCTGGCTGCTGAGGACATCGAACTTGATCCTGAACCTGAAGAGGGAACTGCCGGCGAAATGGCCGCAGCCATGGATGCACTCGATGATGCCGAGAAAATAGCCGGTGAAGCGGAAAAAGAGTCTATCAAAGCTCGAAAAGTTGCCGAATCTGCCAAAGCAAAACTTCTCGAACTGGAGAGCAAACCCATTTCGGAAGAAGAAAAAGACCGATTTTTAAAATTGAAATCAGAAGCAAATCAGGCGGAGAAGGAGGCAGAAAAGGCATTTCGCAAGGCAGCAAAGGCAAAAGCCAAACTTGACGATGCCATGGAAAAAGCAAAAGACTTCAAACCGGATGTGGATAAAAAGGAAGTGGAAAACCCTTAAATGTTCAGTGTGAGCGTGTTTGATTTTTAATTCGGAATGAACGCTCCCTGCCAGCCTGTATTTTTTGCCAACCGACTGACACATGGACTTAAGCACCCGCATGCTGGAACCTGCCGGAGTTGTCTCTCAACGTTTATTGCTAAATTATCCCATTGATTGTTTAGGTGATCATTTCATTCGGTTCGGGCTAACGGAGGCTAAATCCAATCAAACAGTCATTCTGTTTTCAGGAGAAACATGTCGTCATTTCGCTAAAACAATATAAAATGGGTTGGGGGATATGTCCGGTGATTCAATAAAAAGGGGGCTTGACGGATAAGCGCAAAGTGTCTATTTGATGGACTCGTAATAATTTTACCTTAAAATAATTTTGATATGCTGCTTAATGTGGGCATTACTGGAAATGAAAGGTGCAAAGACTCGTTATAAGTATTTACAAAACAATACAATATTGAGGAAATTATGGACCCTATTTTTGTTTTTCTGGATAAAATATCAGAGACATCCGGAATAAAGGCGACAACCCTTAATCTATCGTTCAAAGCTTTGGCCGCTCTTATCGGGTCATGTATTATTTGGATCATATTCAAACGCACTCTTGTATCTGTTGAGAAGAAAACAAAACAAAACAATTTTCTTAAAATCAACATTCAGATTTTCAGCGCTATTCGCAAGGCGCTTTTCTACAGTCTAATCCTTGCAACCGGTACGTATCTCATTAGACTGTTCAACATTGGGCTTTTGGAAAATATTTTTCACGCGATCATGATTATAATCCTGGCGTCTCCAGCCAAAGATTTTTTGTTAATTTTACTGGAATACTTTGAAAAAAATATCAAAGACAAAACAGAAACCAAAGTCGATGATATCATTTTCGATCTTATTAATAAATTTTCAGGAGCGATTATTTATGCCACTGCCGTTGTTCTTGCGTTGGATGTCCTGGGTATCAATGTCATGCCGTTTATTGCAGGTGCCGGTGTGGCTGGCATTGCTATCGGCTTTGCCGCCAAAGATACGTTGTCCAACCTGATTGCCGGTGTGCTTTTGATTATCGATCGGCCGTTTGAAGTGGGTGATCGGATCGAAGTGTGGAGTGCTCCGGCAGGAAGCGCAACTTGGGGAGATGTTATTGATATCGGTCTTCGGGCGACCAAAATCAAGACGACGGATAATATTGTGATTATTATTCCCAACAATGAAATCATGAAGCGAGATATCGTAAATTACACCATTATTTCAGCAAAGATCAGAGTTCGTATTAACGTTGGAATCGCATATGATGCAGATATTGAAAAGGCAAAGAACTTAATTATAAATGTAGCAGAATCCGTGGACTGGATTTCGAAAACACCGGCCCCAAAAGTTGTGGTAAGGAACTTTGGTGAATCGTCGGTGGATCTTCAACTCAGGGTATGGATTGATGATGCCCGAAGGCGCATGGATACCATTTCCCATGTGACCGATAAAATAAAAGCAGCCTTTGATGATCAAGGT
>Ga0209536_100002484_pt1 | contig 30103 bp, 27 predicted proteins | sample DeeMarSeWOR28_12_FD_187461 | JGI IMG/M metagenome (GOLD analysis project Ga0209536, IMG submission 187461) | Marine sediment microbial communities from White Oak River estuary, North Carolina - WOR-2-8_12 (SPAdes) (version 2) | ecosystem: Environmental > Aquatic > Marine > Intertidal zone >...
AGTAAAAGCACCCCCCATTTCATCATTTTTTTCATGGTTGAAGTTTAAAATTTATACTACTTCTGGTATGACAAAGGGATGGCGGTACCTGCGGGTTACCAGCAGGTTTGCCTCCCTGTGATCGATAAACTCCTCAAATTCCCCGTTGAATTCCAGGGTCTCACCTACCCTGTATGCAATGTTGGCCAGGTGCGGGAGGGTGGACGACATATGACCTTCCAGGATATCACAGTTCAGGTCGTGGTATTTCCCGGAGCGGATGGCTGTGATAAAATTCGAAAAATGTCCTTCCCCCCCCGGGGCTGCCCGGAAAGTAGGATCCCCCCCCACAGCGGCTCCTTCGGCTCCTTCGGCTCCTTCTCCTGACCCGGCGAAAGGCTGCTCCTCCCTTTCCCTGTAGGCTTTCCAGTTGGAGCCGTTCAGTTCCAGCCACCCTTCGGTTCCATAAAAAACATTCCCGATCCTGACACCCAGGTTCGCTTCCGCATTGGTGTACCTTCCCCGGGTTTCAAATTCCAGTATCTTGCCATCCTCGTATTCAAACAGCGAGGTCTGGGTATTGGGTGTCTCCTGGGCACACTCCTTTGGTGAGATTCCGAAAATACCGCCTGTGGAATGCACTTTTACCGGATGCACATTTTTCTGCAGCCCCCATCGGGCAATATCGAACTGATGAGGTCCCTGGTTTCCTGTGTCTCCGTTACCCGTATCCCAGAACCAGTGCCAGTTGTAGTGTCCCCGTTTTTCATTGTAGGGACGGTAGGCTGCCGGTCCCAGCCAGAGGTTATAATCGAGATTGGGCGGGGGGGGACTATCCGGTGCAATGCCGAAGGAATCCCTTGGTTTGAAACAGGTGCCTCGTGCCATATATACCTCTCCGATTCCGCCTTCATGCAGAAAATTCATGGCCTGAATCACATTTCCAATGGAGCGGTTCTGACAGCCAACCTGTACCATACGGTCGTATTTACGTGCTGCCTCCACCATCTTTCGTCCCTCCCAGATGTTGTGGGAAACGGGTTTCTCCACATAGACATGTTTCCCGGCCTGGCATGCCCAGACGGTTCCAAGTGCGTGCCAGTGGTTGGGTGTGGCCAGGGCCACTGCATCTATCTCCGGATCTTCAAGTACCTTTCGATAGTCCTGCATCGCCTCTGGTTTGATCCCCTCCTGGCGGTCTGCAACCTGCTTTACGGATGATTCAAAAAACTGGGTGTCGGCGTCACAAACACTCTTCACCACCACTCCCTGTTCATAAAGGCCTGTGAATGCATCCATCAGCGCTTTTCCCCGCCCCCTCAGCCCGATGACAGCCACATGAAGCCGTTCATTGGATCCCAGTATCCGTGAATAGGATCGGGCAGTGACTGCAGTCATGGCCATGGATGCGCCTGCAGCTCCCAGGGCGGTTTTCTTAATGAAAGTTCGTCTGTTTTCCATGTGTTGGTTATTAATTTCTCTGTCCCGTCCAGGGAGATCAAAGAATGGATTTTGCAGAAAAAGAATTTTTTTACTCCCCTAAATATAACACTATATTTACAGATGATTAACGGGATCCCATCGAGATGATGACGTTAAAAAAATGGCGGGGCTTTGCCGCTTGGAGCCTGGTGTTTGTGGGCTTCCTTTCAGGAGGATGCCGGCAGATGGAAGGCGGGAAACTGTCAGGATCAAGACCCAACATTGTATTCATCCTTGCAGATGACCTGGGCTGGTCAGACCTTCCGGTATATGGTAACCAGTTCAATGAGGCACCTAACCTGACCCGCATGGCCGGGGAAGGGATCCGGTTCGTGAATGCCTATGCAGCCTGCCCGGTCTGCTCCCCCACCAGGGCCAGCATCATGAGCGGACAGTATCCGGCCAGGGTGGGGATCACTGACTTTATCACCGGACATTGGAGACCCTATGAAGAAGTGATCGTACCAAAGAACAGGGTACAGTACCTTCCCCTGGAGATCCACACACTGGGGGAAGTGCTCAGTTCTGCAGGTTATCGCACCGGATATTTCGGGAAATGGCACCTGGGAAACCAGCAATATTATCCACAACATCAGGGGTTTGAAGAGGTTAATGTGTACCAGGGAGGAGGCTATTTCAACTATGCATCGCGTATGAGTACACCCACTGAGGCAGCAGAGGGGATCCCACTGGCTGAATCCCTGACCGATCTTTCCCTCCGGTTTATTCGTGACCACCGGGAGGAACCTTTCTTCCTGTTTCTGGCCCACTATGATGTCCATGTGCAGCTGGATGCAGATCAGGCGCTTATTGACAAATACCTGGCGAAGGAGGGGACCGGGAACTATCCCTGTAATGCCATCTATGCAGCGATGGTTGAACAGGTGGATATCAGCACGGGCAAAATTCTTCAGGCACTGGATGAACTGGGATTATCCCGGAAGACCCTGGTGATTTTCTTCTCCGATAATGGCGGGCTGGTCAGCAGATTTGACCGGATCCCCCTGATCGCCGATTCGAAGGCCTCTATTTATGAAGGTGATACACTTGCATATATCGCCTCTTCCAATGCGCCTCTCCGGTCTGAGAAGGGAACCCTTTATGAAGGGGGGATCAGGGAGCCCTTTATCATGTGGTGGCCCGGCAGGCTCGAATCCGGAAGGGTAAGTTCATCCATCGTTTCAAGTGTGGATTTCCTGCCAACACTCGCCCAGCTGGCTGGCACGGAACTCCCTCCCGACCAGGTTCAGGACGGGATCAGTCTGGTACCGGTTATGGAAGGTGACGAGCTGGATTCCGATCGCGCTATTTTCTGGCACTATCCGGTCTATCATCATGATACCCCGGCCAGCGCAGTCCGGACCGGAAGATGGAAGCTGATACACCACCTGGTGGACAACCGGCTTGAATTGTATGACCTGGAAACCGATATCGGAGAACAAAAAGATCTGAGCCAATCGGAACCTGATAAGACCGAAGCATTGTACCGGGTGCTCGAGCATTGGAGAAAATCGTGCGGAGCCGAGTATCCGGTGCCGAATCCGGACTTTGATCCCGACCGGAGGCAAATTTGGGGAATCCATCCCGACCGCAACCGGACACCATAACGGAAAGTGCAACAGGAATTCACATAGATCCATGAAGAGACTGAAGGCTGTATTATTTGACATGGACGGGGTGTTGCTAGACTCTGAGGAGTATATCAATGCAGCTGCGGTTCAAATGTTCACTGAAAAGGGATTCCAGGTTTCCCCGGAGGATTTTATTGAATTCACGGGAATGGGCGAGAACCGCTACCTGGGAGGTGTGGCGGAGATACATGGCATTCCCTTCGATCTGGTACAGGACAAAGCAAGAACTTACGAGATCTATGCTGACCTCGTCAAAGGGAAACTTGCGCCTCTGCCCGGTGCAAGGGAATTTACAGCTCGATGCAAAATGCTCGGTCTGAACATCGCACTCGCCTCCAGTGCGGACCGGATCAAGGTGGAGATCAACCTGAAGGAGGCCCGATTTCATCCGGAGCTTTATCATACCATTGTTACCGGAGAAGATATTGAAAACAAAAAACCGGCCCCTGATATCTTTCTGAAAGCGGCCCGCGGGCTCTCGGTCCATCCTGCTGAATGTCTGGTGGTTGAAGACGCCATTGCCGGGGTTGAGGCCGGTAGGGCCGCCGGATGCCGGGTGCTGGCGCTGACCACATCTTTCCCCGCCGAAAAGCTGGCTGACGCTGACTGGATCATCCAGGATCTGTCCCGGGCCGGACCTGAAATACTGGATTGGTAAAGATGCAAATAACACATATGTTTGTTAGTCATTCCTTAAAGAAACCTCAATGATCGGAATTCTCCTTATCGCCATCGGCAGCATCGGAGCTGCCAGCTTCTATGTCCCTTTTAATAAAGTCAGGCAATGGTCCTGGGAATCCTACTGGATCATGCAGGGAGTAGCTGCCTGGCTGATCCTTCCGTGGGTCTTTGCATGGATCACGGTTCCCTCGGGAAGCCTGATGCCGATCATTCATGAGGCACCATCCAATGCAAAGTGGCTGACAGTCCTTTTCGGTGCGCTCTGGGGAGTTGGAGGCCTGACCTTCGGATTGAGCATCAGATACATGGGAATCGCTCTCGGACAGAGTATCGTACTGGGACTGACCGCTGCATTGGGGACGATCATCCCTGCCGTTGTGGCCGGGGACAACCTGTTTTCCTCCAGAGCCGGTATCCTGACAATCATTGGAGTGGCTGTGGCACTGGTGGGGATTTCCATCATCGGGTATGCAGGAGCACTGAAAAACAGGAACCTTTCGGAAGAGGAACGGAAAAAGGCGGTGAAAGAGTTTGCCCTGCGCAAGGGAATTCTGATTGCCCTGCTGTCAGGTGTAATGAGTGCCAGCTTTGCTTTCGGATATCAATCGGGGATTCCCATTGAAGAGGCAGCCGCTGCCCATGGCACCAATGAACTGTTCGTAAGCAATCCCACCCTCATCTTTATCCTGCTGGGCGGGTTTATTACCAACTTTCTTTACTGCATATATCTGAATATCAAGAATAAATCTTACAAAGACTATGTTTCCGTATCGGCGGCAACGTTTTTCAACAATGTACTCTTTACCTTCCTGGCCGGGTTTCTCTGGTTTCTGCAATTTCATTTTTACGGAATGGGAAAAAGCCAGGTTCCGGAATCAATGGAGGTGTTTTCATGGAGCATCCTGATGTCCCTCAATATTGCCATTGCCAATATCTGGGGGATCTTCCTCAGGGAATGGAAAGGAGTGGGCAGGAAAACAGTCACCATCCTTGTGGTGGGGATCATCATTCTGATTCTTTCCACTTTTGTCATTAACCTCAGTTAAATCTGCAAAATCATGTACAAGCGCCTGGCATTCAAAATGAAAGTCTATCCTGGTGTGATCGAAGAGTATAAGAAGAGACACGATCAGTTATGGCCTGAACTTCACCAGCTCCTCAAGGAGGCAGGTATTTCAGAATACAGCATTTTCTATGACAAGGAGACCAACTACCTGTTTGCATTCCAGAAGCAGGCCGGCGAGAAAGGATCGCAGGACCTGGGCAGCACAGATATCGTTCAGAAGTGGTGGGAATACATGGCCGACGTGATGGAGACCAATCCCGACAACTCACCAGTGTCGGCGCCCCTTGAAGAGGTGTTTTATATGGAATAGAGATTCATCAAAAAACCAATCATATGAGTAATTCAGAACGTATTACCAAAGCCTTTGAGGCTGCCAGGGAGCAATATGCACAGTTAGGTGTCGATGTGGACGCAGCCATGAGTCAACTGGAACAGTTTCCCATCTCACTTCACTGCTGGCAGGCTGATGATGTGGGAGGATTTGAAGCACCCGATGCTGAACTTTCCGGTGGAGGGATCCAGGCCACCGGGAACTATCCGGGTAAAGCCACCACCATTTCCCAACACCGCCAGGACCTTGAAAAGGCCATGTCGCTCATACCGGGAAAGCAGAGACTGAACCTGCATGCCATCTACGGAGATTTTCAGGGAGAGCGAGTGGACCGTGACCAGATCGAGCTGAAACACTTTCTGAGCTGGATTGAATGGGCCCGGGAACTGGATATCGGGATCGATTTCAACTGTACCACCTTTTCCCATCCGAAAGCAGCCGATGACCTCACGCTTTCCCATAAAGAGAAGGGAATACGTGACTTCTGGATCGAACATACCAAACGTTGCCGGGCCATTGGAGCAGAGATGGGCAAACAGCTGGGGAAGACCTGCATTCACAACATCTGGGTCCAGGATGGCTCCAAGGATATACCCGTGGATCGTTATACCCACAGGGCACTATTGAAACAATCCCTGGATGAGATCTATGCCGAAAAGTATTCCCGGGACCACCTGAAAGATTCCGTGGAAAGCAAGCTGTTCGGCATCGGGCTGGAAGCAATGACAGTGGGCAACTCGGAGTTTTACCTGGGCTATGCGGTAACCAATCAGATCCTGCTGTGTCTCGACAGCGGACATTTCCATCCGACCGAACAGGTGGGCGATAAAATATCCTCCGCGCTGCTGTTTCTTCCTGAGATCCTGCTGCATGTCACCAGGCCGATTCGATGGGACAGTGACCATGTGGTGATCATCAACGACGATACCATGTTGATTGCGCAGGAGATAGTCAGGTGCGACGCCATGGAAAGGGTCCACATGGGTCTTGATTTCTTCGATGCCAGTATCAACCGCATCGGTGCATATGTGGTGGGCACCAGGGCGGCCCAGCAGGCCATGCTGCTTGCCCTGCTCGAACCGAAGGATCTGCTGTTAAATTATGAAGAGAACAGAAACTTCTTCGAACGGCTTGCCACACTGGAGCTGATGAAGACCAAACCTTTCGGTGCGGTCTGGGATTACTATTGTCTCAGGAACGATGTTCCGGTTGCCGAGGGTTTTATTGCCGAGATACAGCAATACGAGCGGGAGGTACTCAGCAAAAGATAACACCATGAGCAAAGAGGCTGTAATCATCTTCGATATCGGGAAAACCAACAAAAAGATCCTGCTTTTCGACAGGTCGCTGAATATCATCCACGAAGAAGAAACGGTCTTTGAGGAGATCCCGGATGATGATGGCTTTGCAGGAGATGATATCGCCAAACTGGAGGATTGGATCCTGGAGAACTGCAGGCGGTTCCTGGATGATGACAGGTATGCGATTCTGGGAATCAATTTTGCCACCTACGGTGCTACAATCATGTACCTGGACAGCCACGGGAAGCGGATCACACCGGCATATAACTACCTCAAGCCCATGCCGGAAGGAGTTGTTGATAAGGTATATGAGAGGTACGGGGGAATGGAAGAGTTTTGCAGAAGAACTGCCTCACCGTCCCTGGGCATGCTCAACTCGGGATTCCAGGCACTCTGGCTCAAAGAGAAGAAACCGGAGCTTTTCCGAAAAGCAGCCGCCATCCTTCATTTCCCGCAATACCTGTCGCATCTGCTCACAGGTGCCGCTGCGTCAGAACATACATCCATCGGATGCCATACCGCATTGTGGGATTTTGACCGGATGCAATATCATCCGTGGACGGAACTTCTCGGCAATACTTTGCCGGAACCGGTTCCCGTGGAAACGACCTTCCCTTCCAGCGTATTCGGGAAGAGGGTTCCTGTGGGGATCGGGATCCATGACAGTTCCTCCTCCCTGGTGCCTTATTTCATGAGTTCTCCTGAACCATTCATCCTTGTTTCCACAGGTACCTGGTGTATATCTATGAATCCGTTCAACACTGAGCCGCTCACCGCGGAGCAGCTTCGGAAAGATTGTCTCTCCTACATGAGTATACAGAGGCAGCCGGTGAAATCTTCCAGGTTGTTCCTGGGGCGAATTCATGACCTGAATGTGGAACGGATCAGCAACCGGTTTGGCGTGGATCAGAACGCATATAAGAACATTGAGCCCGATCCTCTATTGCTGAAGGAGCTGAAAGCAAAACACCCCGGGAGGCTCTTTTTCAGGGAGGGGGTTCCGGAAGATCTCCTGGATGAAAAGGTGGATACTGCATCATTTAACAGTTTCGAAGAAGCCTACCACCGGCTGATGATCGATCTGGCTTCGCTGACCGCCGAAGCCATTTCACTGATCATCCCGGAAAATGATCTTACTCGAAACATGTACATCAGCGGGGGCTTCAGTAAAAATCCACTCTTTCTTCATCTGATCTCAGCTTGTTTTCCCGATAAGAAAATCATCACCTCCGAAGTAGCCAGCGGCACATCGCTGGGAGCTGCCCTGGTCCTCTGGAAGGCTATCGATCCTGGTTTCAAACCCGAAGTAGATGTATAACGGATCGGTAACAGGCCTCTGAAAATCCCGGGAATCGGGCTGCACCCATGGCAGCCTCACCTGGTATTTCTGGCCACGCTCCGCCGGTAATTCTCAACTTCCCAGTTATCGATGAATGCAATCTGCTCTTCTGTCATGAAATGAGGACCCCCGAATTGCTCGGAGAGATAGGATATCTTCATCATATCTGTAAATACCTCCAGGACAGTTCTGACGCTCTGATCATTCTCCCCGGCAATGATCAATCCCCCCTGCTCCTCAATGATTACCCTGGGCAGGTGTCCGTACCTGGTCTCAAATTCGCCCAGCTCCCGGAGAATCAGCTCCTTTTCCGCGCCTTGCCTGAGATAGAGGTAATTGGACTTGCAATATACAATGATGTCGGGGGTAAATGGCCGGCTGATCCTTTCGAACATTTCATCGCCGGCAGCAAAGTGATCGATGAGCGGCGACCGGAAAGACGTGGTTATCAGATTCTTATTTTTCATGAAACGGTCCACTACCAGGGTGGCCCCTGAGGTTCTCACCTCCGGTTCGGATCCGGGAAGTGCCAGATCCTTTCCTTCCCTGATCCTTGACTCCACCTCAAGGTATACCTCACTGACATCCTCGATGCTTTTGGCACCCACAAAAACGCCATGGTTCTGCAGGAATATGATCCGGGGTGTTTTTCCATGGTCGGACTCATAAGCCCTTACCAGCTGTTTCAGTTCTTTAAACAGAATGTAACCCGGATCGGTGTATGCCATGAATATCGCGTCGCTACCGAATCGCTCCTCCACTACCTCTTTCGCATGCTGCGCACACATCACTGCGTTGACAAGGGTGGGGTGTGTGTGAACAATGAATGGATATTCGATCAGGTTATGCAGAGAGGTTTCCACCGAAGGCCTGAGGTTTTCCGGGGATATCACCGCTTTTCCCAATGCCAGTTTCACGGCGTGTTCTCTTTCTGAAGGATCTGCCGGAAAGGTTGCCTGTTCGATCTGTTTCAGCTTTTCCCTTGACATTTTAACGAAACCGTTCTCATCAATGGAGGCAAGCGATATTCCGCTGGCTTTGATATAGAGTTCCGTTTCGGTTTTATAGGAGGTATTCCCCCCACCTGCGATCACGTAACCGGGATCGTTCCCGTAGTACCTGGAGATATGTACCAGCTGTTTCAGAGGATTCATGCCGCTTCAAACATTAAAAATGTGGCCGAATGTTCATGTTCAGTCTTTAAATATAATCCTAATGCCAGGGAATACCTACGGTGGCAGCGATTTTCAATCCAATTCCCCGGAATGCTGAAAAATTGATTCCCTTTTCCTAAATTGAAGTCATGAACCCAAGCAAGAATAACACTGTTCCCGGCAGGTTACTGAGCCTGGACCTGTTCAGGGGACTGGTCATGTTTCTTCTGGTGGCAGAAGGGGCAGGATTATATGGTACCTGGCTCCATGCCACAGAAGAAGGAAGTTTCCTTCATAACATGGCACTTCAATTCCATCACCACCCCTGGAACGGGCTCCGTTTCTGGGACCTGGTCCAGCCCTATTTTATGTTCATAGTCGGGGTGGCCATGTGGTTTTCTGTAAAGAAAAGGCTCGGCAGGGGTGATTCCCGGAGCAGGGTGACCCTTCATATCCTCAGGCGATGCCTGCTGCTGCTCTCATTTGGAGTCGGACTGCATATAGGGTACCGCGGGAAGCTTGTATGGGAACTTTGGAATGTGTTGTCACAATTGTCGGTCACCATTCTGATTGCCTATGCGATCATGAGACTCCCCTGGCGGGCGCAGCTCATGATTTCCATCGGGTTGCTCCTGTTGAGCGAATCGCTCTACCGTTTTACCGGGATTCCCGGATATGACCAGCCTTTTGTGAAGGATCAAAATTTCGGTTCTTTTATGGATATGATCCTCATGGGGAAAATAAACCCCGGCGGAGGATGGGTGGCCATCAACTTCATCCCAACCGCTTGCCATACCATCTGGGGGGTACTGGCCGGAAAGCTGCTGGCCTCTTCGCGCACCCCCTGGAACAAAATCAAAACCCTGGTGGCATTCGGTGGAGTGGCCGTCATTTCGGGCTACCTCCTGGATGCGATCGGGTTCGATCCGATCATTAAACGCATCTGCACCGCCTCTTTCGTGCTTGCATCAGGAGGCTGGGCAGTCTTAACACTGGCTCTCTTCTACTGGCTGGTGGATATCCTGGGATCAAGAAACTGGGTGATATTCTTCGCCATTGTGGGAATGAACCCCATATTCATCTACCTCTTTATGGAGACCGCAGGCAAACAATGGCTGGTTGATTTCAGCTCTTCCTTTGTGGCCGACGGGCTGATCCGCCTCGGTACAGGCGAACCGATTGCGTTGTTCATCAATTCAATCACTGTCCTGGCCATTGCCTGGGGCATGTGCTACTGGCTCTACAGGAGAAAGATTTTCATCAGAATCTAAGAACCGGGTTATGAAAAGAAACATGCTCATCATCATTGGTTTATCCCTTGGCATTACAGCTCATACGGGATCCCCGGAACAGGGGAACCGGAAGCCCTTCAGGCTGGCCCTGATTCAGATGAAGGTAGTCGGGGGCAACCGTGATTTGAACCTGCAACACGCTGGAGAAATGATCGCCAAGGCCGCAGATCAGGGAGCCGATTTTGTCCTCCTGCCTGAAGCGATGGACCTGGGCTGGACCGATCCGTCGGCCCTCTCCATGTCAGAACCTGTACCGGATGGGAAAAGCTGCAGCTATCTCTCGGAATGTGCACGTAAGTACCAGCTCTATATCTGCTCCGGCCTGATTGAGAAAAGCGGGGAGAAAGTCTACAATTCGGCAGTCATTATCAACCCTGAGGGTGAGGTGATCCTGCTTTACAGGAAAATTAACGAGCTGGATATCGGTCATCCCTACTATGGGCTGGGTGACAGGTTGGGTGTGTGTGAAACCGAGTACGGTACCATCGGGCTGATGATCTGCGCCGATGCCACCACCAGGGACCAGATCATACCGAGGTCGCTCTCCTACATGGGTGCAGATGTGATCTTGTCTCCCAGTTCCTGGGCGGTTCCGGCCGACCATGATAACAATCAGGATCCCTACGGCGGGTTGTGGAAGGATGCATATAAACCTGTGGCCGAAGATTTCAGGGTATGGATCGCCAGTTGCAGCAATGTGGGATGGATGACCGGAGGTCCCTGGAGCGGTTGGAGAGGGATCGGTTGTTCCATGGTGATCGGGCCAGGAGGAGAAGAGTTCCTGAATGCTCCTTACGGGGAGGATGCGGATACCATTCTATACGTGGAGATCAGGCCTGAACCGCGACCAGGTCAGGGTACCACCTGGCATCAGTTCTGGAATGCTCAGCAAAACCGATAGCTAAGATCTGTTGGCCGTCAACTGCTTCGGATCCCCGGGTAAAGGTCCCATCCTGAACGGAGGAGAAATCAGACCTGGGGAAACTTCCACGGTTCCCTGTAAGCCGGCGTGATCAGTGCATTGGCCTTGGGGGAGTTGATGATGCTCCGCTTTCTGCTGTCATAGATCACACGCTCGTTGGCCCAGTATGCGATGTTTCCCAGGTGGGCAAAGAGGGCTGAACGGTGCCCTATCTCTATGCCGGCATTCAGCGGTTCACCCACCCTGATCGCCCGGATAAAGTTGGCACAGTGGTTGATGTGCGACTGATGGTCCGCAACCTGCTCCTCCATCGGTTCCATCCGAAGCGACTCCCCCTCCCCCTCCGGAAAGATCCTCCATTTATCACGGTCCGCCACCAGTGTACCGTTGGTCCCTACGAACTTCACTCCGTACATCTGGTCGTAGGGTCCGGTCTGGATGCCCCCGTTGTGCTCCCAGATCATGTTGTACCCTTCCATCTCATACAATACTGTGAGGGTATCAGGCATTTCCAGTGCACGGTCGCGGTTGGCAAAGTTCCCACCCATGGAAACCACAGACCTGGGTGGTGCCTTCACCTCCATGGCCCACAGGCCCATGTCGATCAGATGCACCCCCCAATCGGTCATCAGACCACCTCCATAATCCCTGAACATCCGCCAGGAGCCATGAAAACGATTCTGATTGAAAGGCCGCCTGGGCGCAGGACCGAGCCACCGGTCATAATCCACTCCGTCGGGGGGATCTCCGTCAGGAACCGCCAGGTTTCCAGCTCCATAATTAAAATTGCCCCAGAACTTCACCTGCCTGATGGTGCCGAGCTTTCCCGATCGTACAAAGCCTATGGCACTCTGCCAGTGTGCTCCGCTGCGCTGCTGCTGTCCCACCTGAACAAGACGGTTGTGCTTCTTTGCAGCATCCAGCATCACATTGATCTCACCAATGGAGTTGGCCAGTGGCTTCTCCACATAGACATGTTTTCCGGCCTGACACGCTTCCACGGTGGGCAGGCAATGCCAGTGATCGGGCGTTCCTACAATGACTGCATCGATCTCACTGTCCTCCACCACCCTGCGATAATCCTTCTCAAGTACCCGGGTCTGCTGGCCCAGGTTCATCAGGTCAGCAGCCCTAAGGGCCAATACGGAATCATCCACGTCACACAGGGTTTTGCAGACCACATTGGGTTGCTTGAGCAGGTCTTCCAGGTTGCCCCAACCCATATTTCTGGCCCCGATCAGGGCGACGGTGATCCTCTCATTGGCTCCCAGGACCGAGGATGGGGCGAATGCCGAACCCATGGCCACGTTGGACATTCCCAATCCAGCCACTGCGGCGGATGTGGTCTTAATGAATTTTCTTCTGTTTGACATAAAAAATGGAGTTAACAGTTAGAAGTTAGGTGTCAGGTGTAAAAGTTAGAGGTGGAAGGATTGGATCGCTGTTACGGGTGCAACTTTCAAGCAGTGCGGGTGTGAGCAAAACAGCGGTGAGTGATGCTCCCGTTGAGGTAAAGTAACTGCGTCTGTTCATTCCATCGGATTTTTGCAGCCCATCATTCAAGGTTCCCAAAATATAACTATTTTTAATCAATCTGATGTCCATTAAAAGAGGATCAATGATGAAAACAAACCAGATGCCCCGCCGAAATTTTATCCGTACCGGGGCCGCAGCCACGATGGGGATCACCATTGTGCCCAGCCACGTGCTGGGGAAAAGACTGGGCCACACGGCTCCCAGTGATAAACTGAATATTGCCGGGGTGGGCGTGGGAGGAAAGGGAAGGGTCAATCTGGAAGCCATGCGCACAGAGAATATCGTGGCACTATGTGATGTGGACTGGAAGTATGCCATGGACTGTTTCAATGACTACCCCGACGCCAAACGTTTCTGGGACTGGAGAAAGATGTTCGACGAAATGGGCAGCGATATCGACGGGGTGATGATTGCCACCTCGGACCACACGCATGCAGCTATTGCCGCTACAGCCATGATACTCGGGAAACATGTATATTGCCAGAAACCACTGACCCATTCTGTATATGAATCCAGGCTCCTGACCAGGCTGGCCAGGGAACATCAGGTAGCCACACAGATGGGGAACCAGGGCAACTCCTCACCAGAAGCCAGGATGGTGGAAGAGTGGATCTGGGCGGGTGAGATCGGGAAAGTAACAGAGGTGCATGCCTGGACCAACCGCCCCATATGGCCACAGGGTCTGGAGCGGCCGAAAGAGGTGATGAGCCCGCCTGAAACCATGAACTGGGACCTTTTTATCGGTCCTGCCCCCATGCGCCCCTATCACGATATTTACACCCCCTGGAACTGGAGGGGCTGGTGGGATTTTGGTACCGGAGCGCTGGGCGATATGGCGTGCCATATCCTCAATCCGGTTTTTTCGGCCCTGCAACTTGAGTATCCCATCAGGGTACAGGGATCTTCCACACTGGTGAATACGGAATCTGCGCCGCAGGCACAGGTGGTGGAATATACATTCCCCGAAAGAAAGAACCTGCCACGGGAAGTGAAGGTAAAAATGCCAGAAGTGAAGGTTTCATGGTACGACGGTGGAATGATGCCTTCCCGGCCGGCAGAGATGGCCGATGGAGAAGCGATGATGCAGGATGAAATGGGTGGATGCCTGTTTATCGGAACCAGGGATAAGCTGATCTGTAACCTGGGAGGGATCAATCCCCGGTTGCTGTCGGGCCGGAAACCAAGTGTTCCTGAAAGCTTGCGCAGGGTGGATGGATATGAAATGGGCGGTATCATGGACTGGCCCCACGAACAGGACTGGATCAGGGCCTGCAAGGAGCGTCCTGAGAACCGCGTCGAGCCCATGTCCCATTTTGGAATGGCCGGTCCGTTCAATGAAATGGTGGTGATGGGGGTCCTCGCCGTACGCCTCCAGAGTCTTCAGAGAGAACTGGAATGGGACGGACCCAACATGCGGTTCACAAACATCACCTCAAGTGATGAGCTGAGGGTGGTCGAAACCGATGAATTCAAAGTGATTGACGGGCATCCCCATTTCAATACAAAATACGCAACATTGAATGCGGAAGAGTCTGTAAAAGAATATATTAAACATAACTACAGGGAGGGGTGGTCCCTTCCTGAATCTTAAGATAAAACTGAAGTATCATGAAAAAGATCAGTTTGCTAACAGCAGCAGCCATTGTGTTCTCTTTGCTTTCGTGTTCTACCACAAATAAATTGACCAAAGCGGAAGAAGAGGAGGGGTGGATCCTGTTGTTCGATGGAAAAACCACAGAAGGCTGGAAAAACTTCAATGAGGATAAAATATCAGGCTGGATCGTGGAGGATGGATGCCTGGTGGGCCTGGGACTCGGGGGAGACATTGGGGGGGACATTGTATCAACCACTGAATACGACAATTTTATCCTCAAATGGGACTGGAAGCTGGGGCCTCATGGTAACAGCGGGGTGATGTACCATGTGCTGGAGGGTGATAAATACAATGCACCTTATGAAACAGGGCCGGAATACCAGCTGATCGAGGATGATGATTTCCGCGAGAACGGGGAACCCTACCCACTGGAGGACTGGCAGAAAACCGCTGCCGATTATGCGATGTATGTGGCGAGTGAAGAGAAGGAGGTGAATCTGCGCGAATGGAACAGCTCCATGATCGTTTTCTCCGAAGAGAAAGCGGAATACTGGATCAACGGTAAAAAAGTAGTTGAATTCGTCCCGTGGAGCGAGGAGTGGTACGAGCGGCGGAACAGTGGCAAGTGGGATGATTATCCCGATTATGGCCTGGCAAAAAAGGGGAAAATCTGCCTCCAGGACCACGGGAGCAAGGTATGGTTCCGTAACATCAAGATCAAGCCCCTCTAGTGAAGGGTAAAGCCTATGTATGGCTCATTAGCCTGGTAGCCACCATCGGAGGGCTCATGTTTGGTTTTGACGTGGGCATTATTTCAGGAGCTATCCCCTTTATCCAGCCATACTTCGGATGGAACGAACTTCAGCTGGGATGGGGTGTGAGCTCCATCCTGCTGGGATGCATTGTGGGGGCATTTGGAACAGGAACATTCACCGAGCGGTTCGGCCGGAAACGGTTGCTGATATCTGTGGCCCTCTTCTTTGCCATTTCCTGCGCCGGTATGGCCCTGGCACATCAGGCACTGGTTTTTATTTCGTTCAGGATACTAGGCGGACTGGCAGTAGGCGCTGTTTCGGTTCTATCGCCGATGTATGTTGCCGAGGTTGCCCCGTCCAGGATCCGGGGAACCCTGATCACCATCTACCAGCTCGCGATTACCCTGGGGATACTGGTATCCTACCTGGTAAACTTTGCCCTGCACGATGTGGATAACAACTGGCGCTGGATGTTCGCCACAGGTCTGCTCCCATCGGTTGTCTTCTTCACGGGGCTGCTCTATATCCCAGAAAGTCCGCGCTGGTTATTAAAAGCTGGCTTCAGAGAGAAATCTGCGGAAGTCCTGGATCGGATCGGAGGCAGGGGATATGCCGCCTCTGAAATCGCACAGATAGAGAAGAGCCTGTCCGACACCGGCCAGGGATCAGGTTTACTTTCTCTGTTTTCTGGCAGGTACAGGAGGGTTATCACCCTGGGCTTACTCCTGGCTGTTCTGGTTCAGATCACGGGGATCAATACGGTGGTGGATTATGCCCCGAAAATTCTCATGACAGCGGGATTGGAAATACGGAATGCGCTCCTGCAGACCTCTCTGATTGGCCTGGTAAATTTTGCATTTACCTTTATAGCCGTCTGGCTCATAGACAGGCTCGGTAGAAAGACATTCTATATCATAGGTTCCTCGGGGATGGCCCTTACCCTGCTGTTGATTGCAGCGGCCTTTCATTTCGAGCTCAATCCGGTGGTCACCCTTGTTGGCATTATGCTCTTCATCGCATTCTTTGCATCCTGCATCGGGCCGGCATTCTGGACCCTGGTGGCTGAAATGTTCCCCAACCGCATCCGTGGACAGGCAGTGGCACTGGCTTCCTTTACACAGTGGGTGTTTAATTTCCTGGTCGTACTGCTGTTCCCCTACGTGCTCGATGCATTCAGCGGTGGCGTGACCTTCATCTTTCTTTCATTGATGTCTGTTGTTCAACTTTTGGTTGCAATCTTTTACCTGAGAGAAACAAAGGGAAGGTCCCTCGAAGAGATTGAAGAGCTCTGGAGGTGATAGAGGGGTAAACAGCCATCGGAGGAGACCTGGCTACAGGTCGCTTATCCGGCTCTGCAGGTCTGGGAATTCTGGCAGCGGTTCGCTCGGTAGTTCCTCATACCAGAAGGTGGCACTGCTCCAATCGTCCTGTCTCTCGTAGAGTGCGGTACCGGTGGACTCTATTCTGGAGTGATCATACCCGATCTGCTGAATGGTGATCCTGCACTCCTTTTCCCAGAATATGGGGTCGGGCAGGTGCCACCGGTACATGGAAACGAAACCGTCCCTGTTCCAGCTGCATCCATGATAAAGGAAAGGCGTTTCCTGCATCCCGTAAGAAAGGCAAACATAGTCCTCGCTTCCTGTACCGCAGATGGTGGGAAACTCATCGTCCCCGTCCATGTACAGCTTGATCTCGCCCTCACCCCACCAGTTTTCATCGAAAGTCCTGATTCCGAGTACGGCACCTATAAATCTGCCGGTTCCGGTCCTGTGTGGTAGCATTTCAAAATCCTCCTTCATGGTGGTAGGATTTTCACGCCTGAAACAGACATGCAACCTTCCCAGTGCATCAGGATGCCTCTCCCCCATGGTGTAATCCACCTGATAAAAGACGGTGATATCGGTATCCCCTTCATTGGAAAGGGTGATTCTGGCATGTTCCTTGAAAGGCATGGGCAGCCAGAAATTGAGCGCTGCATTGATTCCTGTTGAATGGACAGCCGACTGGTAGGAACTGATGCGTGCATTGGCCGATCCCATAAAATCCCCCAGCGGGCATTCAATGCTGGGATGTTCCTGATCTTCCCAGTAGGCCCGGATCACCATGCTTCGAAGCGCCTCCGTGTGGTCTTTGAATCCACCGGTCATCCAGATGTGCCTGATGGTGCCGCTTCCTTCAATGTCACAAAGGACCACTGTTTCACCCGCAACAATATTCTTAGCGGGGAATCCTTTACGGCCCACCCCCAGTTTACTGGCAGTGGTGCCACCTGCACCCGGTGCACCGGTCGGATTCTCGAATGAAATCGACCTGGATTTGATTTGCTGGCCGAGGTCGAACGGTTCATCTCCCTGATGTGGTTCAACCGGGGCGCAGGAGGAAAGGATCCAGGCTGCTGTTACAAGGATGGCTATGCCCTGATAATACTTGAATATGTGGTACTTCATGGTTAAACATTTGTTTTAAAAATCTGTATCGGGTTTCTGCAGATCCATCTCCTGGATCCAGATGTTCCGGTAAAGCACCGGGTGTCCTTCTGCCTGCAGCTTCAGTCCCTGAGGGGTATCAGTGATCCCTTTTCCCCCGTCGTTTCCGCCATCGATACCCGATCGCGGACCGCCCCATACCTGGTTGATGCCAATATTGGAGTAGACCTTGATCCCGTTGAAATAGAGGGTAACCAGGGCCTTGGTAACCCGTTCTCCCCCTTCAAAGCGGGCAGCCCGGAACATAATATCGTAGGAATTCCATTTACCCACCCCATTGTAGGCATAATAGGGGGATTCAATCTCATTGATGACGGCACCCATCCCGTGTCTGCTCATATCTCCGTCAAGTACCTGGATCTCATACCGGTTCTGGAGATACACCCCGGAATTTCCTCCCTCCTTCTCCACCAGGAACTCCACATGAAGGCGAAAGTCACGGTATTTTTTCTTGGTGACGATATCCGCCGAACCGTACCTGCCTCCTGCAGCTGCGGGATCATCGCTGCTCATGACGGTCCCGGCATCCACCGGATCCTCCACGATCTGCCATTTGATCGGCATCTCGGCCGCAAATCCCGGGCCTTCCCAGTATTCCCAGTTCTCATCGAGGGATTCGCGGCTTCCGTCAAACAGTACCTCCGGGCAGGGATGGGGCTTTGCCCCGATACCGACATTTTTCTGAGCGAATAGTTGCATGGCCAGGCAGCAGGATAAAATCATGAAAATGCCTGTGATTCTTTTGATCTGTTTCATAGGTATAGTTGGTTTTAGTATTTAACGGCCAATTCCATCTGGCAATCCTTTGTAATAGCGGAATCCTTCCACGGGCTCTCCATCCTGATGCTGTATCCACCTCCTGAGGTTCTCCTTTACCTCCTTCTCTTCATCCGGCGGTAAATCAGGACCTTTGTAATCGGACCAGCCGGAGCTAAACTGGCTGACGTATTTGGAAAGGGCATCCACCTTCTTCTCTTCCCATCCTGAGATGTCTACCCAGGTATTGATATCCTCATCGGCCGAATCGTAAAGCATATACTCGGGAACGGTATGTGCTTCCAGGCCTTCCAGGGCGATCTGCCCCTGGAACATCAGGGGCCACATGGCAGCCCTGGCAGCATCGGCCGTCAGGTAAGCAGAGGCCCTGTGATCGGCTTTGTGCCAACGCTGACTTCCCTTGCCCGGGTCAAATGAGAAGAGCACATCTGGTTTGATCTTCCTGATGAGCCTCACAAGCTTGATCACCACCTCCTTTTTATCCTCATACTCAAGCATGCCATCATCATATCCCAGGTTGATATAATGGTCGGTGGGAATCCCCATGGTTGCAAGCGCTGCCTGCTCTTCCTGCTTCCGTATCAGTGCAAGGTCCATCATCCCCAGGTCCGGATCCTGTGTACCCACGTTCCCCGTTGTAAGTATGGCGATGTAGATATCATTCCCGTTGGCATTGAGCAGCCCGAGGGTTCCCATGGAGTAGGAATCGTCATCCGGGTGGGCGCCGATTAACAGGATGGTCTTCCCGGTCCACTGATCCACCGGGGTATCCGGCTGCGCCGAGGCAAACAGGGGCATGACCATCATGAGCATGGTGATCTTGAAAAATCTCATAACATTGGTTTTAGTGTGCGATTGATTCAACAAGGTAGTGAAAATTCAAAAATCTATCATGGCCTTCATCACCCCGTCCCTGTACCCTGCCACAAGGTCAAAAGCCTCCCTGGCCCGGTGGAACGGAAAGCGGTGTGTTGCCATCCCTTCTGCATCGATGAGCCGCTGCCCGATCATATCCAGAACCGGCTGCAGGGCTTCATTCTGCCTCCGGACGTGCTGAATGGTGATCTCTTTCCGACGTGCCAGATCGGCCTCAAAGCTCCAACGGCCGAATTCCGGTATACCGATGATCATCAGTTTTCCCCCCGGCTTGAGGATCTCGATCGCCTGATCCATCGCCTCCTGCTGTCCGCAGCATTCAAATACCACATCGAGCAGTCCGGGTTCAGCCCGGGTTATTTTCTCCATCACATCCTCTTGATCGGGATTTCCCGTGAGCAATGCACCACTGGCGGATGCCATCTCCAGCCGTTCCCCGATTTTATCCGTTACATAGATCCGGTCAGCTCCCAATGCCTTCGCCGTCAGCAGCACACTCATGCCGATGGGTCCAAAACCCAGGATCCCCATGGCGGTTCCCCTCATCGGAATGGATTCCCTCACCGCATAAAGACCGATAGCGAGAGGTTCGGAGATCGCAGCCTCATCATATGACATCTCTTCCGGGATGCGGTAACAGCTGGATTCAGGCATCACTATATACTCAGAGAGTGATCCCTCAGCCTGTCCGGGACAACCCAGGAACCTTAAATTCCTGCAGGTGTGCGGCCTTCCTGCCAGGCACTGGTCACATTCCCGGCACGGCATAGCCGGTTCGATGGCGATCCGGTCGCCCGGTTTCACCCGGGTAACCCCTGCTCCCACCGATTCAACCAGACCGGCCCCTTCGTGCCCCACCGCAAATGGATACTCAACCACCTGGCTGCCGATCCTGCCGGTCGTATAGTAGTGGATATCGGACCCGCATACGCCCAGCCTTTTCATCCTGATCAGCACCTCATGCTCCCTCAGAACGGCCGGTTTCGGAACTTCCTGCATCTCCATCTGCCTGATCCCGGTCAGTTTCATTGATTTCATGATATCGCTTCCTCTCTTGTAATTGATTAAAATTAGCCAAATGAATGAGATTATGGTTAAATTAAGCTGCAATAAACCCGGTATGGCAATGAAAATATTATTTATAGGTGGTACGGGAAATATCTCCACCGCCTGTTCGAGGGAAGCGCTGAAAATAGATCTGGAGCTTTATCTGTTGACCAGGGGAAAGCGTCGTCCACCCGGAATGGAAGGCGCACATATGATCCAATGTGATGTGAATGATGCAGATGCGGTTAAAAAGAAAATAAAGGGGCATCATTTCGATGTGGTGGTCAATTTCATCGCCTACGAACCGGCTGAGATCGCAAGGGATATAGACATGTTCAACGGTTATTGCGGACAGTACATTTTTATCAGTTCCGCCTCGGCATATCAGAAGCCGCCCACCCATCCGGTGATTACGGAATCGACACCCCTGTTCAATCCATACTGGGAATATTCAAGAAATAAGATTACCTGCGAGGAGCTGCTGATGCAGGCTTACCGTGAAAAAAGATTTCCCGTGACCATTGTCAGACCGTCCCATACCTACGATACGGTGATCCCTGCCGCCTTAGGAAGCTGGGAGGATTTTACCCTGATCGACCGGATGCGCAGAGGAGCCAGGGTGATCATCCCGGGAGATGGAACCTCCCTCTGGGTCATGACCCATTCCAAAGATTTTGCCAGGGGATTCGCCGGGCTGTGGGGGAACCGGCACGCCATCGGGCATAGCTTTCATATTACCTCGGATGAGCTCCTCACCTGGAATCAGATTTATCAAGCCATGGCTGATGCTGCCGGTGCAGAAATGAGGGCGGTCCATGTAAGCTCCGATTTCATCTGTCAGGTGGCAGACAGGCTCGGCCAGTCATGGATGAACGGCAACCTCCTGGGCGACAAATCCAACAGCGTGATTTTTGACAATACCAAGATCAAGCGTTTCGTCCCGGGTTTTGTGGCTACCATCCCCTTCAGTGAGGGGATTAAACGGACCATTCGCTGGTTTGACGAAGATCGGGACCGGATCCGCATCGATGCATCCAACAACCGGCTGATGGATGCCATCCTCGAGGCATATCCAGACTGACACCCTCCCTTCTAACTTCTAACTTATAACTTATAACTATTAACTTTTCCCTTTCACCTTTCACCTTTTTTTATTCTTGGGTGAAAGGAAATTATCGCTTCCCGCAGGTACTCCTTATCGAGGTGTGTATAGATCTCTGTGGTAATGATGGACTCATGACCGAGCATCTCCTGAACTGCCCTCAGGTCGGCTCCACCCTCCACCAGGTGGGTGGCAAAAGAGTGCCTGAATGTATGCGGACTCACACTTTTTGAAATTCCCGCTGCCTGGGCCAGCTCCCTGACGATGGTGAATACCATCACCCTTGACAGCCTGCCTCCCCTCCGGTTGAGAAACAGGATATCCTCATCGCCGGGCTTGATTTCCATGGCATTCCGGTCGGGAAGGTAGAGATCGATCTCCTTGAGTGCACACCTGCTGATGGGAACAAGTCTTTCTTTATCCCCCTTTCCCAGTATCCGGAGGAATCCTTCGGCCCTGAAAATGGCCGTGATCTTTAAAGCAACCAGTTCGCTGACGCGAAGTCCACAGCTGTAGAGCACTTCCAGCATCGCTTTGTTCCTTCTTCCCTCCGCTCTGCTCAGATCGATCCTGCCAAGCATCCGGTCGATCTCCTGCACAGACAACACCTCGGGGAGTTTTCTGCCCAGATTGGGACCTTCCAGAAGTGCGGTGGGATCTCTTTGCATCCGCTCCTCCAGCAGGATATAACGGTAAAATGCTTTCAGACCTGAAAGGATCCTTGCCTGACTGCGGGCTGAGAGTCCCAGCTCACTGATCCATGCCAGGAATTGCCGCAACTGCTCATCATCCACCCCTTCCGGTCCTGTATCGATCTGTTTGATCTCCAGATACTGGATCAGCTTCTGGATGTCGGATAGGTAAGCCTGTATCGAATTGGCAGATAGTCCCTTTTCCAGTTTCAGGAATCCCTCATATTCCTTGAGTGTCTTTGACCAGTCCATCAGAAGGGAAATCTTTCTATCATAAGGACGAGTGAGATCCCGAGCCCTGCACCGGATAGCAGTACATGCCATTCCCTTGCCGGAAAGCGAAGGATTCCTACCACGATCCTGGTGATCAGCATAATCGCTGCCACAACGATGATTTGTCCCGCCTCGATCCCCACGTTGAATGAGAAAAGGGGCAGCACCAGGCCCTGTTCACTTCCCAGTAGGCTTCGCAGATAGTTTGAAAAGCCGAGGCCGTGTATCAACCCGAAAAACAGGGCAGCTCCGTATTTCAACCAGTGCAGGATGGGAGAAACCCCTTGTTTCCGGGTGGAAATGTTGGCCAGCGCTGTAATAAAAATGGTCAGTGGAATCAAAAACTCGATCAGCTCTCCATCCACCCTGATCAGGTCAAGGGTGGCCAGGGCCAGGGTGAGTGAGTGTCCGATGGTAAAGGCAGTAATCAGGATCAATACCCGTTTCCACTCCTTCAGGCTGTAAACCACACAGAGTGTGAGAATAAAGAGGATGTGATCATATCCTTTCAGGTCCGCGATATGCTGGAGCCCCAGGGTGAAGTAGAGTCTAAATAACGACATGGAATGTCATGCATTGGAAGTTTATGTAAATTTGGCCCCATGAAACTGATCAGCCTTTTGCTGTTTATGCTGGTGCTTCCGGTACGATCAACACCACATCCGCTTCATCTTTCCGTTACGAATATAACACTTGAAGACGGAAAGCTGCAAATCACACTGAGAACGTTCAGGGACGACTGGGAGACGGCTTACTTCCATTACCACAGCGATGTGATCGATCTGACGGATCTGACGGAAGAGAACACCAGCTGGATGAAAACATACCTGAATTCGCGGTTCCGGATCCGGTTGGAAAAAGAGCAGGATCCGCTCGTACTTTCGCTGGAAAACGTATCACAGGAGGAGGATGCCATGACCGTGGAGATGAGTTGCAGGCTCCCAATGGAACCAAATTCTTTGTACATTTACAACGCTTTATTGACTGATATTTACCCCGACCAGACCAATCTTGTAATTTTTGGGTACAGAAATAAGGAGACTGGTATAAAATTTGACGTAAAGAAGCATGATGCAGAGGTGATGTTGAATTGACCCGATGAAGCGAATCTGGCTACCCATATTAATGCTGCTATATCTGTTATCTCCTGTTCAGGGAACACACAACAGGGCAGGCGAGATCACCCTGACCCAAATTGATGAGCTGACCTACGAGATTACCATCACCACATTTACCTACACCCTCAGCCAGGCCGACAGGAACCGGCTCGAAGTCCAGTGGGGCGACAACACATTCTCCTATGCCAACAGGATATCCATAACCAAACTGCCCAATTTTTATCAGCGGAACATTTACATTACGCAGCATACATTCCCGGGCCCGGGCACTTACGAAATAGTCGTTCAGGATCCAAACAGAAATGAAGGGGTGAAGAATATTCCCAATTCGGTCAATGTGATCTTCAGTATCAAGACCACCATCCTGATCAACCCCAACATTGGTGAAAACTCTTCCCCTATCCTTCTGAACCCGCCCATCGACCGGGCGGCTTATGGCCAGATATTCATCCATAATCCTGCTGCATACGATCCTGACGGGGACAGCATTTCCTATAAACTCACCGTATGTACCGAACAGGATGGCAGGCCCATTGAAGGGTATACGCTCCCGCCTGCATCGGACACCCTCTATGTCAATCCGTATACGGGCGATCTCACCTGGATCACACCTTCCGACTCGGGAATATTCAATATAGCGATCGATGTGGAGGAATGGCGCAACGGGGTAAAGATCGGGAACATTGTCCGGGACATGCAGATAGAGGTGTACAATACCAACAATCATGCTCCTGTTCAGACCGATCCCGGCAATTACTGCGTCGTAGCGGGTACGGTGCTGGACTTTGATATTGTTGCCACGGATCAGGATAACGATTCCATACAGCAATGGGCCACAGGGGGACCTTTTGTGGTGGAATCCAATCCAGCCACCTACGTGGTGGATGAAGCTTCTGCAACCATCGGTTACAGCCGGGCCAGGTTCCGCTGGGAAACCGATTGTTCCCATGTCAGGCAGCAATATTATACGGCGGTTTTCAAAGCTGAGGACAGCCATCCCGAGACCCCCCTTGTGGATATCAGAAACATGAATGTGAAGGTCCTTGGTCCACCGCCCGGCACACCGCAACTGATCCCCGGCAGTAACTCTGTAACGGTCACCTGGCCAGCCGATACATGCACCCCGGTCACGGGATACAAGGTTTTCCGTAAAAGAGGGCCCTCCGGATATGTCCCGGACTCCTGCATCGGTGGGGTACCCCCCTCTACCGGGTACGAACTGATCGGAGCTATCACTGGCAGGCTTGAAACCATTTTTGTGGATGACAATAATGGAAACGGCCTTACACAGGGCAATGAGTACTGTTACATTGTCGTTTCCATTTATCCTGATGGTGCCGAGAGTTTTCCTTCCGGTGAAGGTTGTACGCCTCTGGTGGAGGGATCACCCTCCATGCTCCAGGTAAGCGTGGAGGAACATACCGCATCCGGTACCATTGAACTGGCCTGGGCAAAACCCACCAAACTGGATACCATACCGGCCAACGGACCTTACGAGTACATTATATACCGATCAGACGACCTGCTCGGTCAATCCATGTCCCGGGTGGGATCATTCCAGACTGCCGATCTGAACGACACCACCTGGACCGACTCACAGGTCAACACCCTGGAGTACCCGTGGTCCTATCAGGTGGAGCTCTACAACGACGAACCTGGGAACAGGTTCCTGATCGGCGATCCGGAGGCAGCCTCTTCCCTCTACCCTGAATTGCGAGGACTGGACAACCAGATTGAGATCAGGATGCAAAAAAATGTGCCGTGGATCAACAACGACTATACCATTTACAGGCTTAACCAGGTCAGCGGCACCTACGATTCGATAGCCTTTACCACCGAAGACATCTATACCGACGAAGGTCTGGCCAACGGAGTGGAGTATTGTTACCGGATCACAAGTACCGGCTGGAGGATCCTGGATGGAGTCCTCTATGAAAATGTGAACCAGAGCCACATCAACTGTACCACCCCTGTGGATACCATTCCGCCCTGCCCTCCGGAGTTATCCGGTTTCTCAGCCTGTGACAGTGGATACAACCACGTCTCCTGGGAGTACCAGGATGATGAGTGCTCGTATGATGTGGTGGGATACCGCCTCTATTTCAGCCCGACCATCGAGACCGAACCCTTCCCCATCGCTGAATTTGAAGGCAGGGACGATACGGTCTACAACCATTTTCCGGAAACCTCCCTCACCGGATGTTATTATGTTACGGCGATTGATTCTTTTAACAATGAATCGGTCCCTTCTGTGAGGTTGTGCCTCGACGAGTGCTCCAACTATATATTGCCCAATGTGTTTTCTCCCAATGGAGACGGGATCAATGACATCTACCAACCACTCAGGACCTCCTATGTGGAAAAGGTGGAGATGAGGATATTCAATCGCTGGGGACTTCAGGTATTTGAAACGGAGGATCCGGATATCAACTGGGACGGAAAGATCAGTGGAACCCAGAATCTGGTATCACCTGGTGTCTACTATTACATCTGCGATGTATATGAATACCGTTTGACCGGAATTGAAGTCTACGCACTGACTGGATTCATCTATGTTTATTCGGGCGATGAAAATGAAGTTTTTATTGAAACCAAATAGAAGCATGAAGCCAAAGAGGATCATACCCGTCCTTCTGCTGTCTGTCGCATTGGTTTGCATGGGACAGGGGAATCCCTATCTGGCTGGCAGGGCTCATTTGCTTCAGGGCTATTATGACTCGGCTCGTATCTGCTTCGAAGAAGCCCTGGACCAGCATCCAGGTGATGCGGAAATCCTTTACCAGATGGGGCTTGCACATTTTTCAATGAAAAATTATCCCGCTGCCCACGATGCCTTCTACCAGGCTGAAGTCCGCAAAAAAGGAATGGCCAGTTACCATCTGGCAAAGACCGAAATGAAACTGAGTCATCCCGAACAGGCGCTCAAATATCTGCGGATACACCTCGATTCCAGGTATAAGAAAGAGGAGGCCGAAATTTTGCTTGACGAGGATCTGTCCGCCCTGGATGTGTATCCTGAATGGCAACAGCTGTGGGAGGAGAAAAGGTGGTATTCGTCGGCCGATGAAACGTTTCAGGAGGCCCTGTTCCTGAAGAAGAACGGGCAACAGCTTGAAGCGATCAACCTTTTAAACAAGCTTGAGAAACAAGGCTATGAACGTTCAAAGGTACAGACGGAAAAAGCTGCCATATATGCCGTCCTGGGAAATAAAAAAGCGGCCCGGTCGGCATTGCGGGATGCCACAAAAAGCGATGTGAGAAACCTGGATGCGTTTCAGGAACTGGCTCGCTACCAGGTAGAGGAGGGAAATTATAAGGATGCCATCAACGGATTGAACAGGGTCATCCGTCAGGATCCTGCAAGGTTCGATGCCTATTGCCAGCGTGCCGACGCCAGGAGTGCCTCCGGGGACCTTTCCGGGGCCCTGGAAGATATGGAACTTTACCTCACTTACTTCCCTGCCGATGACCAGGCCATCTATCAAAAAGGAAGGATCCAGTTCGAACACGGCAAATACCTGGATGCCATCCAGCTGTTCAACCGGGCACTTGAACTCAATGCGGGTGAAGCAGATTACTATTATGCCAGGGGGGTCACCTATGCCGCTACCGGTACCACCAGGTATGCTGAAAAAGATCTCTCCATGGCGCTGGATCTGGATCCGCTCAACGGAGAGATCTGGTTTGAGAAAGCGAAAGTGTCTGACCGGTTGGGAAATCGTTCTGACGCCTGCCATTGCTTTGAGAAAGCATATCAGTATGGCATCTATGAAGCCCGGGAATACCTGGATCAACATTGTAACTGACATCATGGATCCGGAGTTGGAGAAAAAGAACAAGCTCAGGAACCAGATTTCGGCCCTTCGTTCCGGGAACAGGACAGCCATCCTTGTAACATTAAAGGAGATCAGGAGGGAAGGTGATGTATCCATTCTCCCTGAACTGTTCAATCTGCTTATCGACCAGGAAGATACACAGCTAGTTGCTGAAACCTGCTCACTCCTGAATGATCTGAAGGACCAGGAAGCCGCATCCATTCTGGCTTCAGCCATTACCAATCCGGAATATAAGGGGATTATTCAGATCCTTGTGGCTGCCTGCTGGCAAAACGGATTATCCTATGGCCACTACCTGGATCAATTCGTTCAGGTGGCTGTCAAGGAAGATTACGCAACAGCCATTGAAGCTTTCACTGTCATCGAAGGGGCCATTGGTGAGGTGGAACAGGATCAGAGGAATCGCTCGGTGGAAATCATCCAGGCGCATCTGCCTGCATCGGATGACCAGAAAAAATCACTGCTCAGGGAACTGGTTAAAGTGATTGAAGGGTATTGATTCTCAGTGCATATTTGAGAAATACTTGATGAATTGTGCCCGCTCATATACTGCGGGATCCTTCAGGCTCTTGTAATTCATCACTCCCCTGAAATCACCGGGTGATTCGTACTGGTGTTTTTCCATCCAGTTCTTCAATTCTGAGATCATGTCGCGCAGGTACCCTATTCCGTTCCGGTAAAGGACCGAACAGACCTGAACCGCTTTGGCTCCCGCCAGGATCTGTTTGGCCACAGCCAGTCCGCTGTGCACCCCGGTAGATGCAGCCAGGTCTATCTGTTCGACCTGTGACGAAATAATTCCGATCCACCTGAGTGAATGGCGCAGGTCCGCGGGTGAGCTGAGTACCTCCGAGGATCCAAAGGTAAGATCCGAGGTATTGATGTCCGGCGTGTAAAAACGGTTAAAAAGGACCACGGCTGATGCCCCGCGCATGGAAAGCTGGTTCACCATCCAGGTGATATTGGAAAAACCGCTGCCAAGCTTGATAACCAGTGGAAGTGAGGTCTTCTGTTTAACACCCGATACCAGGTCGAGATACTCCTTTTCGTAAGTCCTCGGATCCTTCTCCTTGTCAATAGGCAGAAAATAGATATTCAGTTCGAGGGCATCGGCACCTGCCTCTTCAATCTTCCGGGCAAAATCGATCCATTCAGCACCACTGATGCAGTTAATGGATGCAATCACAGGTATCTCCACTGCTTTTTTGGCATCCCTGATCATGGAGAGATAGTTATCCACTGAGTTTTCACGTGCATAGGTTCTCAGATAATCCCCGGCCTCGGGATAATCACTCCCAGCTGCCATGCTCCCGATCTCATGAAGGATCTGTTCTTCAAAAAGCGATTTCAACACCACGGCGCCTCCTCCTGCTGCTGCAATCTTTTTGATTCTCTCGACGGAATTTGTAAGCCCGCTGCTGCTTGCGATCAATGGGCTTTTCAAAGTCAATCCGGCGTAACTGGTGGTCAGGTCAATCATATGCTTGGCTTTAAGTATAATTTCTCGATCCGAATATCAAGCTTCCGATACGGACCATTGTACTCCCTTCCTCAATGGCAATCTTAAAATCTCCGGACATCCCGTAGGAGCGGTGTTCGAAGGTGGATTCACCGGAAAAAACATCCGATTTCAGTTGTTGAAATATCTGGTTGAGCGATCGGAACTCTTCTCTGATCTGCTGATTATTAGATGTATATGTGGCCATTCCCATCACCCCCCGTATGCAAACCCTGTCCATATCCTGAAATGTGCCTGACCGGGCCAACTCCACAAGTTCATCCCCGGTAAATCCGAACTTGGTTTCCTCCATGGCGATGTGGACCTGCAGCAGGCAATCGATGGTGCGATCGGCTTTGACCGCCTCCTTCTGTATCACCTGCAGCAACTTCAGACTATCAACACCATGGATGAGGTGGACGAATGATGCAATGTACTTGACCTTGTTGGATTGGAGATGACCGATCATATGCCACCGGATGTCAGCCGGAAGCCTCTCCCTTTTGCCGATCAGGTCCTGCACCCTGTTCTCACCAAAATCTCGGTGTCCAGCCTCATAGGCATCCAGGACCATTTGATCGGGTTTTGTTTTGGAAACAGCCACCAGGGTCACATCATCCGGTATCTGACTTTGAATGACCTGGAGGTTTTCTGCAACGCCCATGCCCCAAGATAATAATTATTCAAGGGAATGAATCACCAGACCACTCCTTAATTTGGGCTCAAACCACGTGGTCTTGGGGGGCATGATCATGCCGTTATCTGCGATATCCATTAATTGTTGCATGGTTACCGGATAGAGAGCAAATGCCAGGGCCATTTCGCCGCTGTCCACCCTGCTGCTCAGTTCTTCCAGTCCCCTGATCCCCCCCACGAAATCGATCCGCTTCGATTTTCTGAGATCCGTGATGTTGAGTAAGGGTCCCAATACCTGTTCTGAAAGAACGGTAACATCCAGGCAGCCAATGGGATCGTCATCATTGTATGTGCCAGGCTTTGCCGTCAGGGAATACCACCTGCCCTGCAAATACATCCCGAAATTGTGAAGGCGGTCCGGTTTATAAATGGAGGAACCTTTTTCTTCCACCGTAAATCCGATGCTCAGTTCTTCCAGCAACTCTTCCGCGTCCATCCCGTTCAGGTCCTTGATTAACCTGTTGTAATCGATGATGGTGAGTTGAGAGGCCGGAAAGTGTACCGCAAGGAAATAATTGTATTCCTCATCCCCGCGGTGGGCCGGATTGTTTTTCCTACGCTCCTCTCCAACGAGTGCGGCGGCCGCTGTACGGTGGTGCCCGTCTGCCACATAGGTGCAGGATACCTCCATGTCGA
>Ga0209536_100002485_pt1 | contig 30103 bp, 30 predicted proteins | sample DeeMarSeWOR28_12_FD_187461 | JGI IMG/M metagenome (GOLD analysis project Ga0209536, IMG submission 187461) | Marine sediment microbial communities from White Oak River estuary, North Carolina - WOR-2-8_12 (SPAdes) (version 2) | ecosystem: Environmental > Aquatic > Marine > Intertidal zone >...
TATGTCAAAGAAGGAGATGAAGTGAATCCGGATGAAACCCTGATTCATATAGAATCATAATGTCGGGTTGTTTTCGTCCGCTGCCCTTACCCTTCTACATGGCCGTGCTTGGGTGCTTCACGACGTTGGGATGTTCGTCCCCCCCCACACCGCTCCCTTCCGGGATCGAACTGATCCAGCGTGTGCCCTATCTCGTCACCACAGTCAACAACCATCGCATTGCCTATCTTGATGTCGGCCAGGGTCCACCGCTTATCCTCATCCATGGATTTGGGGGATCGATGTGGAATTGGGAAAATCAATATTCTGTCCTGGCCCGCACCCATCGAGTCATCATCCCTGATTTACTAGGCTCTGGGCTCTCAGATAAGCCTGAAGAAGCCTACACTCCCAAACGCCTCGTGGAATTTTTCCGGCAATTCATGGATACTCTTCACATTCCACAAGCCACCTTGATCGGGAATTCCATGGGGGCAGGATTAGCCATGGCCATGGCCCTTGAATTTCCGGAACGCGTGACAGGACTCATTCTCATCTCGGGGTTCCCCGCACAAGTAGAAACAAGCATCGCCTCCCCACAGTACCAACGCTTTCTCTATCACCGCCCTCCGCTCTGGCTCGCAAAACTTGGGAATTGGATGGCGGGAAGAAGGGCAACCGAAAAAATCCTCAAGGAAATTGTCTATAACGCGGAACTTATCTCCCCTACAGTTATTGAGCGTTCATTTCGGAATCGACAACGAGGCGGCTTTCTTGCCCCGCTCTATTCGTTAATGGACAATATCCAGAGCTGGGAAGGACAATACGGAAATAAGCTTCAGATGATCTCTCACCAGATCCTGCTTTTATGGGGAGAGCATGATCGCGTATTTCCCCTGGAAGTGGGCGAACGGGTCAAAAACCAGCTCCCGCATGTGGAGTGGCATGTGATCCCGGAAGCGGGACATCTCGCGCAATGGGAACAACCCGCTCTCGTCAATCAATTCATCCTCTCATTTTTAGAAAGGGAATCCCGATGAGCACCTCATCCTGGCGGCAGATGAGCAATCCTCAGGGGAAATGGTATCTTTCAAAAAGCGAGAACCACTCAACCTGGATCAACGCGCTGCAAAAAAGGAAAATTACGATGCCCAAAACCCCTATTCTTTTGTTAGGTCTCGTCGTGGCGGTTTTTTCATTATGGAGTTGCGCAGCATCAGGCCCTCATTCAGAGCAAGGTTTTTCTTATCAAGACATTCCGGTCGCCAGAGAAACCGCGAAAACCGGCGAAGGGACGACCATTCAATTCAGGGGAACGCCTTTACCGCTTAGTGGCCCTCAAGTGAAAACCGGCGAATCACTTCGGGAAGCGGCATTGGCAAAAGGAGACTTATCCCTTGTCAACATTCAAGAACCCAAAGGGATGGTTCGCGTCATCAGCGTGGTGCCTTCACTGGATACGAAAGTCTGCGAACAACAAACGCATTATCTCAGCGAAAAAAACCAGGGACTTGATCAACAGGTGAAACTCATCACCGTTAGCGTCGATACACCCTTCGCTCAACAGCGATTTGCAAAGGAGGCGGGAATCGCTAATGTTGAATTCCTGTCTGATTTTCGGGGTGGTGACTTTGGCAAATCCCACGGATTACTACTGGAAGGACCCCATGTCCTGGCTCGAGCCATCATGGTCGTCGATGCGAATAACGTGATCCGATATCTCCAGGTCACCCCGGACCTTGGCCAAATGCCCGATATGGATAAAGCCTTTCAAGTCGCACGGGGCTTACTCAAATAATGGTGGCTCCACAATCCATGCTTGTGTTTCAACACCCGCTCATATGACGTTCTCAGAACAATTACGACAACTCGTGGCCCCCATTTGGGCAGCCCAGCTGAGACATCCCTTCGTTGTCGCGCTGGGAAAAGGCACCTTGCCTGCCAAAAAATTCAAATATTACATCTTGCAAGATGCCCGCTATTTAGAAGAATTGGCCAGAGTCTTTGCCATCGGATCGGCAAAAGCCATGGATGCGAACACGGCGCTTCGCTTTGCTCAATTAGTTGAAGAAACCATTGTAGTCGAACGGGGCCTTCATGAATCGTACGGAAAACAATGGGCTCTTTCCCCTACAGACATGCGGTCCACCCCCCTTTCCCCAACGAATTATGCCTACTGCCGGCATATGCGCAGTGTGGCTCAAACGGGGACATTGGGCGAAATCACCGTCGTCGCCCTACCCTGTGCATGGGTCTATTGCGAGGTCGGACAACATCTTTTGAGCAAAGGAAAGCCCAAACCCTCACACCCCTATCAAGAATGGCTTCAACTTTACGGCTCACCCGAATTTGCTGAAGTCGCCCGATGGATGCGCGAAGTCGTCGATCGCTGCGCCAAGACGGCAGGAAAGGCTGAAAAAACCAGGATGACGGAAGCGTTTCTGATCAGCTCAAAATATGAATGGATGTTCTGGGATATGGCCTGGCGGGAAGAACAATGGCCCATTTAGCACATAGAGCAACATCACTTCTCAAACATGCCAGATTCAGGGCTCATGAAGCGTCTCACGGCCAGAGTGCTACAACTCTTTCTTCACGCAGGCAACGCAGCCTTATGAAAAAGAGCGAACCTCCTCTCCTGTGGATTCTTGCGTTCATGACGATATGGGCCGTGTTCCCAGCCCTCGAACCGGTCAAGGGGCAACCTCCCCTCGCCAATGGAATCCAACCCCTCGTTCAACTGGGACAACAGCCAGTACACCAGTTGATACCTTTGAATATCCGTCCTCTCCTGCTCCCCCAAGAACAAGAACAATTTCTTCAGGAACTTGAAGGCCTTCCACCGGATTGGCACACCTTACAGGATCCGGATCACACAGAACAAAGCGAACGCCTGTTCCAACTCAATCGACAACGAGACGAGGCCCGCCTTGTTCATCAGAACATCCTTCAGCAACCCATTGCCTTTTTGTGGTCAGGAATCCTCCGACACTATCTGCCGGAATATCAGGGATTTTCAGTGGCCTTAGGCCCGGAACTCACATCCACGTCATGGGGTATTATTCGCTTTAAACCCATGGGGTTACCGGATTATCTGGTGGCAATCCCCTCTGGTGAATCTGCCCGTCAACTCCTCCTTCAGCAACAACAAGGTAAGGAGATTGAAATTGGCGTCCTTTTTATTGGAACTCTCGTTGCCGATGAATCCCTTATTTACGGATTTTCTCATGATGGCAAGGAAGAGGGCATGATATTACCCGTCGTGCACATTCAGGACGTCAGATATTTCCTCAAAACCACTTAACCATGTGCCGCTCGATCCTCTTGCAGAATAAAGGACGATAGTGATTCCTCTCACTTCACAAATATCAAAAAAATCCCTCTTCCTGAAATATTGGGCACCCGTACTCCTCTATGGCCTATTGATTGTCTATTTATCTTCGCAATCCTATCCAGACCAACAACTCCCTTCCTTCGTTTTCCTTTTTAGTGATAAAATTCTACATGCATGTGAATTTGGCATCCTGGGCATTCTTCTGTATCGAGCGTTTAATCAATCGACCGAGACGGCTCGAAGCATGAGCCTCGCTCTTATGTGCGTGATCGCATTCGGAATCTCCGATGAAGCCCATCAATGGTTTGTCCCACAGCGACAGGCCGACCTTTGGGACCTTGTCGCCGACACCATTGGGGCCGTCTTCCTGATTCTGGGGTGGGTGTTCATTACCGAAAAATGGCGAATACACATGAGAATCCGCAATTAACGATTGCTCGGGGCGCGAAGAGGTTGACCAGAATCGGCCCTTAGCCGTCAAGCAGATCTGCTGATTTTCGGGAATGGTAAAAAGCATGTCGAAGGGTCCGCCAGGGGCGATCTCCTTGCCACAGGACTCTCCCTATGAACCTGTGCGCGTAGGACTCCTTCTTCGTTGCCCCTTGCTTAGCGGGCTTCTTGGACCTTTAACGGCAATACTGTTCAGGAAATATTTGAGGCCGATCAGTCTTTCCAGGAATAGTTAAGGTTCTCGGCTTGTAGACGATACTCATTATGGAAAGCACCAAATCACATTGACCGATATTCCGGCGGCATCTCAGGTCAGGCAATGGCGACTCATGATATGAGGAATAATTTTCAGAAATCGCCGCGAGGACTCACTTCCCTTCTGAGGAACCAGGATGGGATGACCTACCTCTTTGTCATGATGATGGTGATCTTTATGACCATTTCCCTCCTGGGAGTAACTCAACAGTGGTCTGTGATTATGAAACGGGATCGGGAGGCCGAACTGCTATTTCGTGGCACCCGCATTAAAGACGCGATTGACCGATATGTGGCGGATTATGAAGTTCAAAAAGCCACACGGCCGAACCGCTGGCCTCGCACGCTTGAAGAATTAACCCAAAAGTCACCCAAACGGTATCTTCAGATGGCATACTCCGATCCGATTACAGGGAAAAAGTTTGCTCTTATTAAAGTCGGAGAGGAATTACATGGGGTGAGAAGTTCCAGTACCGACACGCCCTACAACCGAGTCGGCTTCAAAGGTGCGAAGACCTACCAAGCCATTCGATTTGAATCAACAGGCGCGAACGCCAACTGCCAGGTGAACCCGCTGAATCCCAACGCTCCAAGCAACTGTCCCCCTCCTGGTGCCACAACGCCCCCTGGGACCACGGCACCCCCCGGGACCACCACGCCGGCCGGGGCATCTCCCCCGACAGAATCCCCTGCTCCACCTCCATCAGAGCAAATCCCAAATTCATAACCCTCGACACCACATGGCAATCGTGCCATGGTAAACGTATGGGATTTCCGATTTCTAACAATGGCCAAATAAAGGAACAAGAAAATTTCACCTCTTCTGATTGCCTCCCCAGAATGCATCAACCGTTTTCTTTTCGCAGCAAACCCCTTTATTTCCTGGGCTAAATATTGGAATAGGGATATCCGATAGAGAATACAGATTCGCTGAAAGACGCGAACAGGTATCTCTAGCCCGAATTTAACCAATATGCTAGGATAAAAAGGTATTTTGACATTCTTCGTTTTACCCCCGCCAGATTCTCATTGAAGGATAATATTGAAATAATGGTTAAAATAACTCGATTTTGTATTTTTGGCATCGTCTGCATGATGCTTCTGCTCGCCTGCACCATGCGGGAAGTTCAGCTTGGGGAAGAACTTGAACAAAAGGGCGACTGGGATGGTGCCGTGGCGGCTTACCGGGAAGCTGTTCGAAAAGACCCTTTTAGTAAAGAACTCGAGGAAAAATTGAAAGCGGTGAAAACCCGTGCCGCAGAACAACATTTTTCCCGTGGCAGACAATTGTTGAAAGAGCGGAACATGGCGGAGGCCCTTCAGGAATTTCAATTGGCCATAGGACTTGATCCTGAAAAAACTGAACACCATGCGGCCCTCAACGATGTATTACGCCTAAAGAGCGCCCGACAAACCCTCCTGGACGGCAAAAACCTGGAAGGTCTCGGGCGATACGACGAAGCATTGTCGCTCTATGAGGCAGCCGTGGAATTGGATCCCTCCCTGTCGGAAGCCGTGGAAGGCATTACCAGAGTGGTCCAATTGCAGAAAGCCACTCAAACCATTGGTGGGTCGGCTGAACCCGTAACACTTCGATTTCAAAATACCCGTCTCAAACAAGTCTTTGAAATTCTGGCGAGGACAGCCAATATCGACATCCTCTTTGACAAAGATGTTCGAGATGATCTCGTCACCATCTTCACGAAAGACACCCCCTTTGATGAAGCCCTGAATCTCATCTTGACCACCAATCAACTCTTTGCCAAACGCGTGGGCCCTGACCGGCTTTTGGTCATCCCGGATACCAAACAAAAACGGGAACAATATGATGACCTGCAAATTCGCACGTTTTACCTCTCCAATGCCAAAGCCAAGGATATTGCAAATCTTCTACGAACGATTTTAGAAACGAAACGCGTCTATGTGAATGAGCCCTTGAACACCGTAGTCATACGTGACGAACCGGACAAGATCGGTCTGGCGGAACAGATCATTTTGGCCAACGATCGCCAGGATTCCGAAGTGCTTTTCGACATAGAAGTCTTAGAAGTCAATCGCACGAAAAGCAGAACAATAGGCTTGAATTTTGCCAAACAGGCTGGCTTCGGAATCTTTCCGGACGGGACCGAAGCTTTTTCGACTATCCGCCAAACCTTTACTTTCAAAAACCTCACGAGTCTTGGACAGGACTCTTATCTATTCACGTTTCCCAGTAGCGTGCTCTTGGATTTTTTAAAACAGGAATCTAACGCCAAAACCCTCTCGAATCCAAAAATTCGAGTCCTGAACAATCAAAAAGCTTCTATTAATGTGGGAGATAAACAGCCCATTCTTCTTTCAACCACGAATGTCCTGCCCGGGCAAGCCGCCACAGGAGCCGTTCCCACTACATCGACGGTGACCTCTATTGAATTTAAGGATACGGGTATCAAAGTCACCGTAGAGCCAACGATCCACCTTATTAACGCGATTACCCTACGTCTGCAAATTGAAGTCACCAGACTCGGTCAACGTGTCCTTCTCCAAACCAGCCCGGAAATTTCTCAGTTCCGCTTTGGAACCCGAACGGCGGACACAGCCCTGAACATACGAGATGGCGAAACCGTCATCCTGGGAGGATTGATATCGGAAGAGGACATGAAAACCCGGGAAGCCGTTCCCGGCATTGATGACATTCCAGGACTCGGCAGCTTGCTCAGTAATAGTAAAACCGATAAAAATACGACCGAGGTCATTCTGGTGATCACCCCCCATATTGTCCGAAGCGTCCAACCCCCTCAATTAGCAAAACAGACGCTCTGGTCCGGTACGGCCAACCAGTACACCAATAAGCCGATGTTTTCACAACCCCCGCCGGCAGTACCCTTAATGACCACACTGGAATCAAGCCCGGCCGTCACCAATCCTCCCGGGTCACCGGACATATCCAAAGATACTCAACTCGCACAGGAAAAGAAGGTCGATCAGGAATCTCCGGACAAAGGCTTGACAGAAGCTTCCAAGACAGGGGCCGACGCACCCCGGCTGGAAATTCTGCCCGCTGCAGCCTCAATAAAAATTGGAGACCAGATATCATTAAGCCTTCAAGGGGAAAACTTTTCATTGATGGGGAAAGGATCCCTCACCCTCACTTATAATCCAGCGGTAGTTACCTTTAAACAGGCCGTTGAAGGAACATTTCTGTCCTCACAGCAGATAGCTCCATCTCTGACTGTCTCCGCCGTTCCACATTTAGGGCAACTGGTCCTCCAAATGGGGCAGCAGGGAATATCCGTACAAGGAAGTGGCTCGCTTGCCACGGTGGTATTCGAAGCCACCGGGAAAGGTACGTCAAACATTCAAATTCAAAATCCCACGGTCTTGGGAATCAATGCCCAACCCGTGCCGGTCATGGTGCAACATGGGAGAATTTGGGTGGAATAAATTCACGACCATTCATGGCGGCGTAACCTTAATCGAACTTTTGGTGACCTTGGTCATTATGTTCATTTTAGCCTCTGTCGCCCTGCCCTTTACAAAAGTCAGTGCCAAGCGCACCCAAGAGCTGGAGCTTCGGCAAACCTTACGAACGGTGCGGGTGGCCATTGATGACTTTCGACGGGATTGGGCCAGGGATGGCAGCACCCTTCTGGGGCCGTTATGTGTCAAAAATCAACTGACATGCAAAGAGGAAACAGGCATAACCGGGTATCCTAAAACTCTTGAGACCCTTTTGAAGGTCGAATTAACCGGCGGGGAAGCCCAAGCCGGTGAAAAATCAAAAATTCGGCGGTATCTCCGGAAAATCCCTATTGATCCCATGACGGATACGACAGAATGGGGGCTCCGGTGTTATCAGGACGAACCAGACGAAACGCGGTGGTGCGGGGAAGATGTCTTTGACATCTATACCACCAGCGACAAGAGGGCAGTGGATGGGACCCCCTATCGTGAGTGGTAATGACCGATTTTGTAGTTATTGGCAAAAAGGGCTACACTTTACTGGAGCTCATGATCGTCGTGGCAATCGTGAGCATTTTGGTGACCCTCGCGATTCCCACGTTTCAACAATCGGCGATGAAAGCCAAGGAAGCGGCTCTTAAACAAAATCTGTTCACGATGAGAGCTGTCCTGGACCAATACTATGCCGATCGAGGAGATTATCCGGCGAGTTTAGAGACCTTAGTGGAAGAAAAATATCTTCGGGCCATTCCCGTGGACCCCTTTACCAAGTCTGCGACAACATGGAACGAGATTTTTGAAGAACAGGAGGAGGGCGATGACTCTCCTGCTGGAGTCTATGATATCAAAAGTGGGAGTGACGACCTCGCGTTGGATGGCACTCCTTACAAAGATTGGTAGGTTGTTGATGAAACGTCTTGATTGGGCACACATGATCCTGAGTGGTACTTTCATCCTGGCTTTAGGGGCCTGTGTTCACAAACCAACCAAGCTGTTGGATACGGATTCGGTGGTGGAACAAGCCTCTCCGCCACCACAACAAGGGATCCTTCTCCAGGAAGCCAGAGTTGAAAGCGAACATTTACGTGCGGAAATAGGGGCACTTAAAATTCTCATGGCCAAACAGGCCGGAGAACTTCAATCCCTCAAGGGGCGATCTCAATCCATACACAATCGAGAGCAGGATCAGGGGCTTCAACTGCAACAGATTCGCAGTGAACTGCTTTCATCTCAGGCTGAACGAGATCAGCTGCGAAAGCGCAACATGGAACTTGAAGGCCAGGTGGCCAGTATGCCGGATACCTCACAACTCGTGTCGGATATTCAAGCGCTCACCAGCTCATTTCAACAAATCATGACCAGCATGAAACAACTGACAGCGGATATCACGCTGATTAAACGGGAAATTCACATCACCTCGGAAAAGCGGAAGCCTCAGCAAACAACACTCACGACTCCTGCACCAGCCCCGGCTTCCCCGGAACGACACACTCCGGACTCCCAAGGACGTATCGTCATACAGGATGGCGATACCTTATGGAAAATAGCCCGGAAATATCAGGTCTCCGTTGCACAACTGAAAGAATGGAATCAGCTCAATTCTGACTTGATCATGACAGGACTCCGATTAACGGTCAGCATACCGGCTGAATCCCAAACAACTCATACCAATCCGTCGGTTGAGCCTCCGGCGCCAACAGCCGGCCAGGAGTCGGTCAATGAATCCATTCAAGAAAGCGTTCCAACACAAAACAACCGGGTGGAGAATGCCCCTGAACCCAAACATATTCTCTCGCTGGGCAGTCCCCATTCCAATTCACACGAGTCACCGTAGTGCCCCGGTTTCATTACAGAGCCGCTCGTCCGGATGGAACGATTATTGAAACCGAAGCGGAAGGTGATACGCCCCGCAGTATCCGATCGCAACTTGAGGCCCAGGGGCTGTTAGTTCTTGCCCTGTCTGGATCGGCAACCAGGCCAATCACTTCGCTGAAAGGCCGGCAACGCCCCTTATCACTCAGAGATTTCCTTATTTTTAATCAGGAATTTTTAGCGTTGATCAAAGCGGGATTACCCATGTTACGGTGTTTTGATCTCCTGACAGAACGAAATATTCAAAGTGGATTTCAACAAGCCCTACAGGCTGTCCGAGAACGTATTCGAGGAGGATCTGCTATTTCAGAAGCCATGGCCAGTTATCCAACCTACTTTCCCGAACTCTATCAAGCCTCACTGCGGGCCGGTGAACAGGCAGGCAATCTTCCTGAAGTGTTGAGTCGTTATATTGCGTATTTAAAAATGCTGATTGGCGTTCGAGAAAAAGTCGTCAAAGCGACCATTTACCCGATATTTTTATTAGGGTTTGGTCTTCTGGTCACCTTCGGCCTGTTGTTCTTTGTGCTTCCATCCTTTGCGGATGTCTATAAAGAAAGTCGGGTGGAATTACCATGGGCCACCCAGTTGCTCTTAGACATTACCAATTCAGCGACCCAATGGATGATGGGACTCCTGATCGTCGCGGCACTTGCGGGAGCCTTCTTGTATTGGTGGAAAAACACCCCTCAAGGTCAATGGCGGATACATTGGTTATTCCTTAATGCCCCGTTACTTGGGCCCTTATTTCTTAAAAATCAAGTCATTCGTTTAGCGAGGACTCTCTCCACCATCCTGGGGGGAGGCATTCCCTTGTTATCCGCCCTTCAGGTGACGGCCAAATCCATGCCAAACAAAGTCTTTGCCAAAGCGCTGCATTCGGTCATTGGTCATGTTCGAGATGGCGCCAGCCTCTCCACGGCCTTAAAAAAAGAAAACTTTCTTCCGCGTCTCACGCTTGAAATGATTGAAGTCGGGGAAACCACCGGCTCGCTGGAAGCCATGCTCTTTGAGGTCGCCGAGTTTCATGAAGGGGAATTGGACTTTCAATTATCCCGACTGATGACATGGATCGAACCCATGTTCATTATTGTGATTGGCTTGATTTTAGGGGGCGTGGTGATTGCTCTCTATCTTCCCATTTTTCAAATGGCAGGAGCCGTTTAACCAACAGACGACCTTCCCTGATAGGATTTGAGATGACCACACCAGTCAAACGCATGCCCTTTGAAGACCTTCTGGTCGAAAAGGGGCTCATATTGGAAAGAGAAAAAGACACGCTTGTCGAAACCGCCCGAACGACAAACCAGACTATTGCCACAATTCTTCGGGAACGAGGCACCTTAACGGATGACATGATCGGCCAGGTCCTGGCAGATCAATATGGCCTTCCCTGGAATGATCTGAAGGAATTTCGCATCCCCAGCCCCCTCATGGAAGCCATTCCGGTCGAACTGATGCATCGCTACGAATTCGTTCCGATGGAACAGGAAGACGAGGTGCTCACCATCGCCATCGCGAAACCCCAAGACCTCCGAATGATCGATGAATTAGAGCACCAATTGGGATTTGAGTTGCGATTAGTCGTCTCGTCTCAAACGGCCATTTTGGAAGCGTTGAGTAATAGCGAAGGCAACAGCCAAGTGCTCACGCGGATCAAAGCCGAGCTGGACCCGGTTCTCATCAAAGAAGACGAAAAAGGAGAGGAAGTTCTTTCCGTTGAACGCATCACGCAGGACCTCAGCCCGGTCGTCAAACTGGTGAACACCATTATTTTAACCGCCCTGCAAAAACACGCCAGCGACATCCATATCGAACCCACCGATCGAACGGTGGAAGTGAAATTCCGGATTGATGGCGTCCTCTATTTAGCCATGGAACCCTTTGATACGGGCATTCATCCCTCTCTCATTTCCAGGCTCAAAATCATGTCTGAACTCGACATCGCTGAACGGCGAACCCCACAGGATGGGCGGTTCAAGTTGCTGCTGAATCAGCGAACCATCGATTTTCGGGTATCCATTTTACCCAGTGTCTATGGTGAATCAGTGGTCATCAGGATTTTGGACAAGCAGCATGTTTCCGCAGGAGTCCAAGGCCTGCGATTGGAAGCCCTGGGCTATACCGGAGAGGATCTCCGGCGTTTCCGCCGGGCCATCACCAGACCCTATGGTATGGTCCTGGTCACCGGCCCCACAGGAAGCGGGAAAACCACCACCTTATACGCCGCCATCAATGAGGTCCATTCAGACGAAGATAAAATTATCACGATTGAAGATCCCGTCGAATATCAATTGAAAGGTATCGTGCAAATACCGGTCAATGAGAAAAAAGGCCTCACCTTCGCCAGAGGCCTTCGATCCATTTTGCGGCACGACCCCGACAAAATCATGGTCGGAGAAATTCGAGATTTAGAAACGGCGCAAATTGCCATTCAATCGGCTCTCACGGGGCATTTGGTCTTTACCACGGTCCATGCCAATAATGCCTTTGATGTCATTAGTCGTTTTGTGAACATGGGCATTGAATCGTACAATTTTGTGGCTTCCTTGAGCTGCATTCTCGCCCAACGCCTGGTCCGATCCATTTGCCCCACCTGCCGGGTCCCTGTGCAGATTCATCCCGATCAATGCCGGGAATCCGGGATTGATTATGAGACGGTGAAACATCTGACCTTCTTTGAGGGAAAAGGCTGCAATGAATGCCATGGATTAGGCTTCAGAGGGCGAAAGGCTATTACAGAATTTCTGGATATGACCGATTCCATCAAAGAAATGATTCTCAACGAGAAATCAATGTCAGAGATCCGAACTGCCGCGATGGCACAAGGGTTGACCAGCTTACGACAAGCGGCCCTTGAAAAAGTCTTCCGTGGAGAGACGACACTGAAGGAAATTAATCGGGTCACCCCGGTTGAGGACATGTGATGCGCCTGTTTCCAATTTCGACACCCACATTAGCGCTCTCCATCTCTGAGGAAGCCTTATGCCTGGTAGAGATAAAAACGCAATGGCGGAAGAGACTTCTTCATCAAGTCCGAAGTGTCCCGCTCTCACCAGGCGTCGTCAAGCTTTCCTCTGCGAAGCCCAACATTGAGAATCCGGAAGAGTTCCTCACGCAATTCAAGACACTGGTTGAACCATATCACCGCCCCCTCTCCATCGTCCTCAGCCTCCCGGATTTGTGTGCCCGAACCAGCGTCTTTGACTTTTCCTCATTTCCCACAAACAAACAGGAACAGAGGGCCCTGGTGAACTGGCGTTTTCAACAAGACTTAAAACTCGATGCCTCGCACTCACGTCTGGCCTTCGGAGTCTACATGCCCACATCGGGCACGGACTCCTCCATTCCCGACAACTCTGAACATGTGAGAGTTTTAGCCACCGCCATTCGCAATGAAATTGTCGAACAATATGAAAAGATGTGCCTGGAGGCCAACCTGCTACCGACTTCCGTGGGCATGTCCGGGCTCGACATCTTTGATCTCTATCGCCCGAATATCCAGGACATTCTAGAGGCCGAAAATCGTCCGGACACCTCCGGGTCAGCGAGAGTCATGTTTCTCTTTATCAGCCATTGGGGATTTACGTTTTTGGCTGTTCAGGAAGGAAGTCCTCGCTTCATCCGCACAAAAGCCATTGTCATCAAAGCCGAAGCAAGTAGCCCTCAATGGGACTCCTCGGTCTCTGAGCTCGAGGGAACCAATAGTGTCAACGGACATGGTGCCCAGTCTTCAGGAGAAACCCTTCGCCAAGAAACGTTGGACGCAGACACATCGAATACCCCCTACCCTTCCTACACAGCCATGAAAGTCGGAAAAGAGATATTAGCGACCCTGCAATATTATTTAGAAGCCTTTCCCATACGTGAATTCTCTTCTAATCCGGTCAATCTGTTCGTCGCAACCGATCTGAACCATGGACAGAGTCTTATGCCGGCTACCGACCAAATTCACCGCACGCTGAAAGCCAGTGGCGGGCGTGAGCCACAGATTCGAGTCACCGAGCTTTCTCATGCGTCGCATTTCCATTTGAAAGACTCGCGTTTTGCTTTACCCAATCAGGAAGAATCGGCATTGCCAGGCTATGCCAGTCTGCTGGTGGCATAATGATTCCACGAGTGCATATTAATCTTTCCGCTCCCGGCGCCAGCCATCTTCGGTTGACCCAGTTCGGACTCAACCTCCTGACGGTAGGTGCCCTGACCCTCACGGCATCATTCTGGTGGATTGGAAACGCCATGAATCAACAAATTGATGTCCTTGAAAACCAAGTGGCCACGGTCAAAATGGCCAATGAGCAATTAGTCGTACAAGCCAAAACAGCAGGGCTCGACCTTTCCCATCAGACCATTCGAGGCATCCCGCCGCAAGTCACCTTTGTAAAGCAGGTACGCGAACGGGTCGGGTTTTCCTGGACACAATTACTGACCGACCTGGAAACGGCCATTCCCCCTGATATCACCATGAATTCGGTGTCTCTCGATGAAAAAACCGACACGATTCTTCTTCAAGGATCCGCACCATCCTTGCCGGACTTAAATCGACTGATCCACCAATTAGACAAGCATGCGGCGTTTCAGAATGTCATGTTGTCGCAACATGCCAGCAAAACCAAAAAAGATGAGCCGGGGGGCCCCCATATAGTGTTTTCTCTCACCGCCTCCTATGCCTCCAAAACCCTTGCTCCTCACCACAATTTGGCTCCCAAACACCCATGAGTCCCTTTCAGGCCTTGCAACAGTCTAAGACGACTCTTCTGATATCAAAATATTTGATACCGTTGTTTATTGTGACAGTCCTCGCGGGGCTTTCATCCCTCGCCATGTTTGCCTTCATATTTTACCCCGCGCAAGACCGGGTCAACCTCGCAACGGCCCAGTATCAGGCTGCTCTGCAAAATCAGACCAAAACGCAAACGGCCATGCAGACGCAAGCCATTCTGTCCAACACATGGAAAGCTCTTCCTGATTATCGAGAATTTACCGATTTAAGTTTGGACATCGCAGATTTAGCGAAGCGAAACCACGTAAACATTCCCGGGATGGGGTACGATTTCAAGCCGCTCTCCCATAAAATGGCCACAAAAGGCACATTTGCCTTTGAAGCCGAAGGTCCGTATGAAGCCATTAGAAAATTTATTTACGAGCTGGAAAAACGCTGGCCCTATCTCTATATCGAAAAACTCTCGGTTGAAGCTTCAAAAAAACAAGCAGGGGTCATCTTCAAACTGACGGTATCCACCTTTTTGAAAGAATTCCCTGAACCGCTGAAAAAGACGAAAGCCTTATGACTAATCAGCGCAAATGGCTTATTTTGGGAGGATTAATCGTTGCCTGGGGAGGCTTGATGGTCTTCCAAATGTCGGATTCCACCCAAACGGACCCGATGACCCTTTCTGCAACTTCGGGGACCCCTCTTCCGGCATTAAAAGATTTGGAGTTAGACAAGACGTTTTCAAATCCCCGGCAAACCGCAAAATTCTCCACGCCGCGCAATATCTTTGCTCCGCCGGGCATGCGACAGATACTTGAGCAACAAGAAACAAAAATAGCGGCTATCCCTCATCCGGCCGAGAAAACTCCACCTCCGCCTCCCCCACCGCCGCCAGGTCCTTCTGCAGCAGAACTCGCAGGGCAGCGGGCCCGCCAACAACTCAACCAATTCCGGTTTCTGGGGTATTTAACCAAAGGTGGCGAAAGCCAGGCATTTCTCACCAACGGGCAGGCCATCTACATCGTCAAACAGGGCGAAATGCTGGAAGGTCGCGTACAGGTCAACAAAATCGAACCGGAAACCGTGATCCTGTCCACCCAGGTATTGGAAACCGGCAATCACGTTCAGGCCACCATTCCTTTAACACCTGAGACCAACGGGTAATCCGCTTCATAGCTCTTTTCCCCCACGTCTTGGTATGATTTTCTCACCATGCGGGTAACAACGCTTGTCCCATTTCCAAGGAATCATCAACGCACGGTCATGTGGCTGCTCGCGGGAATGATGGCTCAATGCCTTCTGCTGGCCTCTCCCGGACATTCAGCCACCTATCGCTGCCACGACGAATCCGGAGCGCGAGTGTTAACAGACAATCCAGCTCAACTTCTTGAATGCACCCTGTTACAAACACAGATCTCTTCCAGCATCAATGGAGCGTCTTCCACACCGCAAACCCAGCCTGGACATAGTGACGTGGATCCCGACCTGAGGCATCAGGACACACCGGTAACTGACAATCTTCATTCTCAGGATCAGGAAAATCCTGCCAGTCAACCGGGTGAAGAAATCACCGTTCCCCTCACAAAAATAGGGGGCTCCCTAGTGGTCCAGGTGATGTTAAACCAGGAACGTTCGGCTCAACTCATCGTGGATACAGGTGCCTCGATGACGGTTCTTTCGACCCAAGCCGCCATTGACCTCGGAATCCTGGGAACCACAGATAATGAACTCCTGACCGTCAATACGGCGGGAGGTTCTGTCCAGGTCAACATGAATTACCTTTCCTCCCTCACGGTGGGGACCGCTCAAGCCTCTAAGGTCGCCGTCGCCATTCATGATCTCCCGGATATCCCTGAGCACATCGAAGGCCTTCTCGGAATGTCCTTCCTGAAGCATTTCCTGGTCACGCTGGACGCTGAACATGCTCGCTTGATTCTTCGTCCCAAACGGCAATAATACCCCTGGAAACAGGCGTTACTGCGACATCTGGAATTCTCGCGCCCATTACAGAATGCCCGGGTTGGGAAAAAAGGGATCGAATTGAGTTTACGGGTGAGAAAGAACGGGGGGAAGTGCGCCCAGGAAGGGAAAGGCTCCTACCTGGATCATTGATGAATCGGCCAGAAGACGAAAATCACCCTTCTCAGGATTCACAAATCCGGGGGCAAGCCTCACATCGGTTTTCCCTGCACGTTCCGGTACCGGCGTTGGCGGGGTCCCCGTCATCAGATAATCATCCTGGTTGCCATACAAGGCATTAAAAGCCAGAGTAGTGCGACTCCCGGGAAAAAATAATAAGCCCACAGCACTATTGGTAATAATATTTCCCTGCACATCCGCTTGGGCATCATCCTGAAAGGCTGCCCCACCTCCATTCTGCACAAGTGTATTCTGAATCAACCTGGCTTTGGATTGATCAGTCAACAACACCGCTTCATAAAGATTCCGGGTAATGACATTCCGTTGAAGAGTCACGTCCGAGTTGCCGCCAATGGCCACACCATGATCATTATGGTAAATAATATTTCCCGTCAGAGTGCCGGTAGAATCCGCAAACGCAATACCTGTCGTCTCACTTTCACCAATCACACAGTCTTCCAATTGGACGTCCTGCACTTGTTGACTAAACACCATGCCATTGACGCGAATCTGTTTTAATCGAACACCACTTCCATTAAAAATTCCCACTCCCAACCCGCCGTGTTGGATCACGGAAAGACCTTGAATGGTGACATTCATCGCGCCATAGGGCCATTTACCAATGTGAAGGGTCCCCACACGCTTCTTGCCGGTGAGAATCACCTGATCCATACCCTCCCCGATAATAGACAAGCCATCTTTGCTGTGAACCGTCACATCCTCGGCATAGGATCCGGTTTTAATCAAAATAGTATCACCCGACGCAGCCTGGTCAATCGCGTCTTGAATCGAGGCAAAATGCCCGGATCCATCCAAGGCCACCTGCCAAACGGCCGGGGCGAGTGACGGAGAAGGAATTTGGTCTTGAGGATTGGCAAGCACCAGTCCAGGCAGTCCAAGTCCCCACCCCAGGGAAAGCGACACGAGAAAAGAGAAAATTACCGTCACCATACGTTGAGAAATCATGGGGTCCATTTCCCTTTGGTCATTTTTAAGAATTGATCAGCCAATTTATGAAATACAGCTCTTCTCTAGTCCAATACCCCAAGGGGTTTGGCAGGGTCAAGCGGGAGTCAAAGTTTTTCAAAATTTATTGTCGCTCTCCACACCCTATGCTATGGTTGGGGATGGTGGTCGTAGGGTTAACGGGAGGATTGGCATCGGGAAAAACGACTGTGGCAGGGCTTTTTAAATCGCTCGGAGCCAGGATCATTGATGCCGACCAACTGGCAAGGACCGTCGTCGAACCAGGAAAACCCGCCTGGCGGGATATTCTCAAAGAGTTTGGTCCACAGGTCCTCAACTCAGACAAGACCATCAATCGCCAAGCTCTTGCCAACATCGTGTTCGGTGCCCCTAGAAAATTGCGATTATTGCAAAAAATCATTCATCCTCGAGTGGCACGGGAGCAGGCCAAACAGGCAAAAATCATCCAGCAGCGCTCTCCATATGCCGTCATCATTTATGACGCGGCCTTATTACTTGAAGCCGGAGCTCAGAAACGCATGGATCATGTGATTGTTGTCACCGCTGACCGGACCACCCAGCTAGACCGAGCCTGCCGCCGCGATGGCCTCTCCAAAACCCAGGCCATTCGTCGCATCAAACAGCAAATGCCCCTCCGCCGGAAGCTCGAATATGCCGATGCCGTGTTGGATGGAACATGGGCACGGTCACGGTTGCGCCGCGCCGTTCAGTCATTGTATAGGACATATGCCAATGAGGCGAGGCAACGAAAAACCCGCCACAGACTCAAAACACCAACAACCTCTCGACGAAGTATCTAACCTAAAGGAGCCAACGCATGGTGCATGACGTGATCATTCTGGGATCGGGTCCGGCCGGGTTAACCGCCGCAGTCTATACCGCTCGAGCCAATCTCTCCCCCCTGTTAATTGATGGATCCCAGCCTGGAGGGCAATTGACTCTCACCACCGATGTGGAAAATTTCCCCGGCTTCCCCAAGGGCATTATGGGTCCACAACTCATTCAAGACATGCGCACACAAGCGGAACGATTTGGCACGCAGTTTCGCCATGGGCATGTCACGAAGGTCGATCTTCGCACCAGCCCGTTTCGGATCACCGTGGATAACGAAGCAACCCTGGAAACCCGAACCTTGATTATTGCGACCGGTGCCTCGGCCAATCTTCTCGGTCTGCCTTCCGAAAGCCGCCTCATGGGTCATGGCGTGTCGACCTGTGCCACCTGCGACGGCTTCTTTTTCCGTGGCAAGGAAATCGCCGTGGTCGGCGGCGGAGATAGCGCCGTTGAAGAGGCCACATTTCTGACAAAATTTGCCTCGAAGGTCACACTCATTCATCGTCGTGATAAACTACGTGCGTCTAAAATCATGCAGGATCGGGCAATGAAGAACGAAAAAATCGCCTTTCAATGGAACAGTGTCCCTGAGGAAGTCCTGGGTGACGACGTGGTGGCTGGAATCCGGGTCCGCAATGTTCAAACCAATCAGACAGAAGAAATCCCCTTGTCAGGCGTCTTCGTGGCCATCGGCCATACCCCCAATACCGGCCTGTTTAAGGGGCAAATCGACATGGATGAGCAAGGCTACATCCGTACTCAGCCGTATCGCTCCACCACCAACGTTCCCGGAGTGTTTGCGGCAGGCGATGTTCAAGATTCACAGTATCGACAAGCCATCACGGCTGCCGGTTCGGGTTGTATGGCCGCCATCGATGCCGAACGGTATTTAGAAGCGTCCCACTAATGCTCCATGTTTTGGTGCATTATCATGAGTTAGCCCTCAAGGGAGGGAACCGGAAACATTTCGAATACCGGTTGGTCCATCATCTGCGAGGTGCACTCAAACCTCTTGCGCATGTGCATGTCGAAGCACTCCAGGGACGCATCCGTGTCAGCTTTGAGGATGAAACGGCATGGCCTCGCCTGCAGGAACAAATCAGGCGCGTCTTCGGTATCGTCAATTTTTCTCTGACCAGAGCCGTGCCACTGGCTTACGACAATCCCGATTTGACGGCTCTCAAGGAAGCTATTGCCTCTCACCTTCCCACGCATCCATACGACACTTTCCGTGTCAGCGCCAAACGGGCAGACAAGCGTTTTGCCAAAACCTCGATGGACGTGGAACGCGAAATCGGTGCCTATGTCGCAGAACAGACCGGCAAACGAGTTAATCTCTCCCACCCCGATATGACCATCCTGGTGGAATTAGTCCCTCCCTACGCCTACTACTCCTGTCAACGCGATGCTGGGCCAGGGGGGCTGCCGACGGGAACCGGTGGAAAGGTGATCTGCCTTATTTCCGGTGGAATCGATTCTCCTGTTGCCGCCTATCGCATGATGAAACGAGGGTGTAAAGCTGTCTTTGTGCATTTTCACGGCCGACCATATCTCTCACGAGTCTCCGAGGAAAAAGTTCGAGATCAGGTCACACTCTTGACCGCATATCAATTATATTCCCGACTTTATCTCATCCCCTTTGGCGAGATCCAAAGTCAAATCGTCATGAAAGCTCCCCCACCCGTTCGCGTAGTGCTCTACCGGCGACTGATGCTCCGCATCGCCACACAGATTGCCGAGCAGGAAGAGGCATGGGCACTCACCACCGGAGACAGCCTCGGCCAGGTAGCCTCCCAAACTCCGGAAAATATTGCTGTCATTAACGAAGCAACGTCTCTTCCCATTCTCCGTCCACTCATCGGGATGGATAAACTGGAAATTACCCAACAGGCCCAAGCCCTGGGCTCATTTGAAACATCCATCGAACCCGATCAAGATTGCTGCACACTCTTTGTGCCCAAGCATCCCCAAACCCGGTGTCAGCTAACTCATATCCTGAAGGTGGAACAAGACTTTGATATTCCCGGACTCGTCCAGCAAGGACTCCAAGACAAAGAGCTCGTCACCTTCTCCCATGAGGCACGTGTAAAAAAAATATCACTTCAACAATAAAATTCCCTTTCTGCTCCTCCGAACGAATACCAATCCAGCCGGTTTAGCGCAAACTTTCATGAGCCATGATGAGTAGATTCACATACAAGTATTTTGATGGACTCCAAAAGCTTTTATTCTCTCATCCAACCAGAACTAAGCAATCGATGACCAAACAGCAAATGGGATGGTGGACACATGGGAGGGTTCTTCGGGAAGCAGCTCTTCACCAATCATCACCCCTTGCGGGAACCAGTCCCGGGAGAATGTTTAATGCTGAAAGAAATGTGCCTGCGACTCCCTCCACAAGGTTCATTTGGATGTATCGGGTGATTTTCGGGCTTCTGTTTTTTCAAGGTCTATGGGGAACAATGGGGGAAGGGATTGGTTTTGGTCTACCCTATGCCCGGGCTGAACAAAACATGATGCTGGAGGGGGGGCAAGGGAACCATCATGATCATACTCATCATGCCTCGGCTCCGCAGGCAGGCCAATGGGAAGGATCCCCGGAAGGCATGGCCTACTCCGAATTTAACCATGCTCTGGCAGGAGTGGGTGTCATTCTGGTGGGATTGAGTGAGTTGCGAACGGCAATAGGCTGGCAAGTGTTGGCTTGGTCTCGTTGGCTGTTGCCGGCTTCACTGATTGGGGCAGGAATCTTCCTGTTAATCTGGAGCGATCATTTAGCGTGGCCCATCGGCTCTTGGACGTTGGCCGAGACGTTATCCGGGAAAGATCCTGAAATGCTGCAACATAAAATCTTCAGGGTCCTCGCCTTAGGTGTCGGCACAGCGGAATGGTTCCTTCAGACTGGAAAATCATCCCACCTGTTCTGGCGCGGGCTGCTGCCGGGGTTTGCTCTGGTCGGCGGACTGATGTTGTTCATTCACATGCATGGCCCCCATCCGGCCGGTCCCCAGATTCAGCTTCACCACCATATCATGGGCACGTTGGCCTTGTCGGGTGGCCTGGCCTGGTTCGCTGGAGAGTTCGTGCATCAGACATCTTGCTCCCCGGCTACCTCGTCCCAACTTCGCTTCATCCTCAAAATACTCTGGGCACTCTTTGTCATCACTATCGGGGTGCAGCTCTTCTTTTACTCCGAATCGTAAAAATATCGCACTCACCGCTCCAGGATCCCCAACGAAGCCCTGATATTCACAGGGATTTGCCAGATCTGAAATCCTCAATCACCGGATAGTCCCCGACCCATGACAATGCGCTGGGACCAAATCGAACGATGCCTATCGCGTGGATTAAGGGTATTTAGGATCGGACCGATAAACTCTCAGAGATGAACCATGCAGACCTTGCATGGAAATGGGGAACACGCATGGTAAGGGGGGACCATGGGAACTGTTATTGAACATGGACGAACGGTAATTTCCGGAAAAGTCGTACTCGGCGGCCTTGGGATTTTCTCGGTGCTGATGACCGGAATGGTTTTGACGTTTGCCACCGGTTTGGTGGAAACCTTGGGCTATGAATCCCGGGACCTCCGTGGAAATGGACTTACGAGTACTCGATCAGGCTATTCCTGGGGACTAAAAACCTTTTATTTTGCAAAAGGCCAGGACTTTTTCGCCGAATATGAAACGGCCATACACAAGGGCTCGCTCGTAGTCCACCTGTACAAAATTGGGAGTATGCCCTCTAGCGAGACACCCTACCACCGCCTGATTGCTCAAAGCGGAAATGGCACGGTGAAGTTTCCCATCCAGGAAAGCGGCCTGTACCGCATTTCGTTCGACGGGACCGTGTTAGGCACGCAACGGAACGCCGGCGGCTATGACCTGTCTTATCACATTCGTTGGGGTATTCGGTAAATTTAAATATCGACAACGTTTCGTACTTCCTGCTAGCGGTGCCACTACCCACCTCTACGACAGTTTTGCAGCCATGAGGGAAATTCCTCAATCAGTCGGATACGATTGATCTTTGAAACCTTCGCGGCATTCTTGCCGGGTATCACCAACAAAAGATTCGTGACGTGATCGACGCATTCCTCGTGGTTACCCTCCTGAACGGGAGGTCTGTGCGATCAGGGGGAATGCGTAGCATCCTGGAAATGGAACGATCATCCCTACCATGACATCGAGTTGCCGTCTCCTTATCTCAAGGCGACCAAACGACGTCATCCTGAACACTTCACAATCTGGCCGTAGTAGCGACTTCGCACTTGACACGCGGTGCGATACCGCTCATCCAAAGCAGCAACGGTCACGCGAGGCCCTCTTTCAGTTCATGAGTTTTGAAACCTTCAATATTGTCTGACAAAATTCGTCATTAGTTTCTTTGGGAATGATCAGATCCGACTGTCTCCATGGGCATCGGTTATGCAATGAACCGTCCAGCAAGTTGGCGTATTCTGGCGAGATGAGTGGACAACCCTGGAACAACAAACAAAGGGAGATGGCTAAGTCGCCGTTAGGGAGAACAGTCCTGGCAAAAGATGACTGATCGATCGTCGAGCAGGTTTGTTCGCACTGGCAGAAGACTTAAATCAGAACAAACCGGGATCCACCGTCACCGCCGGAAAATTATAAACAATTTGTCGTCACGAAAAATCACAGGAAAACCCGATATTCAGGAGGCATGGCATGTCGACTCATGAACCGCTGACTCCAGCGATGGAGAAACCCCGGAACGGGGTACGTGGGCTGAAACATTGGCGCTATGACCTGCTAGCAGGATTGCAGGTCGCCCTCATTGGGCTCCCCCTCTCGCTTGGGATCGCTGTGGCTTCCGGCGCGCCGCCCATCACCGGTGTCATCTCGGCTATCATCGCCGGATTTATCTTCCCGTTTCTCGGGGGAGCCTATGTGACGATCAGCGGACCGGCCGCCGGTCTGGCGCCAGCACTACTAGCCGGCATGATTGTGCTCGGCCATGGAGACTTAGAGGCGGGGTATCCGCTCTTGCTGGTGGCGATTTGTCTGACCGGCGTAGTGCAGGTGCTGTTGAGTCTCCTCCGCGCCGGGAAATTTGCCCTGTACTTTCCCATCTCGGTAGTCGAAGGCATGTTGAGCGCAATCGGCATGCTGATCATCATCAAACAAATCCCGCAACTCCTGGGAGACCAGTTGCCGCCTGTCAAATCCATTCCGGCAGCCCTGCTCGCCATTCCTCACGATATCCATGAGATGAACCCGACGATCTTCCTTGTCGGAAGTCTTTCCTTGGCCCTCCTCTTTTTACTTTCCAGCAGAAAGGAACGGTGGGCCACGCTCATCCCGGCACCCCTCCTGGTCATCACGCTGGGCGGCGTAGGCAGTTGGTTCCTGCAACTCCCGCAAGAATACCTGGTCAAGGTACCTCTCGATATTTTCGAACATGGCATTCACTTTCCTCATTTTACTGAAGCCTGGCATAACCAGGATTTGTGGATGGCGTTATTAATCACGATCGTCACGCTCACCCTTATCGATGGCACGGAGTCCCTAGCCACGATCGCCGCGGTCGATAAGATCGACCCCTTTCATAGAAAATCGGATCCCAACGTGACCCTGCGGGCCATGGGTATCTCCAACATCCTCTCCAGCCTGGCCGGAGGCTTGACGATCATCCCCGGCGGAGTGAAAAGCACGACCAATATCATGGCCGGGGGACGAACTCTCTGGGCTAACTTTTACTATGCTTGTTTTCTCTCACTCATTTTGTGGTTTGGTACAACGCTCATCAATCTGATTCCACTAACAGTCCTGGCGGCGTTACTCATCTGGATCGGATGGCAACTATGCGCGCCCAGGGTTTTCCGAAAGATGTTCGAGATCGGCAAGGAACAGCTGTTGATCGCGGTGGTCACGGTCGTGGTCACCTTGTACACCTCGGACCTGTTGGAAGGAGTGGCCCTTGGGACCCTGACGAAGATCGTCGTGCTCTGTGTGGACCTGGTGCGAACCTCAGCCAAGGAGACCCCAGCCGGAGAATTTTCCCTCAAACGGTTCACCGGGCAACTGTCGGCTGCACTCGTAGAATTATTCCGCAATCCGGTCATCCGAATCGGAGACGGCCGTGGCTCTGGTGAGCGGTACGGTGTCATGACCGTTGCGACCAGTGCAATACGGGGATCTGTCGGAGAGATGAAGAACCCTTATAAAATTTACCTGTCTTCGGTCAGCTGCATGAATCTGATGAAACTCGACAAGGCGCTCAGCAAGATCGTCGTTCCTCCAACCCCTAAAGCTAACTTCATGGTTATCATGGCAGGCAAGATTATCGACCACACTTCGATGGAGTATCTGCACCAATTCCAGGACCAATGCATCGCGGCAGGCCACACCTGCTCTATCGTCGGAATGCAGCACTTTCGCCCGTTTTCTGACCATGTGCTGGCTTACCGCGTGAATCCTCCACGCAGCCTCATGGCATTCGCGTAATGGCAAGTTGCTGGTGCATAGGCATAAGCACTGAAAGGGCCCGGTATTCTTGGGCCACGAAATCTCCGGGACTGTTGTGAACTGAATCGCGCGGACCCGCTGACGAAAGAAGATCATGCGTATCCTCTCTATTCCTCATGATGTCGCGATGCAACGCCAAACGGGAACTCAACTGGTTGACCACAAAATCGTTGAATCCGAACGGTTCCAGATGGTGTCCCAATGACGAATGCCACTCCGTCACAACCGAGCACCAACGACATGATCATTCACAACATGTCCATCCAACAACCCATCGACTGTTTGGTGCATGTTACCCGCCCTCACCCCCAGAAATTTCTGAGTTATGGCTGGCACGTACCCGCTACCTCTCACAACACCTGACCGCCCTTACCGCGTTCGGATGTATCAATATTGTCTTGGCCCCCAACACATCAACCAATATCATGAGAATCCTTCAGAAGGTCCTGCCTTCTGAACTTGAAGCAACTTTTCAGCATTTTTTTCGTACTCAAAAATCAGTTGCAGAAATCGACTCGCGATGGTATGACCGATCCTCCAACGCATCAGGCTTGGCCTTCATATTGAACAACTCAAGTTCCTATGAATGGCTCAATGATCTCCAAATTAGGAAATAAAATATCCTCATCTTTTCTCAAGAACCATAAATGTCACCGTACCCTAAAATCTCACGAATTCGTTCGTATGACTTTGATGCCCTCTTTTATAAAAAAACGATGTCAGCCATTGACGAAAAAACAAGACAGGCAATTGGTTGTAAGGGGGAAAAATTCGCGCGTCACAATGTTAAAGACAAATTTCAACCTCCCTCCCAACATGGTATGCTACCCAAAGAAACATTCATGATTAACCGTACTCCATTTCTCCAGACTTAAATGACCTCAGCCTACATGCTTGCGCATTGCATGTTGCTCCATCTTTACTACTCACGAACGTAAACAGGAACGATGAAAAAACTGTACGTCTCGCAAAGCCTTGTCGACGTCGAATCTCGCAAGGAACTGTTGGATCAAGCTCGCATACCGGCCACAATCAAAAATCAACGGTCGGCGATGCTGGGAGGGGAAGTACCCTTTGTCGAAGTCTTTCCGGAACTGTGGGTTCTGAAGGACGAGGATTTTGAACAAGCCAAGACCTTACTCGAAGATTGGGAGCGAGCTGAACCTGTCGAAACCACCGGATGGACCTGCTTGGGTTGCGGCGAAGTGCATCAAAAGGAATTCACAAGCTGCTGGAAATGCGGTCAGGAAAGAAGGTAAAAGTATAAAAATTCATCATTCATGTGCATTGGAATCATGGCGGAACGCAAAAGATCTCGCCAAGCCCTGAAGCGCTCAACCCGGGCACAGATCTTTCCCGGCTGGTTCAGGATGGCACCCTCGTGAGGGCCTAACTTTGTGATCACGTATTCTTCCAATGTTTGAAGATGTTCCACCTACGCAATGCCCGTACAGAGGCCGTTCTTGCCAAGGCCATCCATGTGAAGTGATGACATGTCTTCCACTAAGGTAATCTCCAGCGGCATTTTTCTTTTCTTCCTCTTTGTCCTACCCCCTCTCGGCATCATCCTGTCAGGCCAGCCCCTTCCTCCCTACCTGGCCCTTTTGCCGATTCCCACACAACCGGGAAGGGCCTCTTTGTCCTGGACGATTTTCGGCATACTGGCTATTCTCATCACTGGAACCCTCGCCCCTTTTCTTTGGCGATATGCGAGATTTCAATACTGCAGCCCACCCCAACCCTCTTCACAAATCCGCTTTCCCTGGTGGGGCTGGATGGCGGTGGGATGGACGGCTTTCGCCTGTTTATTAGCCTGGACCCGCTTCTCCTGGTTTCAAGCCTGGCAACCATACACCTTTCCGCTGCTCTGGTTCGGCTACATCGTCGTCATCAATGCCTTGTTATTTTCACGAACCGCGCAGTGCATGCTCATCAACCACCCACAATTCCTCTTCAAACTCTTCGTCCTCAGTGCCGGTTTCTGGTGGATGTTTGAATACCTCAATCAGTTCGTGCATAACTGGTTTTATGTCGGGATGACGGAGGTTCATTCCGTGACCACTGTCTTTTGGATGACCCTCTCATTTTCCACAGTTCTGCCAGCCGTTTTAGGCACCTATGAATACCTGGCCTCCTTTACCCAGGTGAAGACCCCGTTTGAGAACTGGCATGTTATTCCAATGGTAAATTCCCCACGCACTGGCTGGCTGTTGATTAGCCTGGGTTGCCTTGGGCTTCTCCTGATTGGGCGTTGGCCCACCATGTTATTTTTTCTCCTTTGGATTGCCCCCCTCCTGATTATGCTCGGAATACAAATAATCCGGAGGGACCCAACCGTCTTGACGCCTTTGGGCAAAGGGAACTGGATTCCCGTGGCGCTTTCCGGGATGGCAGCGCTCGTCTGCGGATTGTTTTGGGAAATGTGGAACGCGTTCAGCCTGGTCCATTGGGAATATTCGATTCCCTACGTCCATGCATTCAAGATATTTGAGATGCCGCTCTTAGGCTATGCCGGCTATTTGCCGTTTGGATTAGAATGTGTCGCAGTCACCGAATTATTCTGTGGAGTGTTGCCATGGAACCTGGCATCGCCGGAGGATTCACAACAGAACAACTCCGGCTGCTCGCCTTGAGCACCCTCTAGAAGATTCCAATTCAGCTTCACCACGTCTATGAAGATGGGAGAGAATCCGGGATGGGCATAGAGGGGAGAGCAAACGAATCGCCCACCGACAGGGCCATCCCGAAGAAACCCAGATAATGCGCGGTAAATTCCGCGCACCGGGTTTCATCCCCTTCCAAATAGAAATGTTCGGAAATGAGAAAGGGGATCCAGGAGGTGGTGTGAATGCTGACTCGAGGATAGGCATCCGTATCAGGAGGCGACAGCAAGACAGTATAGGGGGCGGCTACGGCATCCAAGGCTTGCTGAATATGCTCTTGCCCCGGCTTCAGGACCACATAATAGGGTTGTCCCGACATCATCACCTGGGAGTACCAGAAGGCCGCATTCTCCAAACAGGCCGCTTGGCTAAAAACATTGGAGGCATACCCCAAGCCCATGGCCACAAGAATCAATAAGATTTTCCGCCACATCATACGACTCTCTGTTAAGGTTTCTTGTTCTTCCAACTGGGCATGAGCAGGAAAAATTCTAGCGGTATGTTCATAGTGATTATTTGACTCCCACTCTAAAATGGAGCCCCTTCAGTTGTAACGGTCATAGTGGGCAAAACTTGAGATGCAAGCGGTCGGAATATGTTTCTTATGGAATTTTTGCATAATTCGTTCATCAGAGCAGCCGCCATATCTGAATCTTATTGAACCCGGTCTCGTGAGGCAGAAAAGCAACCTCCATAAAAGACGGCATCCTTCCCATCCACTTGAAAGGATATTCCAATGCCTGAGATCTTTCGAACTCCAGGGGTGTACATCCAAGAAACCGGGAAGACCAGCAAAGCCATTGCTGGAGTCTCGACTTCGACAGCCGTACTTATCGGCACGTTTCCTACAGGCCCGAAATACATCGCGACCACGGTTCGCTCCCTTCAGGAGTGTGAACGAATTTTTGGAGGTCTCAGGAATAATCAACTCTCATCCCTGGTGCTCAAGCAATTTTTTGAAAATGGGGGCAAGGAGATCTGGGTTCTCTCAACGGGAGTGAAATTCTCCAGAACAGCCAGCCCTCTTTTAAAGGGACTGTCCCTTGTCTCTCAAATCCCATCCTTCAACATGCTCTTGATTCCGGAAACCACCCTCCTCCCCGACCGGGAAGCGGCAAAGGTCTTTCAAGCAGCCGTACCAGTCATTGAAAAACATCGAGCCGTGTATCTTTTGGATCCACCCCAACAGGATGCCCTTCGTCAAACCGTGAGAGACTTAGCCGCTTGGTTCAGAGCCCAATCCGGCATTCGACATCCCAGTCTGATTCTGTATCATCCTCGTATCCAAGTCCGTTCCCAGGTCGCCTCTCCACCAACGGTGACCATTCCCGCCAGCGGTACCATGGCTGGCCTCTTTGCCCGATTCGACGAAGCCCGCGGGGTATGGAAAGCGCCGGCTGGAACCGAAGCTACACTGCAAGGGGTGGTCGGGCTTGAACAATTACTTACCTCACAAGACATTGCTCTCCTCACCCCGGCCAACATCAATGCTCTCAAACTGATTCCCCCTTCAACTTATGTGGCTTGGGGCTCACGAACCCTTTCATCTGATCCCGAATGGAAATATGTGCCGGTCCGACGGATGGCTTTGTTTTTAGAGTCCAGCATTGCACAAGGCACAACGTGGGCTGTCTTCGAACCCAATAATGAGCCGTTATGGGCACAGATTCGCCAGTCAGTCGAGATCTTTATGCAGGCCCTTTTTCGGCAAGGAGCCTTTCAGGGCCTCAGGTTGCAAGATGCCTATTTTGTGAAATGCGGAAGAGAAACGACGACCATGCCGGAACAAGCGGCCGGCAACGTCAACATCGTTGTAGGATTTGCGCCCCTCAAGCCCGCGGAATTCATCATTCTTACTGTCAAACAAAAGGCTAGGCCAGTCTCTTAAGAATAGACATGCCCTTTTTCTCGCGGGGAAAAACTCAAAATGGAGAAACAACCCGGAGAGGGAAATCGACAGGATGAATTCAGAAAGTTTTCAGTATTTGTGGAATGAGCACCTCAAAAATCACGAGTTAGTGGTTTTTAAAGGTGTTTGGTAGAAATCTCTTGTTGCTGCGTGGAGTCAAAACGCAAGGCATCCAAGACATTTTGCATATCGGACGGAAATTCCGACGAATATTCCTGATATTCACCGGACAAGGGATGCTGGAATCCAAGTGTTCTTGCATGCAGCATCACCCGGGGAATGTCGATCTCCTTAACCCGGCACACCTTCTGTGCGCCATATGGTTCATCCCCTAGAATCGGGCAACCCAATGAGGCCAGATGAGCCCGAAGCTGATGCGTCCGACCCGTGCGTGGGGACAACACGACATGTGAGGCAAGATCACCCAATTTTTGTGCGACCCGATACTCCGTGACCGCTCTCTGAGGTCGCACCGTGTTGGATGAGACGATTTTCCCCTCTACCCGATCCCGCCCAATGGCCAACTCGATCACTCCCCGTTCCTCTCGGGGTACGCCCCATAGGAGTGCCTCGTACATTCGAGTGATCGAGTGTTTCTCAAATTGGGCCGCCAGGGCACGATGGGCGTGATCAGTTTTGGCTATAACCATCACTCCGGAAGTATGCTTATCGAGCCGATGCACAAGTCCTGGCTGCACCGTTCCATCTCTACTCCCTTCTGAATCCTCATCGGCTTGAAAATGCGCCAGCAGCGCATTGACCAATGTGCCCGACCAATTCCCTGACGCAGGATGCACCACAATCCCCGCAGGCTTGTTTAGCACCAAGAGGGCTTTATCCTCGTGGAGAATCTCCAACGGCACCGCCTCACCCTTAACCAGTAACGGTCCCGGCTTGGGGGTATCCATCGTAATACGATCGCCAGGCTTGATTTTTTGGCTCGGTTTGACAACCCGCGCGTTCACCCGTATACGTCCCAGCCCGATCAACCGTTGCAAGCCCGAGCGGGACATATCCCGCTCATGGTGTACCAGA
>Ga0209536_100002486_pt1 | contig 30101 bp, 23 predicted proteins | sample DeeMarSeWOR28_12_FD_187461 | JGI IMG/M metagenome (GOLD analysis project Ga0209536, IMG submission 187461) | Marine sediment microbial communities from White Oak River estuary, North Carolina - WOR-2-8_12 (SPAdes) (version 2) | ecosystem: Environmental > Aquatic > Marine > Intertidal zone >...
CGCGGCCCGCGGGGTCATCTCTCTGGGACGCCGGTTCCCCGGCGCCTCGTGCAGCCTACCCGGAGCTCGAACGCGGCGGGCCGCCGCTCGCTCCTGTTTGGCCTTGCTCCCGGTGGGGTTTGTCGTGCCGCGGCCGTCGCCGGCGCGCGCGGTGGGCTCTTACCCCACCGTTTCACCCTTGCCTGTGCGGCCGAAGCCGCCATCGGCGGTCTGTTCTCTGTGACACTTTCCGTCGCCTCTCGACGCCCGGGCGTTACCCGGCACCGTGCCCTGCGGAGCCCGGACTTTCCTCGAACCGACCCGCCGAAGCGAGCGGTCCGCGACCCCTTCTCCCTCCGCGCTCCGAATCGTCCTGACACTACCCTTCGGCATCGGGCGCCGTTCCGTTCCCTGCCCGGCACGCATACTCTGGGGGGCACGCCGGCCCGCGGGACGGCGACGAGGCCTCGACCCCCAGGACAAGGATGCACCGATGAAGAGCACCCCGTTCGCGCACGCCTGCACGCTGGTATTCGCCGGACTCGTGCCGGCGCTGCTGGCCTCCGTTCCCGGCCTCCGGGCCCAGGAAGCAGCGGCCTACACGATTTCCGTCACTCCTGCGACGCTGCAGATGCGCACCGGAGAGGAAGCCACGATCGAAGCCTCCGTACTGGATGCAGGCGGTGGCCGGGTCGACGCGCAGGTCGCGACGTTCAGCAATTCCCGGGGGCTCGAAGTCTCGAGGGACGGTCTGATCCGGGCCAGCTCCGGAGGGTCCTACACCGTCCTCGTGTTCGCGCGTCCGCCCGAGGGGAATCCGCTCAGGACCGAGGTGCAGGTCGAGGTCTCCTGGCCGCCGGTCCAGGCGATCGAGGCGACGGAGTTTCCGCCGAAATTCTACGCCGGCAACAGCTATCGCATGCCGACCGAGGTGAGGGTCGAGGGGGGGCTGGTCCGGCGCGACGTCTCACCGACCCTGCGAAGCTCCGACCCGAGCGTCCTGGCCGTAGGCGCGGCAGGAGGCGTGCGCGCCCTGGCCCCGGGCTCTGCGAAGCTGACGGCTGCGGTCGAGGGCTTCCAGACGTCGTGGGACGTCAAGGTCGAGGAGAGCCCGGTCCGGAGCGTACGAGTATCCGCGCCTCGCACCACCGTGCGGACCGGTGACGTCATCCGCGTGGACGCGACCGCGCTCGATGCAGCCGGGCGGCCCCTGCCGGATGCTCCCGTGGCCTTCAGCGTCGAGTCGTTTCCCATCGACACGCTGCTTGCCCCGCCATCGGCCGCACAGGTGTCGCGGGACGGAAGATTCGTGGCCGAGAAGCCGGGCGCATACGTCGTGCATGCTTCCTCGGGAAATGCGGTCGGTTCGGTGGAATTCCGCGCCGAGGGCCGTGAGGTGGCCGAACAGGTGAAGCTGCTGGGTCATGGCGCGGTATCCGATGTCCATACGTCCGATCTGTGGGTCTGGCAGGGGGTCGACGGTCGGGACTACGCCGTGACCGGCACGTGGAGCGGTGAGGGCAAGGCGTACTTCTGGGACGTGACCGACCCGACCGCGATCGCGAAGATCGACAGCTTCCAGGTGGACGCCCGGACGGTGAACGACGTGAAGGTCTCCGAGGATGGCCGGATCGCGGTGATCAGCCGGGAGGGCGCATCGAATCGGCGAAACGGTATCGTGATCCTGGACGTCAGCGATCCCCGGGACGTGCGCGAACTGTCACGCTACGATGAAGGGCTCACGGGCGGCGTGCACAACGTGTTCATCCACGACGGGCACGTGTTCGCGCTCAGCGCGGGCCAGCGCTACGACATCCTCGACATCCGGGACCCGGCGAACCCCGTGAAGGTAGGCAGCTTCGAACTGGACACCCCGGGACATGCCATTCACGACGTATGGGTGGAGGATGGAATCGCGTACTCCTCCAACTGGTCTGATGGAGTGGTGATCGTGGACGTCGGCAACGGAGTGGCGGGAGGCTCGGTGACGAACCCGGTGAAGATCGGCAGCTACGCGTATCCGTCGGGCGCGAATCACGCGGCGTTCCCGTTCCGCAGCCAGTCCACCGGGAAGTTCTACGTGATCGCGGGCGACGAGATCATGCCCGAGTGCTCGGACCCCGACCGGCCCTGCATCACGCAGGGCTACCTGCACTTCATCGACTTCACCGACGTGGAGAATCCCCGCGAGGTGGCCCGCTACCAGGTGCCCGAGGCGGGGACGCACAACATGTGGGTCGAGGGCGACCGGCTGTACGTGGGCTATTACAACGGCGGACTGCGGGTGGTGGACATCTCCGGCGACTTGATGGGCGACCTGTACCGCCAGGGTCGGGAGATCGCCGTGTATCGCGCCTGGGCCGAGAACGGTTTCGTGGCGAACACGCCGATGACCTGGGGTCCGCAACCGCACAAGGGCAACGTGTTCTTCAGCGAGTTCAATTCGGGCCTGTGGGCAGTGCGGCTCGAGCCGAACCGGAGCCTGGTACCATGATTCGCCGTCTCGCTTTCGGAATCGCGGGGTCCGCGGCCGTGCTGCTGGCGGGAACCGGCCGCGCGGCCGCGCAGCAGGGGCCCGAAGGTGGGCCGGCCGCGGCGAACTACTGGCTGTACGTGGCGGCGGAGTCCGAGGATGAGGTGGCGCTGATCCGATTCGGCCCCGACGGCGCCGAGGTCGCACGGGCGATTCCCGTCGGCTCCTTCCCCACCGACATCGACGGCCCGCACGGGATCGCGATTCACCCGGACGGGTCGCGATGGTACGTGTCGATCGCGCACGGCATGCCGTACGGCGAGGTGGTCGCCTATTCCACCGGCACCGATGAGAGGCTCGGCCGGGTCACGGCCGGGCTGTTCCCGGCCACCATGGCCGTCGACCCGGCGGGCCTGCTGTTCGTCGCCAATTTCAACCTGCACGGCGATCACGTTCCCGGCACGATCTCGGTGATCGAGACCGAATCGATGCGGGAGCTGACGCAGATCGAGACCTGCACGATGCCGCACGGCGCCCGGCTCGGGCCCGATGGGGACCATCTCTATTCGGCTTGCATGATGGATGACCTCCTGGTGGAGATCGACGGTCGCACCCTGTCGGTCAGCCGCCGGTTCGACCTGGGCCCGGGGCGCGAGGGGATCCTGCACGCCACGGGGGGGGACGCACACGCGGGGCATGCCATGGACGATGCCGGAGCGCGCTGCAGCCCGACCTGGGTGGAAGTCGCCCCGGCCGGAGACCTGGCGTACGTCGCCTGCAACAGGAACGCCGAGGTGCTGGAGCTCGATCTCGCCTCCGGCTCCGTGCTCCGGAGGTTCGCCACCGGGAAAGGACCGTACAACCTGGCGGTGAGCCCCGACGGAACGAGACTCGTGGTCACCTACAAGGGCGACCAGGCGACCGGCATCTTCGACCTCGACACCGGGGGGGCGACGGTCGTCGGCAACACCCGGAGAATTCCGCACGGCGCCGTGATCAGCCCCGATTCCCGCTACGCGTTCGTGTCGCTCGAAGGTGTGGGCGGCGAACCGGGAACGGTCGATGTGATCGATCTCTCCAGCGCGCAGGTGGTGGCGAGTGTTGAGATGGGAAAGCAGGCCGGCGGCATCGGCTTCTGGAAGATGGAGAGATGACGCGCGGGGGCTTTCGCTTCCTGCACGGATGCTGAAACTTCCGCATCGTCGTCCTCGTCGGAAACCATGGGTCGGCAGGCGCGACCCGCTGCTGCGACCGAACGGCGGCACAGGGCGGCGATCTGCCGCGAACGCGAACAGGGTGGATTGAGGAAATATCCGATGAACACCGATCGATCTGCGGGCGGGCGGAACACGGGACGGGGCGGACCGGGGCGGATCCTGCTCGGAGCATGGCTCCTTGCGCTCGCCGGACCCGCGGCATTGATGGCCCAGCAGTCTCCCCTCGCCGGAGAGAACGTCTACCCGCCCGCGTCCGATACCCCGGGATTCGAGATCACCGGGTATCTGAGCCTGCTGACCCCGCTGGCGGACCTGGCGAGCTCCGGTGACAGCCTGTCGCTCGAGTTCTCCACCGACATCGCGTTCGGACTCGGCCTGGACTACTGGTTTCCGAGCGGCTTCGGGGTCGGAATCATGGGCGGCTATTCTCAGCCCGAGATGACGGTGCAGCGAGTGTTGCCGCCGGTGTCCGAGGGCCTGCCGACCCTGACCGAGGAATTCAATCTCGGCGGCACCGACTACGCCTTCGGGGTCGCGACGCTGATGTACCGGCCGAACCTGCAGGGAGCCTGGGGGATGGTCCGTCCCTACTTCGTCGCCGGCGGCGGCGTGCTGCACACCGGATCCGCCACGGGAACCAACGAGGACGGCTCGTTCTCGATCACGCTGGACAGTCAGACCAAGCCGGTGGGTGTGGTGGGTCTGGGTGGTCACATCCTGCTCGGAAATTCCTGGTTCCTGCGGTTGGAGTTCCGCGACTACATCTCCTCCTTCGACCAGGAACGGTTCGACGACTCCAAGCTTCAGAACGACCTCGTCTCGTCGGTGGGCATAGGCCTCACCCTCTGATCGATCCGGCGCAGAGATCTTGCACCTCGAAGGCGTACGGGTCCTGATCACCGAACAGGAGATCCGGACCCGTGTCGCAGAACTGGCCGCCCGGATCGACGAGGACTACGCGGACGCGGGTGAAATCCTCATGCTCGGCGTCCTGCGCGGCTCCTACATCTTCATGGCCGATCTGTCGCGGGCTCTTTCCATCCCACGGCGTGTAGACTTCGTTGCCCTGTCCAGCTACGAGAAGGACACGCGGCATCCCGGAGTCCGGCTGATCATGGACTCGCGGGTCCCGGTGGAGGGCAAGCACGTGCTGATCGTCGAGGACATTCTCGACACCGGCGGTACGCTATCGTACCTGCTGGGCCTGTTCGCGGCCCGGAAGCCCGCTTCGCTGCGGAGCTGTGTGCTGGTGCGAAAGCCGGAGCAGGAGGTGCAGGTGATCGCCGACTATGTTGGATTCGACATTCCGGACGAATGGGTGGTGGGATACGGACTGGACTTCGACAACCGCCTCCGTGCCCTTCCGTTCATCGGAATCGTGGACCCGGAAGCGCTGGATTGACGGCTCTCCCCTGCGCGATCCAATCCGCCGAATCTCGCACATCACGTACGGGGCAGCACCCGTGGATCGGCGTGCTGGGACTAGTTGTCCCGATGCCGGTGCGGAAATCGTGGTCCGAATGACATTGGAACACATAACACGATGATCTGAATATATTTACAGTAACGATAACTGGCGGGCCGATCTGGCACAGAAGATGCACCATCCCGGTGGGCTCGGTCCGGTTCAAACCGGAGCGGGCCATCCGATGGGACGAATAGGCACGTTCGGCGACAGCCGCGGACGTGGAACGGAATACGAGGAACGAGACATGACGATGAACTCCCCGGCCACGGACACCGCGGCAGACGAACGTCGCACCGGCGATGGCGTCGAGGTGATCCGGGACAGCATGCGCACGGTCGAGATCGTCTCCGACTCCGGAGAGGGCGCACAGAAGTGCGGCCAGATCTTCGGCGCGGTGAGCGCGAAGATGGGCAACGGCGTCTGGACGGTCGAGATCATCCCGGCCGAGATCCAGCCGCCGGCCCGCAGCCCCGCCGGAGCGAGCGGCAACCGGATCCGGATCGGCACCGAGGAAGTGACGAACTGGGGAGACCGGACAGACGTCTGCATCGCGTTCAACGAACAGGTGCTCCTTGCACGGCATCGGCTCGATGCGATCGAGCCCGGGGCGCTGATCCTCGTCGAGAACATGTGGAAGGACCATCGGGACGAGGACGTCCGCGCGGAGTGGGTGGCCGCCATGGAGGAGCTCGATGGCCACGGCTACCGGCTGATCGAGGTCCCGATGGAGGAGCAGTGCCTCACCGTCGTGGACGACGCCCGCAAGGGGAAGAACATGTTCGCGCTCGGCATCCTGTCGTGGGTGTTCGATCGCGACCTGGACCTGACCCGGGACCAGATCGCCCACGCGTTCCGGAAGAAGTCGGAAGAGGTCTACGAGAAGAACGTCAAGCTGCTCGACCTCGGATACGCCTGGGCGGGCGACAACCTCGGCGTGCGGATCGAAATTCCGACCCGACCGAGTTCCGAGGACATGCTGGTGATGAACGGGAACCAGGCCGTCGCGTTCGGCGCCGTGGCCGCGGGAATGGAACTCGCCGCCATGTATCCGATCACCCCGGCCACCTCCGTCTCCCATCAGCTCGGCGAGATCTTCCACAGGTTCGGGGGCATCGTGCACCAGGCGGAGGACGAGATCGCCGCCGCCGGCGTCGCCATCGGCGCGAGCTACTCCGGCAAGGTCGCCTTCACGATCACCTCCGGGCCGGGCCTGGCCCTGAAAACGGAGTTTCTCGGCCTGGCGATCATGTCCGAGATCCCCCTGGTCGTCGTGGACGTCCAGCGCGGCGGCCCGTCCACCGGACTGCCCACCAAAGTGGAGCAGTCCGACCTGCTGGCCACGATCTTCGGCCAGCCGGGAGATGCCCCGCACGTGGTGATGGCCGCGGCCACGATCGAGGAATGCTTCCATTCCATGGTCACGGCGCGACGGATCGCCGAGACGTTCCGCACCGTCGTAATCGTACTGTCGGACGCGAATCTCGCGACCGGCGTGCAGCCCTTCCGCCGGCCTTCTCTCAACGCGGCGTGGATGGGTTCACGGCCGGACACGAGCCCCGTCCCCGAGGGCAAGCGGCCGTACGACTGGGACGAGAAGACGGGCCTGTCGCAGCGGTTCATCCCCGGTCAGCCGGGCGGAATGCACACGCTGACCGGTCTCGCGCACGACGAAGAGAGCCACGTCGCGTACGCGTCGGCGATCAATCAGCACAGCTCCGCGATGCGGAGCCGCAAGCTGGCGGTGCTGCACAGCACCCTGCAGCCGCCGAAGGTCAACGGGCCCGATTCCGGTGACCTGCTGATCGTGGGGTGGGGCTCCACCAAGGGGGCGATCGAGGAGGCGGTCGAGCGGGCGCGCGCCGAAGGCGCGTCGGTCTCCTCGCTGCACGTGCGGTTCCTGTCGCCGCTCGAGCCCGGACTGAAGGAGATCTTCCAGCGGTTCCGAAAGGTGATGACCGTCGAGATCAATTACAGCGACGATCCTGACGATCCGTTCATCACCGATGAGAACCGCCGTCGCGGGCAGCTCGCATGGCTGCTCCGGGCGAACACGCTGGTCGACGTGGACTGCTGGACGCGCGTGCTGGGCGAACCGCTCCGGCCCGGCGTCATCCTGGACGTGATCAGAGCGAATCTGCCGAAGGGGGGTGCGGCATGAGCGGACACAGCTGCTCACTGCTGTTTCCGGTCGAGGAAGACCGCGAATACACGATGTCGGACTACCAGGGCGCCCAGGCGCGCTGGTGTCCCGGGTGCGGTGACCATTCCGTGCTCACCGCCATGCAGCGACTGCTGGCGGCCGAACAGCTCAAGCCGGAGCAGACCGTGTTCGTGTCCGGGATCGGCTGTTCCAGCCGCTTTCCGCACTACGTGAGCTCGTACGGGTTCCACGGCATCCACGGACGGGCGCTGCCCGTGGCGACCGGAATCAAGCTCCATCGCCCCGACCTCCACGTGTTCGTGGTGATGGGGGACGGGGACTGCACCTCCATCGGCGCCGCGCACTGGCTGCACGCCACGCGCTACAACGTGGACATGGTGGCCCTGATGCTGGACAACAACATCTACGGCCTGACCAAGATGCAGACCTCGCCGACCACGCCGGAGGGATACCGGAGCAACACCCAGCCGCTCGGCAGCTATCTGCCGGCGCTGAATCCGATCGAAGCGACCCTGGGGGTGACCAACGCATCGTTCGTCGCGCAGACGGCGGAATGGATGCCCGCCCATCTGTACGCCACGTTCGAGGCGGCCTACCGGCACAGGGGTTTCGCGTTCGTTCGCGTCCTGCAGCGCTGCCCGGTATTCACCGGCGACATCTACCAGGACGCGGTCCGCAATCCGGACATGATCGAGATGCTGGAGCACCCCGACGGAATCGAGGTACCCGACCTGCACCCGATCTACCAGAACGTTCACCGGCACGACCCTCGCAACATGGACGCCGCGCGAGAGCTGGCCGAGAAGACCGACCGGATCCGCGTAGGCGTGTTCTTCCGCGACGAGAGCCGGCCGCGTTACGAAGAGACCCGTCATCTGCCGCTGCACACGACGGACGAGAAGATCGGAATCCTGAACGAAGAGCTCGATAAATATGCCGTCTGAAGACTCTACCCGGGATGCGCTCGCCGCAGTCGCGGCGGCGCGGGATGACTATCGTTCGGCGCTGGTCGGCACCGCCGACCAGCTGCGCGGTCTGCTGCTCGCCCACGCGGGCAGCGGGGACCAGGGGCTGGACCGGGCCGCGCTGGAGCTCGGAAATTTCGCCGCGGGCCACATCGACGTCGAGCGGTTCGCTTCGCTGTTCAAGCCCGACCACACACTGGACGAGGCCAGCCGGGCGCACCTCGAACGGGCCGTGGAGACCCTGGAATCGCTGGCGGCCGTGGGCGACGCGGTCTTCATGGTCGAGGTACCGGCCGGCGGCGACCTGCGGGAGACCGTGCTGCAGGCCCTGGGTGAATCGGGCCGGGCGTTCGGCGCGGCCCGTACCGCCGAGCTGGCACGGACCGGACGCTTCAAGGACGAGGAGCATCGCCGCTGGATCGACCGGTTTCCGCCCGCACTGTGGAGCGACCGTGAGCGGGCGATCGCCCCGCCGCTGATCGTGCACCTGCGGGGTGCGGAGTTGCGCGTCGGAGGTCTCGCGGACCTGCTCGACGGTGCGCAGAAGATCGTTCTGATCGTCGAAGGAAAGGCGCCGCCGGCCGCCCTGGTGCGTTGTGTCACGCCCGGCGTCCACGTTCTGCAGACCTCCGATCCGGCGGCCCTCAAGAGGATCGGCGAGACGGACGGGCCCGCGATCGCGGCCCTGCTGCCCGAGGATGCGGCCCGGTTCGAGCACCGTCCCGGAGAGGACGGAAGCGCCGGACTTCGATTGACCGTCGAGGAGATCCCGGACGACGAGCCGAAGCGGGCGATCGGCCGGATCAGCGCCTTTCAGCAGGCCGAGGAGCTTCGGCAGCTCAAGGTTCTCGCGGGGGCCACGGCCGGCGTCGCGCCGGCGGCCAACGGCGCGGGAGTCGAGGGCGTGGGAGCGACCGACGCCGACGTGCTCGCCGCCTGGATTCTGAAGCAGGGAGGTCGGGGGGCCGCATGACCGCCCAGGCCATCATCGGCTCCGTCGCGATCCTCGGAGGGGTGGGACTCACCTTCGGGACGCTGATCGCGATCGCCAACCGCAAGCTGCGTGTATGGGAGGATCCGCGCATCGAATCGGTGACGGACATCCTTCCGGGCGCGAATTGCGGCGCGTGCGGATTCGCCGGCTGCCGGGCCTTCGCCGAGGCTGCCGTGCAGGGCACCGTAGCGCCCGCGGGCTGCACGGTGATGAGCGAGGGGGAGCTGGAGGACGTGGCCGCCCTGCTCGGCGTGGATGCCGGCGAGGCCGTGAAGCGAGTGGCCCGCCTGCTGTGCGCGGGCGGCTCCAACGTCGCCCCGAAGAAAGCGATCTACGACGGACTGGAGAGCTGTGCCGCGGCCGTGGCCGTGAGCGGGGGAGGCAAGGCCTGCCCATGGGGCTGCATCGGCCTCGCGGATTGTGCCGTGTCGTGCGATTTCGACGCGATCCGGATGAACGAGTTCGACCTGCCCGAGGTGGACATCGACCTGTGCACGGCTTGCGGCGACTGCGTCGATGCCTGTCCTCTGGACCTGTTCGTCCTCATGCCGCTCGATCACAAACTGATCGTGCAGTGCAAGAATCTTCTCGACGGCGAAGCCGCCACCGATCTGTGCGCCGTCGCGTGCAACGCCTGCGGGCGCTGCGCCGCCGACGCGCCGGGAGTGGTGGAGATGAGGCAGGGCCTCGCCATCGTCGACTATGAAGCGATCGATCGGGCCGGACCCGAAGCGGCCGCGCGCTGTCCCACCGGAGCGATCCGGTGGGTGGAGGGAGCGCAGGACCTTCGGCCGGAGCCCGTCCTGTCAGGGAGTGTCATGTGATGATCAAGCGGAAGAAGGCGGAAACGCCGGTCGTGGAAGTCCGATACCCGGGCGTGCAGACGGCGATGGATGGCAGCGCCGCCGTCGTCGAGATGGAGACGGCCGGAAGCGAGGCGGCGGGTGCGTACCCGATCACGCCCTCCACCCAGATGGGAGAGGGCTGGGCCGCCGCACGCGCCGCGGGGAAGTTCAACGTGAACGGGCGGCCGCTCCTGTTCTTCGAGCCCGAGGGCGAGCATGCGGCCGCCGGCGTCACCGCCGGCATGAGCATGACCGGACTGAGAGCGACGAATTTCTCCAGCGGCCAGGGCATCGCCTACATGCACGAGTCGCTGTACGCCGCGGTCGGGAAGCGCCTGACCTACGTGCTGAACGTCGCCGCACGGGCCATGACCAAGCACGCGCTGAACGTCCACGCGGGACACGACGACTACCACGCCGTGGACGACACGGGCTTCTTCCAGCTGTTCGCCAAGGATGTGCAGGGGATCGCCGACCTCAACCTGATCGCGCACCGGATCGCGGAGCTGGCGCTGAATCCGGGTCTCGTGGCCCAGGACGGCTTCCTCACCAGCCACGTGATCGAGACGCTGCGCCTCCCCGAGCGCGAGCTCGTGCGCGAGTACCTGGGCGACCCGTCCGACATCATCGAGTCGCCGACCCCGGCACAGCGCCTCACCTTCGGCGAGACCCGTCGCCGGATTCCCGAGATGTTCGACCTGGACTATCCGGCCCTGCTCGGCTCCGTCCAGAACCAGGACAGCTACATGCAGGGGGTGGCCGCGCAGCGCCCCTTCTATTTCGACCACGTGGAGGCGCTTGCCGACCAGGCGATGCGCGAGTTCGCGGAGCTCACCGGGCGCAGGTACGAACGCGCGGCGGGCTACCGGCTGGACGACGCGGACTGGGTGCTGGCCGGCCAGGGATCGGTGGTCTCGAACGCCGAGGCCGTGGCCGACTACCTGCGTGACGAGCGGGGGCTCAAGGTAGGGGTCCTGGACGTCACCATGTTCCGGCCCTTCCCCACCGACCGCATTGCCGAGCTGCTGCGGGGCAAGAAGGGCGTGACGGTACTCGAGCGAACCGACCAGCCGCTGGCCGTGGACAATCCGCTGCTCAGGGAGATCCGCGCGGCGATGGCCAAGGCGATGGAGAACGGCCGGGCCAGAGGGGGACGCACGCCGCACCCGCGCGTGCCCGCGATCCGCTCCGAGGAGATCCCCGAGTTCTATTCGGCGGGCTTCGGATTCGGCAGCCGCGATCTGCAACCCGCCGATCTCGTGCTCGCCGTCGAGAACATGCTGCCGGACGGCGAGGGACACCGGTTCTACTACCTCGGCATCGACTTCGTCCGCGAGGGAACGGAGCTGCCGAAGCTGGAGATCTGGCAGGAGAAGCTGCTCGACGAGTACCCGGACATCGCCTCCAAGGCGCTCGTGCCGAAGCAGGACATCAACCTGCTGCCCGAGGATGCCATCTCGATCCGCATCCATTCCGTCGGCGGCTGGGGCGCCATCACGATGGGCAAGAACATCGTGCTCACGGCGAACGAACTGTGCGGGTACCACGTCAAGGCGAACCCGAAGTACGGGTCCGAGAAGAAGGGCCAGCCGACCACCTTCTACGGCATCCTGTCGCATGAGCCCGTCCGCCTGAACGGCGAGCTGCAGAACGTCAACATCGTGCTGTCGCCGGACCCGAACGTGTTTCTGAACTCGAATCCGCTCGCGGGCCTCGCGCAGAACGGCGTGTTCGTGATCCAGAGCGAGAAGAGCGCCGAGGATCTGTGGGCCTCGTTCCCGCCGGCCGCCCGGCAGATGATCCGGGAGCGCGGCATCAGGGTGTACGGTCTGGACGCGTTCAAGATCGCCTCGCAGGAGGCGTCCGACGCCGAACTGCGCTACCGCATGCAGGGCACCGCGTTCCTCGGTGCGTTCTTCCGCGTTTCGCCGGTGATGGAACGGGAAGATCTCGACGAGAAGAGCCTGTTCGAGGGCATCCGGGCCCAGATCGAGAAGAAGTTCGGTCACCTCGGCGAGCGCGTGGTGGAGGACAACGTCAGGGTGATCCGGCGCGGCTTCGACGAGCTGTACGAGGTCGAGGTGCACGACGACGCGTCCGTCGGCAGCGAAGTGATGGCCGAAGCGGCCGTGGGCGCGATTCCGACCCTGCTGGATCATCCGAACCAGCTGCCGGGCATCGGCAATCAGGGCCGGTTCTGGGAGCAGGTCTGCTCGCTGTGCGGGATCGACCAGGACGTGATCGCCGACCCGTTCGCCGCGATCAGCGCGATCCCGGCGGCGACCAGCACCGTGCGTGACATGTCGGACATCCGGTTCGAGGTGCCCGACTTCATCGCCTCGAAGTGCACGGGCTGCGCCCAGTGCTGGACGCAGTGCCCGGACGCGGCGATTCCCGGGCTGGTGAACACGGTGGAGGATGTGATCACGACCGGGATCCGCACGGCGCAGAACGGGAAGCCGCTGGACCGGATCCAGTCCGTGTCGGGCAACCTCGCGCGGGAAGCCCGCAAGGTGCTCAAGGCGGTGCCGTTCACCACGTTCGGCGACACCCTGACGATCGCTTACGGCAACCTCGTCGAGAAGCTGCCGTGGGACGCCGAGCGCAAGAAGGCGCTCGACGAGGAGTTCGCGGCGCTCTACTCGGTCCTGGCTGAATTCCCGCTGGCGAAGACGGTTCCCTTCTTCGATGTCCCGGAGGGCAAGGAGAAGGGCAGCGGAGGTCTGCTGTCGATCACGGTGAATCCCGAGGCCTGCAAGGGCTGCAACATCTGCGTGGACGTGTGCGCGGACGGCGCGCTGGTCACCAAGCACCAGACGGACGAGATCCTCGAGCAGCTCAGGCGCAACTGGGTGACCTGGGAGAACCTGCCGGACACACCGGACCGTTACATCAACGTCCGGAGCATCGAGGAAGGGATCGGGGTCCTGCCCTCGCTGCTGCTCAAGAAAGAGAACTACCGGACGATGGCCGGCGGGGACGGCGCCTGCATGGGCTGCGGTGAGAAGACCGCCGTTCACCTCGTCGTGTCCGCGGTCGAGTCCCTGATGCAGCCGCGCGTCGAGAGGTTCGTCGGCGAACTGGACGAGCTGATCGGGGCGCTGGATCGCATGGGGCGCGACCTGCTGTCGGCCGACGCCGACCTCGACCTGGCCGCCGCGGCGCAGGACCAGGCCACCGTGCCGATGGATCCCGCCAGGCACGAGGAGCTCGCGCGACTCGTGTCGGCGAAGAAGGCGCTCGAGGACCTCCGGTGGCGCTACGTGGAAGGCCCCGGGGGCCAGGGGCGGGCCAACATGGGGATCAGCAACAGTACGGGCTGCTCCTCGGTGTGGGCCTCGACCTACCCGTACAACCCGTACCCGTACCCCTGGGTCAACCACCTCTTCCAGGACGCCCCGTCAGTCGCGATCGGGATCTTCGAGGGCCACATGCGGAAGATGGCCGACGCGTTCCGCAGCGTGCGCCGGGCGCGACTCCTGGTGTCGGGAGAGTACGACGAGACGGCACACGAGCAGGAACTCGCGACGCTGGACTGGCAGCAGTTCACCGACGCGGAGTTCGATCTCTGTCCGCCGATCACGGCGATCGGCGGAGACGGCGCGATGCTGGACATCGGGTTCCAGAACCTGTCGCGTCTGCTCGCGTCCGGGAAGCCGATCCGGGTGATCGTGCTCGACACCCAGGTCTACTCGAACACGGGGGGTCAGGCGTGCACCAGCGGGTTCACGGGGCAGGTATCCGACATGGCTGCCTACGGAAAGGCGCAGCACGGCAAGGAAGAGGTCCGCAAGGAGCTGTCGCTGATCGCGATCGCCCACCGCGGCGCCTTCGTGCTCCAGTCCTCGCAGGCGTCCGCTTCGCACATGATCGGCGGCGTGATCCGGGGCCTGCAGAGCCCACGACCGACGGTGTTCAACATCTACACGCCGTGTCCGGTGGAACACGGGCTGGCCGACGAGTGGGCGCCGAACGCCGCCCGCTTCGCCCTGGAGAGCCGGGCCTTCCCGTTCCTGATCTACGATCCCGACTCGGGCCCGACGATCGCCGACTGCCTGGATCTGTCCGGCAACCCGTCGCTCGAAGAGATGTGGCCGACGTACGACCTGGAATACCTGGACGACGATGACGCCGAACAGGTGCTCGAGCTGCCGGTCACCACGGCCGACTGGGCCGCGACGGAAGGCCGGTTCAAGAAGCACTTCAAGCAGATCCAGCGGGATGACTGGGATGACGATTCCCAGGTCCTGTTCCACGAGTTCGTGGCGATGTCCGAGGATGAACGACTCGGCAGAACGCCGTTCATCTGGACGATCAACGACGGCCGCAAGCTCAACCGGCTCGCCTGTTCGATGGAGATCGTGGCGCTCGCCGAGGACCGTCTGCTGTTCTGGGCCCAGCTCAAGGAACTGGCCGGGCTGCAGGTGCCCGAGTCGGTGCGCGACTCGATCGCCACGCAGATGGAGGACGAATTCGAGGCACGCGTCGCGGCAATCCGGGCCGAGTACGAGCGACAGATCGAGGAGCTGAAGACGAGCCTGCCGCAGGTGGTGGCGCGCCGTCTGGCGGAAGGTCTGCTCCAGTCCGGAAACGGTCAGGCCACCGTGGCCGAGCTGCTGGGGCGGGCCCGTTCCGAGCCCGATCTCCAGCCGATCACGGCAGAGGCGGTGGCGGGAGTGGCCGGTGCGGCAGCCCCCGTCGCCGGCGCGTCGGTCGAGACGGCCCGGGAGGCCTCCGCGACTGCGCCCGCGGCGACCGGGGCGGTGGCCGAGCCGGCCGCGGCCGTGTCGCCGCCGGAACCGGCGGCCGAAGAAGAAGACGATGACGCCCTCGTCATGGAGCCGTACATCGAGACGGCCCGCTGCACATCGTGCGACGAGTGCATTCGCATCAACAAGAAGATGTTCGCGTACAACGACGCCAAGCAGGCATATATCAAGGACCCGAAGGCAGGCACGTTCGCCGAGCTCGTCCAGGCCGCCGAGAAGTGCACCGCGGAGATCATTCACCCGGGCACGCCGCTGAATCCGAAGGAGAAGGACCTGGAGAAGTGGATCGAGCGCGCGAAGCCGTTCAACTGAGGGCCGCGTGACGCCAGACCACGGCTGACGGGGAGACGATGCTCAGCAACCTGTTTCACTCCGATACCTTCCGGCACGGAGTGCACCCGCCGGAGCGGAAATCCTATACGGAATCCGTCCGCATCCGGCGCATGCCGTTTCCGGACGAGATCGTGCTGCCGCTGCGTCAGCATGCCGGCCGGCCCGCGATTCCCATCGTCCGACCGGGGGACCGGGTGGAACGAGCCGACAAGGTCGGAGAGGCCGACGGCTTCATTTCCGTTCCGATCCACGCTTCGGCCGCGGGCAAGGTTCGCGATGTCACGTTGTGGCCTCACCCCGACGGCAGCATGGCCGAGAGCGTGGTGATCGACGTGGACCGCTGGTCGCCGCAGCTGCCCCGGCCCCGGATCGTGGCGCAGTGGGAAGGGCTCGAGCCCGATCAGGTCGTGCGGGAGGTGCAGAAGGCAGGCGTCGTGGGGCTCGGGGGCGCGGCGTTCCCGACTCACGTCAAGCTGCTTCCCCCGAAGGACGTGTCCGTCCACACCCTGATCGTCAACGGAGCCGAATGCGAGCCCTACCTGACGACCGATCATCGGACGATGGTCGAGTATCCCGAGCGGGTGCAGTTCGGCATCCGGATCATGATGAAGGCGCTGGGCGTCGAGAAGGCGATCATCGGGGTCGAGAAGAACAAGCCGGACGCCATTCAGCGACTGCGTGACACCCTGCCCGACGACCTGGACGTCACGGTGCTTCCGCTGACGGTGAAGTACCCGCAGGGTGCCGAGAAGATGCTGATCGAAGTGGTGACGGGTAGAGAGGTGCCGTCGGGAAAACTGCCGATGCACGTCGGTGTCGTGGTGCAGAACGTGGGCTCGATCGCCTGCATCGCCGAGATCTTCGAGACCGGGCAGCCGCTGATCGAGCGGGTCGTGACCGTGACCGGTCCGGGAGTCCGCCGGCCGTCGAACCTTCTCGTCCCCGTCGGCACGAAGCTGCGGGACGTGCTGGAATTCTGTGATGGGCTCACCGAAGACGCCTCGCAGATCGTGTTCGGCGGCCCGATGATGGGTGCGGCGACCCCCGACCTCGACACCCCGCTGATCAAGGGCACGACCGGCGTGGTGGTGCTCACGGAAGCCGAGGCGAAGCCCCGCCGGGTTCACCCGTGCATCCACTGCGGCCGTTGCCTGGAATCCTGTCCGGTATTCCTCAATCCGTCGCTGCTCGGATCGCTGGCACAGGCCGGTCGATACGCGGAAATGGAGAAGTCCGACCTGATGGACTGCATGCTGTGCGGATCCTGCTCCTACGTCTGTCCGTCGCACATCCCGCTGTCGCAGATGTTCGCGCTCGGCAAGAACATGCTGCGTCGGCAGAAGGCCAGGGAGACGGCGGCGTGAGCGCGGCGGGCGGCGCTCCGACACCGCAGGACGAGGAGATCATGCTGCGGATCGCGGCCTCGCCGCACGTCCACTCGCCGCATTCCACGCCGAAGATCATGTGGACGGTCACGGCGACGCTGGTTCCGCTCGTAGCGGCCGCCGCCTGGTGGTTCGGGCCGAGTGCGCTGCTGGTGATCGGCGCCGCGACCGCCGGCGCGATGCTGACCGAACGACTGTTCGGCCGCCGCGGTGCACTGGGCGACGGGTCGGCCGCGATCACCGGGATTCTGCTGGGCCTCATTCTGCCGGCCGGCTTCCCGCTGTGGATGGCGTTCGTCGGCGGCGCGTTCGGGATCGGGTTCGGAAAGCTGATCTTCGGCGGTCTCGGGCAGAACGTGTTCAACCCGGCGCTGCTCGGCCGGGCCTTTCTGCAGGCGGCCTTTCCGACCGCCATTACCACCTGGCCGGGCGAGCCGGCGTCCTGGTGGGCGCTGAGGGGAGACAACTTCGCGCTGCCGTTGATGTCGCCGGACACCGCCGACCTGGTGACTTCCGCGACGCCGCTCGGCGCCTGGAAGTTCGAAGGAATCGGAACGGAGCTCGCCGACCTGCTGATCGGTCGCACCGGAGGTTCGCTCGGCGAGACCTCGGGCCTGCTGATCCTGGCGCTCGGACTGTTTCTCGCCGTCAAGAAGTACCTGGACTGGCGCATACCGGCTTCGATTCTGCTCACGGTGGCGCTGTTCTCCGGCATCCTCCACCTGATCGATCCCGACCAGTTCGCCGGCCCGCTGTTCATGCTGTTCTCGGGCGGGCTGATGCTCGGCGCCGTGTACATGGCGACGGACATGGTGACGTCGCCGGTCACTCCGCGGGGCGCCTGGATCTACGGGATCGGGATCGGGCTCCTGGTGGTGCTGATCCGGGTGTGGGGCGGTCTGCCCGAGGGCGTGATGTACGCCATCCTGCTGATGAACGCGATGGTCCCGTTCATCAACCGGGCGACGCAGCCGCGCGTGTTCGGGCACGAGCGCAAGCGACGGGAGGCGGCGGCATGAAAGACCTGCCGCAGGTCGAATCCGGAGCGCTCGAATCGCCCGTCGATCTGGATCCTGCGTCCGACGCGAGCGGCCCTCCCCCCGCGCCGGAGCGACCGGCCACCTCGTCCGGGCGGTTGATCGTGACCCTGGCCGCGGCCGGCGCCCTGGCGGGGCTCGTGATCGTGCTCGTGTTCGGGTGGGCGAACCCGAAGATCCAGGAATATCGGGCGATGGTCCTGCGCGAAGCGATTCAGGAGGTCCTCAACGAGCCCGAGACCGTTCAGACCTGGTACGTGGTGGATGGAGCCCTTTCCCGAACCCCGGCTCCTGGCGCCGACACGATCACGGCCGAAAAGGTGCATCTCGGCCTCGACGCCGAGGGAGAGCCCGTCGGCTACGCGATCACGGGGGCGGAGCCGGGCTTCCAGGACGTCATCCTCGTGATCTTCGGCTACGACCCCGGGGCCGACCGGGTGCTCGCGATGAAGGTGCTGGAGAGCAAGGAAACGCCGGGCCTCGGAGACAAGATCTTCAAGGACACCGCCTTCGTGGCGGGCTTCCGTGAGGCGGCGGCACCGCTCGTGGGGGTCAAGAAGGACGGCGGCGGCGGAGCCGACAACGAAGTGGACATGATCACGGGCGCCACGATCTCATCGCGGACGGTGATCGGAATCATCAACCACAGGATCGAGGCGCTGGATCCGGTGCTGGACGAGAGCGGATCATGAAAGCAACCACACCGACCGAGGACCTGGTCCGCGGAATCTGGAAAGAGAACCCGGTGCTCGTCCAGCTGCTGGGTCTGTGTCCCGCCCTGGCGGTGACGAACACCGTGGCCAACTCGATCGCCATGGGACTGGCGACCTTCTTCGTGCTCGTCGGCTCCAGCCTGCTCGTTTCGACGTTCAAGAAGGTGATCCCGCACGAAGTGCGCATTTCCGCCTACATTCTGATCATCGCCACGTTCGTGACCATCGCCGATCTTGTGCTCGCCGCCGTGGTGCCCGTGATCCACAAGGAACTCGGCGCCTTCATCGCGCTGATCGTGGTCAACTGCATGATCCTCGGACGGCAGGAGGCCTTCGCCTCCAGGCGGCCGGTCGGCCGGGCCCTGCTCGATGCCGTGGGGACCGGGGCCGGCTTCATGATCGCCATGCTGATGATGGGCACGTTCCGGGAGGTGCTCGGCAACGGGTCGATCCTGGGCGTGCCGCTGTTCGGCCAGAACTTCGAACCGTGGGTCATCTTCATCCTGCCGCCCGGCGGATTCCTGACCCTCGGCTTCATTCTCCTCACCTTCGGCTGGTGGCAGGAGCGAAAGGCCGGCACGCCCCGCGTCCGGCAGTGGCCGCACGGCGTCGCGACTCCATCGCGTGAGGAGGCGGCGTGATGGGCGAACTGCTGTGGATTCTCGTCTCGGCGATGCTGGTCAGCAATTTCACGCTGAGCCTGTTTCTCGGCCTCTGCCCGTTCATGGGCGTGTCGGCCCGGGTGGAGACGGCGCTCCGGATGGGGATGGCCAACATCTTCGTGCTCGTGATCACCTCGATGTGCGCCTGGGTGCTGAACACGTACGTTCTGACCTATGCGCCTTATCTGCGGCTGATCTCGTTCATCGTCGTCATCGCCTCGCTGGTGCAGATCGTGGAAATGGCGATCCGCAAGATCAGTCCGACGCTGTTCCGCGAGCTGGGGATCTTTCTCCCCCTGATCACGACCAACTGTGCGATCCTCGGATTCGCGATCTTTCAGACCAACCGGGGTTACAACTTCATCGAAGGAATCACCTTCGCCCTCGGCGCAGGGCTGGGGCTCACCCTGGCGCTCGTGCTGATGGCCTCGATCCGGGAGACGTCTGAACTGTCCAGCGTTCCCGCGATGGCCCGCAACATGGGTCTGGTGCTGATCATCGCGGGCAGCCTGTCTCTCGCGTTCATGGGCTTCGCGGGACTGTTCAGCGCCTGAGTCGATCCGAAGGAGAATGGACCCTGGAGACGTTTCTGGGCATACTGGGCTTCGCAGCGCTGTTCGTGGCGTTCGGGCTGTTCCGGCCCGCGGCGAACCGTGGCTGCGCGGGTGACTGCGGCGGGGCCTGCGCGGCCGACGGCTGCGGCTGCGACATCGCCCCGCCGTCGACGAGCGTGGATCGGATCGGATCGGACTGCAAGGAGACCTGATGGACAAGCATCTGGCCTACTGCTCGGCCTGTGACCGCCAGGTCGAGGTCGTGGTGAACCCCGGGGCCCGCACGAATCCGGACACCGGCGAGAAGGAAGACGAGATCATCTGCCTGGAGATGGGCGAATCCTGCACCGGCTCGATGTGCCCGATGTGCGACGTGCCGACCGAAGAGATGCAGCGGAGCCTCGAGCGGCTGCGCGAGTCGGAAGGAGACTGAGCCGAGCTTGGACACCTATCAGCTGGTTCCGATTGTCGCGATCGTGATGGGCACGCTGACGGTTCTGGTCCCGGTCAGCCTCATCGCTCTCCGCTTCGCGATCAAACCGATCGCCGAGGCCGTGGCCCAGATGCGTTCCGGAGTCGCGCCCGATGAGGTGCGGATCATGAAGGAACGGATCGCGCTCCTCGAGCAGCAGATGAACGGAATCGATTCGGAAGTGAACCGGATCTCCGAGGCGGTGGATTTCCAGGACCGCCTGCTCAAGCCGGACGCGGGCGCCGAACGCTGATGCCGGGCAGGAGCGCCGCATTCGGAGCCGCGGCGGTGCTTTCCGCCGGTCTGGTCGCGCTGGCCGCAGTGGGGAACACGGCGGCAGCTGGCGGCAACGGTGAGGCCCCGGCTCCCGGCTGCCTGGAAGAGACGGTCACGCGGGTGGAGCCGGTAGTGAGCTGGCATGCGGATCGATATGCCGAGCTCGAAGTCGAGGACCTGTACAAGCTCCTGCACCAGGCGGTGGCCGGACCCGGGCACGCGATCGAGAGCACCGAAGCGGCCCGCGACTGGCTCGAGCGGGAATGGGCCGAACTCGGCGATCCCGGTGCGGAAGAGGTCATGATCGAGCCCCTGTCGGCGGACGAGCGACTCGTCCGGGTCAATCTCCGGCCCTGGCGGGCTGCCGGGGGCGATCCGAACGAACTGCTGGTCGCGTTCGTCCAGACCGCGGCCGTCCTGACACCTTCCCCCGACGAGCTCCGGACCACGATGGAGTCCATCCGCGCCTGCAGCGGAAGCCTCGCGGGGATTACGGCGATCTCCGCCACGCGGATCGATTCCTTCTTCGCCGCGAGGTCCGGGGAGGGATACCCGGCCGTGCACCACTCCAGCAGGTACGCGGCAGCGCACGAGCCCGCCTACAGGGTGGTGCTGCGCGAGTTTCTGGACTGACGGCCTTCAGAACGGAAAGCCGACGTCGATCTCCACCCGCGGCAGCTCGGAGAAATCCTCGCCCGCCAGGGTGAGCAGGCCCGATCCGAACCGCGTCCAGGCGCCGAGCGTCAAGCCCCAGCCCCAGAAGAAGTCGTCTTCGCGCCACGCCCATTCGTCCGGCAGCGCGGCCGTGTTTCCCCGGACCTGCAGGAAGAACTCCGGTAGGAACTCCCATTGCAGGCCGAGCATTGCGGCCTGCAGATGGCGCCCGCGACGCGCGTTCACGGGCAGACCATGGAAGGGGAACTGGCGGTCCCGGTAGAGGTCGTACTGCTGCGTGCCGCCCACGAAGAAAAGGTAGTTCAGCGGCAGGGTATCGCGGCTGCTCGCGCCTGCCGTCAGCCGACCGAGGATCCCGATCCGTTCGAACACCGGCGCGATGCCCTGCACGTCCAGCAGTTGCTGCGAGAAGTCGTCGGCCCCGGAGAGGCCCGCCGTCCACAGAGCCTGACCGTTCAGGCTCCAGCCGCCGCGAGGCAGGCGGGCGCGATCCCAGCGGTCCACCCGGGCCACGCCGCGAACCGTCCAGAACCCTTCGTCACCCGCCAGCCAGTCCCGAGTATCGGGCAGGGACTCGATCGCCACGTCCTCGTAGCCGCCCTCCAGGCCGACGAAGGCGCTGTAGCCGAACCCGACCCCCGCGACTGCGCGGATGTCCGTCGAACGGGCATCGGGCTCGGCGACCTGCCTGTCCTCCGAGTAGATGTCGAACGGCATCTTCGACGACTCGAATCGCAAGGCGAGCAGCGGAGCCGCCGACCAGCCCCAGCGCTTCCCGTACTCTGCGGCGAACCGGGTCTGCTCCCCGAGTCGAGCCTCCGCTCTCGCGAAGGAGCCCGGAAGCAGGAGGTTCCGGAATCCGGCGCTCGCGAGAAGCGACGCCTTGTAGCGGCTGTCGTAACGGTAGGAAATGCCGAGACTGTTCTTACGCTGTTCCTGCACCGTCAGGGAAAGTTCCACGGGTTGGGGACTCCGCGCGGCGACACTTCCCCCCGCCCGATCTCCCGGCTCCGGCTCCACCCGGTACCAGACCGTCTGGAACAGGCGCGTGTCGTAGAGGCGGGTCACGTCACGATCGATAACCGCGACCGAGACCACGTCTCCCGGCTCGACATCGAGGATCCGGTCCACGGTGTTCCGGTCCACCCGGTCGAGGCCGGTCACGCGGATCGAGGCGACTCGGACCGAATCGGGGGCGGGATCGAGCGAGGCGGGAACCTGTCGGCTCACGCTGGTTTCCGGAGCCGCTGGAACTCCGGCGTCGCGCAGCGAGTCCAGCACCGCCCGCGCCGCTTCCGTGCCATGCCCGATGATCTCATCCGAACGATCGAACGCGGTGGACAGCGACCCCGGCACATCGGGCACGATCAGGACATCGCACAGTTTCCTCTGCTCCGCCGTGCGCTCCGTCATCCGGTACGCGATCGTCTGGTTCAGGATCGCCGCCAGGTCACGGAGACTGTCCTGCGGGGCCAGGGGCTCCGACACGTCGCTGCAGATGACCCAGTCGGCACCAAGCTCGCGCGCATCACGGGCCGGGAGATTCCGGGCCAGCCCGCCATCGACCACGAGTCGTCCGTCCATCTCCACCGGGGCGAACGCTGCCGGAATCGACATGCTGGCCCGCATCGCGCGAGGCAGGAAGCCCGATCGCAGCGGCACCGCCTCGCCGGTCTCGAGGTCCGTGGCGACGGCTCCGAACGGTCTTGGAAACTCCGTGAAATCCGATATCGCGTGGGCCTGCCAGGTCAGGGCGGTGAGAACCTGAGAGATCCGCTGTCCCGCGACGATGCTCGACGGCAGCTCCGGCACCACGCCGCGCATCGGAACCGATGCGAGCAGGCGCCCTTCCTCCCATTTCCGCTCGATCGTCAGGTTTCTCCGTTCGGGCTGGTCACTGAACACTCGAGACCAGTCGATCCCGGAGATCGCCCCCCGCAGCCGGGCGGGTGAATACCCGATCGCATACAGCCCTCCCACGATCGAGCCCATACTCGTTCCGGTAACCACGTCCACCCGGATTCCACGTCGCTCGAGCTCTTCGATCACGCCGACGTGCGCGAAGCCGCGCGCGGCTCCACCGCTGAGCGCCAGGCCGACCGAGGGAGGCGGCTCCTGCGCGGAGAGGGGCCGCGGAGCGGCGAGGATCGAGATCATGATGAGAGCCCGGACCGACCAGGCGACCGTGCGGACCCAGTTCGTGCTTACGAGACGGCGCCAGGCGCTCTCGTCGAAGCTGAGGGCCAGGCGCCGGTGGCAGGGCACCTGCACCAGGAAGGTGGAGGCCCAGATGACCGCCACCAGCCCGAGTCCGATCCAGGCCGTCGCCGCGGATATCACGCGGGGGCGAACGACCAGACCGAGCGCGGTGACCAGCTCGATCAGCATCAGGGGCGCCACCACCCACCCCGTGCGGCGCAGGTGACCGTCGTGATACGCGAGGTGCTCGGACCGGCCGACGCGTCCGAGCAGCGGGTAGTGGACCACCTGGACGAACCAGATCAAGCCGGTCAGGGCGAGCGTGGCGGCCGCATGCACGGCGAACAGGAACATTCGGGCTGGTCCCCGGAGGCGCTCAGTGGGGGGGGGAGACGGGCGCGCGGGCGGGCGCGGGAGGGGCCGGCCGAATGCCGGGCGGCGTCGCGAGGCTTCCCGATTCCCCGGAGGCGGATCCACCGGGCGGCGCCCCGATGACCACCCACGGCTCCGTGGGCTCCTCCTCGCCGCCGTTTCCCGGCTCTCCCCCGTCGGGTTTTTCGCACGGTTCAGGCTCGCAGGAAGGCGGCCAGGGCACGTAGATCGGAATCCCCACGGGGTACAGGATGCCGGAGCCGACTTCCGACCCGGAGCCGACTTCCGACCCGGCCCTCGCCGGCGGGGCGCCGTCTGTCGCCACCGTCGCCACCACTTCCGGCAGCAGGCCGAGTCCGACGACGGTCTCGTAGGAGACGCAGCCGCACTCCAGCAGGCCTCTCTCCCGCTGGAAGCGCGACAAACCGGCCGTGGTTCCCTCGTCCAGTCGCCCCGTCCAGCCGATCCCGACGTACCCCTGCGCCCGCAGCGCCGCCTGCACCGACCGGATTTCGGCTGCTTCGAGATCGCGTACCACGAACCGCTGGCGCGCTCCGGTACTTCCATCCACGGTCTCCACGACGCGTATCGGCTCCTGCGCAACGACCTCCGCCGTCAGGATCGCCAGGTTGCCAACCATCAGCAGACAGCAGGTCGCCGTGACTCGTCTGGTGCACCGGGCGTACAAGAGATCCCTCCGTTCTGGGCGGCAGCGGACGGCGGCACGCGGCCCTTCCGCGACGGAAAGATGGCGAGTCCGGCTGCCGGAAGAAACGTCCGGCACGCGTTTCCGGGGTTCCCATTCGAGTCGAGCAGGTTGGCAGACTGCGAAAACTGCCCTATCCTCGGTGCGTGGACATTCGAACCAAGCTGGTGTTCGCTTTCGCCGCCGTCACGCTGGGCAGTCTGCTCGCGTTCGGGTACTTCCTGTACTCGATCGCCGAAGGCCTGGTCGCCGACAGCACCTCGAACCAGCTGAACAGCCTGGCCGAATCGGCGACCGACGCGATCGAGAGCATCATCGAGGGCTGGGAGGAACGGGTCACGCTCATCGCCAGCCGCACGCAGCTCCGCATGAGTCTCGACGAGCTCGGGCCGAACTCGAGCAGAGCCGATTCTGCAACCATCGAGAGGATCCTCGCGGACGCGGCCGAATCCACGCGCAGCGTAGCGGCCGTCGCGGTCTACGACCGGCGCGGTCGGCAGGTCGCCGCCGCCGGCGATGCGGCCGACGACACTCCGCCGGTGCTTCCGCCGCGCTCGACCTCCGCCCCGGACGGCGCGCCTCACTATCTCGGCGTGTTCCCCTCGGGGGAGGCCTATCCCCGGGTCGGATACACCATCCCGCTCGTCCTCGACGCCCGGCGGATCGGGTATCTCTACGTGCTGCTGAACGGTCGGCGCCTGATCGATCTCACGTCGGATCACACGGGGCTCGGAAAGACCGGAGAGCTGATGATCGTGGTCGACGGACCCGACGGCCCGCTGACGCTGCATCCCGTGCGGCATGCGATCGAAGGCTTCGACCCCGACGGACCGATCCTGATCACGAACAGCGACGATCCAGCACAGATCGCCCTGCAGGGCAAGGAAGGCACCCGAACGGAGAATCTGCGGGACTATCGCGGCAGGGCCGTATGGGCCTCGACCCGGTTCCTGCCCGAGACGACCGGCTGGGGTGTCGTCGTCAAGTTCGATGCGGACGAGCCCAAGGCGAGCATCCTGGAATTCCGGGACGAGATGATCTCGCTGGCGCTCGCCATGGCGGGGATCGGCCTCCTCGTGGCCATGATTCTCGGCTTCCGGTTCGCCGGACCGATCCACGACCTGGCCGAGACGGCGAACCGGATTCGCGAAGGCGATCTGTCGGCGAGGGCGCCGGTGAAGCGGGAGGATGAGATCGGGCTGCTGGCCCGCACGTTCAATCAGACCGCCGACGAACTGCAGGAGCGGATGTTCGAGCTGCACGAGTACCAGAAGTTTTTTGATGTGTCGCTCGACCTGCTGTGCATCGCGGGAACCGACGGGTACTTCAAGCTCACGAATCCTGCGTTCACGAAGTCTCTGGGCTGGACGGAGGAACAGCTGGTGAGCCAGCCGTTCATCGACCTGGTGCACCCGGATGACGTGGCGGCCACGCAGGACCAGATCTCCCGCCTCTCCGAAGGCCAACCCACCATCTCGTTCGTCAATCGCTTCCGCACGGCCGAGGGCGGCTGGAAGTACCTGAAGTGGAACGCCTATCCCGAGCCCGTGTCGGGTCTGCTGTACGCGATCGCCCGCGAGACCCGGCCGCCGCGCGACGTCTGATGGAACCGGTCCTGCTCATCAAGCTGGTCGGCGGCCTGGTATACCTGCTGCTCGGCGGAGACATCCTGGTTCGCGGAGCCGTCTCGCTGGCCCGGAGGTTCCACGTCTCGCCGACCATGATCGCCCTGACGGTCGTGGCCCTGGGCACGTCGCTGCCCGAGCTGGTGGTGGTCGTACGGGCGGCGCTCGGCGGTTTTCCGGACCTGGTGTTCGGGAATGTGGTCGGGAGCAACATCGCCAACGTGCTGCTGGTCGCGGGCGCCGCCGCAACCGTGTATCCGCTGACCTACGGGGAGCGCTCCATCCGCCGCGACAGCGCGATCATGGTCGCGGCCAGCGTTCTCCTCGTGGCACTGAGCCTGGGAGGAACGCTCGGCCGCACCGAGGGGGCGATCCTGCTGGCCGGGCTCGTCGGGGTGAACCTCCTGACCGCGCGGGAGGCGGCCCAGGCGTGGAAGGACTCCGAGCTCAAGGCCCCCATGGAGTGGGTCCTCGGACTCCCGACGAACCCGTGGATGATCGCCCTCTTCCTCGTCGCGGGGGTGGTCGGGCTCCCGATAGGAGCGGAGCTGGTCGTCGACGCCTCCGTCGACATCGCGTCCAGCCTGGGCGTGAGCGAGGCGGTCGTCGGACTGACGATCCTCGCGATCGGCACTTCCCTTCCCGAGCTCGCCACGACGGTCGTGGCGGCGTTCCAGAAGCGCACCGAGGTCGCGATCGGCACGATCGTGGGGAGCAACATCTTCAACATCCTCGGAATCATGGGCGTCGGCGCCGTCATCAGCCCCGTCCCGGTGAATGTCGCGCGGGAGTTCCTGACGCTTCACTTCCCCGTGATGCTCGGCACCGCCGTGCTGATCAACGTCTTCGTGTGGCGGCGGATACCCGTCGGGCGGGCCGCGGGGATCGCGTTCTTGGCGATGTACGCGGCCTACATGGGATTGCTCGTGGTGCGGACAGTAGCGCAGGCGGGATAACGGCTGGGGCGGCAGCCCACGGTGCGCGGAAGCGGCGCCCGGCCGGAGCCCGGCACCGCTTCGGTTGAGATACGGCATCCAGCGGGACTACCAGATCCGCATGGTCCTCATGAAACCGTCCTTGCCGAAATACTTCACCACCCATTTCAGCTTGTAGGCTTCGCCCATGAACTCGATCGTCCCGTCCACGATGTACTGCTCGCCAGCTGGCGTCGTGTTGTCGATGCCGTGGCCCACTCCGCTGGCGATTCGGGACGTCTCACAGTTTGCATACCAGACCGGATCGACGCCCGAAGGTGCGCTCAGGTAGTTGCCGAAGAACTCCAGGAACGGAAACACGGTCAAGTCCATGTCCTGGTTCATGGAGTGCTCGATTCCGTTCGGGTTGTTGATGGTCTGTGTTACCCAGGGGTCGCTCATGTTCGAGCCCCCGCATGACTCGTGGTAGTCTTCGATCCCCCAACCGATGAAGACCATCCAGGGATCGCCTGCCTTCTCGGTTTCGTCTCTTGTGTAGTCGAAGACTACGAAGTCGCCCTCCCCCCGGGTTACGATACCTGCCGTTTCCGGCCCGTTCATGAAGTTGAACTCGGGCGCCGTCGCGACGGGCGATTCGATCGGCTCGGTGGGAGTGTCCTGGCACGCGACCGCGAGCAGCACGGCGCAGGCGAGAACGAGTGGAATACGGGTACGCACGAGGCACCTCCTCTGCCGGGGGTAATTCGCCCGGCCGGGCCCCGGAGCTCCCCCCCGGCAGGGAAGGGAGAACCGGGGCGCTCGGCCGGACGAGAGCGGCTCTGACAGGAGGTGGCCCGGACCGGTCACCGGCGCGTGAGCGGCCGGTCACAGCCGCGTCACCGTGCCTGCGACCGCGTGCAGCCCGCCCATCCCTGTTCTCGACCCGGGAGGCGTCCGACGTGACGCTGGACTTCCACGTCCCAGGTGGAATCAACCTGCATGACGCGGCATGGTACCAACAGAAAACCCCGGCGCTTTCGCACCGGGGCTTCCCATTCTGAGAGGGTGAAACCCTCGTCGTCATCCACCCATCCACCTCACCGGCCCACCCACCTCAGCGTCTCGCGTGCCAGCTCCTGGCGGAAGCGGCCGATCGGCAGGGGCGCGGGGATTGCCTTCCTCGCCGGTTACGCGGCGTATATCGCGGTGCTGGTGGCGCGGACGGTGGGCACGGCGGGCTGAGGCGGCCTGCCCCAATGGCCGCGGGGCGGCCTCCGAAGAAGCCACCCCGCGCCTCCAGCCCGTGACCTGCGGCCCCACCGGTCAGGGCTGAAAGTTCCTCCCTCTCCCGCAATTGATGAACGGGAGGGTAGAGAATTCGAGCGCTACCAGATGCGCTTCTCGTTGACCACCGGCATCGGTTCGTCGGCCACGAACTTGATCCGCCATTGCAGGTGGTAGGCCTCTCCCATCCAGTCGACGGTGCCGTTGAACCGCCAGTACTCGCCACCTGGAGTATCGTTCAGCTTGCCAAAGACAGTTCCGCCGGCGATCGCCGTCGTGTTGCAGAAAGCGTACTGAACGGGACTTACCCCTACAGGGGCACTGAAGTAGTTGTCGAGCCACTCAGATTGCAGATACACGGTGACGCCGGCGTCCTTGTTCATCAGGTTCTCGATGACCTGCTGCTCCTGCTTCGAAGTCACCCTCTGGACATCCCAGGGCGTGGTCGTACCGGCGCCGCCACAGTACGTAGGCGTATCGTCAATTCCTCTTCCCGTAACGACAATCCATGGCTCGCCTTGTGGAGTCTCCGCGAAGATGTCGAAGAGCCCTCCTCCGTACTCATAGCGAACGACCACGCCGGCCTCCTCCGGACCGTTCATGAAGTTGAACGCGGGTGCCGTCGCGACGGGCTGCTCGACGGGATCGGTGGGAGTGTCCTGACACGCGACCGCGAACAGCGCGGCGCAGGCGAGGACGATCGGGATACGGGCACGCATGGGTACCTCCTCTGCCGGGGTGGATCGACCGGCCGGGCCCGGGATTTCCCCCCGGCAAAGGGGAGGAATTCCCCGGGGAGCCGACCGGCCGGATATGACTCCGTCCTCAACCTGCCCTGCCTCGCTGATCGGACTCTCACCGCAGCGGTGATAGATGCCCCCCGATCCTCCAATGACTATGTTCATCAACCACCTTGCGGCCCGTCGCGTGCCACGTGGTGGCCGTGTCGTCTCCTATCCAGGCGGGAGGCTGCTTCAAGCGATGCTCGAGCTCCGCGTTCTTGGGCGTATGGAGCTGTCTGGCGGTGAGGAGACGGATCTCGATTCCATCCTCCGTCGTCCGAAGCGGCTCGCCATCCTCGCATATCTATGTCTCGCCGATCCGGGCAGCCTCATTCGCCGGGATACGCTGATTGCACTGTTCTGGCCGGAGTCCGACGAGGATCACGCGCGAGCGGCGCTCAACCAGTCTCTCTACGTGCTCCGTAGCGCACTCGGCAGCCAGGCCGTCATCGGCAGAGGACGCGAGGAAGTCGGTATCGATCGCTCCCTCCTGGGTTGCGACGCGTGCGCCTTCCGTGACGCCCTGGAGACCGACGATCTGCAGCACGCACTCGACCTGTACGCCGGCGAGCTGCTGCCGGGCCTGCACGTAGGCTGCCCCGACTTCGAACGCTGGCTCGTGTCGGAGCGGGCAGGCTTGCGCGAGGCCGCTCTCGCCGCGGCCCTGGAGCTCGGGGCACGGGCGGCCGCTGCCGGTGAGGTGGCGGAAGCCACCGAGTTCTATCGAAGGGCGCTCGAGATTGCGCCCGAGAGCGCGCTGGCCGCGCGACACCTCGTGGAAGCTCTGTGGCACGCCGGTCGCAGACCTGCGGCGATCGAGGCATACGACCGATTCGCCGCGAACCTCGTAAGCGAGTACGGGGTGGAGCCCGGGAGCGAGCTGCAAGAGCTGATCGCCCGGGTGCGAGCGGGAGACCGATCGCCCGGAACAGTCTCCATGGCCGATCCTCCGCCCGGGCAGGCGTCCACGGTCGCGGGGCCGGAGAACGAAGACGGACTCGCGGCAGACGAGACGAGCTCGACTACCAGGTCCGCGTGGATGCGGGTCGGCATTCCGTTCGGGCTCGGCGCTGCAGTGATCGTTCTGCTCGGAATGTGGTTCGGGCAGTCGGAGGGGAGGGAGAGCCGCGCTGCGTTCGAGGCGAACCTGGACTACCAGCGGGCCTGGGCCGCATGGGAATCGCAAGGGGTCGACAGTGCGCATTTCTTCCTCGAGCGGGCCGTGAGGGCCGATTCGACGC
>Ga0209536_100002487_pt1 | contig 30090 bp, 44 predicted proteins | sample DeeMarSeWOR28_12_FD_187461 | JGI IMG/M metagenome (GOLD analysis project Ga0209536, IMG submission 187461) | Marine sediment microbial communities from White Oak River estuary, North Carolina - WOR-2-8_12 (SPAdes) (version 2) | ecosystem: Environmental > Aquatic > Marine > Intertidal zone >...
AAGTAGTTCGTCAAGTAGCGTGAGCAGTTCGTCAAGTTCGTCCTCAAGTTCGCTAAGTTCAAGTAGTTCGTCAAGTAGCGTGAGCAGTTCGTCAAGTTCTTCGTCACTTTCTAGCTCAAGTTCCTCTACAAGTAGTGCATAAAAATATAAATATATGTAGTAAAAATAAGGAGGTAATTTGTTATGACTGAAAAAGAAATGGAAAAACAACAAAAAGAAAATCAGGAAAGAATGTCAAATTGTGCTACGGAACTTTTAGCAGTTTTACATAAGTACGATTGCATTTTAAGTGTTAACTCACAAGTAGACGCTAACGGTAATGTCAATTCAGGCATAGGCATAATGCCTATAAACCGTAACGTAGGACAAGTAGTAGATAAAGAAGATTTAGAGGAGCCAAAAGAAGATGTATCCTAAAAAAATGTAAATGAGGAGTAAATTATGGCTTTATTAAAAAAAGATACAGAAAACCCACAACCTCTACAGGAAGAGATAAAAGCTTTTCAAGGCAAAGGTAAGTATAAGACAAACTTGAAAAAGATTTTAGCTACCAAAGGTGAAGGATGGGAAACCGTAGCAGAGATTCCTGGCTACGGGGCAACCCAAATGCAGAGCTTCAATGTTTTCTACAGTACCTATATCAATAGAGTATTTGAAAACGAACTCCAGAGAATTGAGGAATACAGATCAATGGCAATGACTGGAGAGGTTTCGGATGTCATTGAAGATGCTGTAAATGAATCCACTCAGGAAGATGACATTGGAGAAGTGTTCCATCTAGTCATTAAGGATAAGGCTTTACAGAAAAATGATAACATCGTTAAGAATCTAAAAGCCGAATTCCATGATCTGTTTAGAGAAAAACTATGCATGAAAGACAAAATTTGGGATCTTCTCTGGACTTACTATATTGATGGAAGAGTGTATTATGAAAGAATCATAAACACTCAGCATCCAAAAGAAGGTTTCGTCAATATTAAAAAGTTGCCTACTGAAACAATGGATTACTTCTATGATCCTATATCTGGTAAGATAATCGGATTCGTGCAATATACCAGACCTAGAACAAAGAAACCAGCTACCATAGACGAAGCACGAAAGAGAGATGGAAAAGATCTAATATTTTTTGATCCTAACCAGATTGGATTTATTGACTATGGTATTTACGGTAAGACAAGATATGAAATAAGAGGATATCTAGAAAAAGCCAGAGTGCCTTACAACCAGTTAAAGCTTTTGGAGACTTCTGTTATTATCGCAAGAGTGGTACGTGCTCCTGAAAGGTATGTATTCACAATTGATACAGGAAACATGCCTAGAGATAAAGCTCTAAAGTATGTCGAGAAGATCAAAAATAAAATGCAGAAGAAACAAAGCTATGATCCTAAGACTGGTACGCTTACACATGAACCAGAGATCTTAGCTATCCTTGAAAACTTTTACTTACCTCAATCAGCAGAAGGAAGAGGTTCCAGTATTGATACGATTGGAGGTAACACTTCAATGTTTTCGGAACTGGATGATATTTATTACTTCCAGAAAAAACTTTACAGATCATTGAAATATCCAGGTAGCAGAGTATCGGCTACTCAGGAAAACAGAGAAGGAGATATTCTTTTTGGTCAAGGTGGGGTTTCAGAGATATCCAGAGATGAGATCAAATGGGCTAAGTTTTTAGAGCGACAACAAAAGAAACTCTGTAAAGATTTCTTGGATATGTTTTTACTTCATTTGGAATTCAAAGGTTTAAAAGCCCAATATGAATTGACAAACAAGAAACTTGAAATAAAAATGAATCCTCCCTCCAGATATGATGAGCAAATGGAGCAAATGTTTAATGACTCCAGATTTGCCAATTACAGTCAATTGGCTGATAGACCAGAAATGTCAAAGTACTACTTAATGAAAAGATACCTGAAATGGAGTGAAGAAGAAATTCAGGATAATGTTGATGGTAAGAAGAAAGACGTTGAGCTTGGTCTATCAGAAGAAGAAGGTGGAGGAAAAGGATGGTAAGGAGAAAAAAAAATATAAGTAAATATAGAAGTATAACTACAAGGAGGATGTGAAAATGGATAAAAATAAAGTAAGAAAAGCATTAGATCATTTTGAAAATGACGAATTTGTTGATGCAAAAGAAATTCTAAGTCAGGAAATTAAGGGTGCTGTTAGCACACACGTTAAAGACAAATGCGATTTGAAAAATGATATAGAACCCACTCCAGAGCCAGAGGGTGAAGGAGATGGAGAAGAAGGAGAAGAGTAATGAAAATGGCAAAACTAATTACTGAATACAGCCAAGACTTTGAGATTACAGAAGAGAATCACGGCAAAGACATGTTTGCTGTGGGTATTTTCTCTTCTGCCGAACTCAAGAATAACAACAAACGGAGATATCGCAAAGAGATTCTTGAAAGAGAAGTAGGCAAAGTTCAAGAGAAGATTGAGAAGAAATGCCTTTGGGGAGAGTTAGGACATCCTCCGAATCCAGAAGTCAATCCCGATAAGATTGCTTTAAGGACTGTCAAGCTGGAATGGAAGGGGAATAACTTATACGGAAAGGCTAAAATTCTTGATACTCCAATGGGTCAGATTGCTAAGACTCTTATCAAAGAAGGAGCTATGGGAATATCTTCAAGAGGACTTGGTACTGTAGGAGATGACGGATACGTGAACGAAGACTTTCATCTGATTACTTGGGATCTGGTAACTGATCCTAGTAATAAGCCATCATGGGTTAACGGAATCTATGAAGGTCAAGACTTTACTATCCCTGGAACGGATCTGAAAAAAGATCCTACAGAGGAAGATGTTAGAAAAGCTCAGAAAGCTCACTACAATCAACTTTTAAGATTTATTGGTGAGTTAAGTGAGAATAAGTTAAATGAGAGAGTTAGATTACCAGAACCGAAATTTCCGAATAAAGGAGATTTAGGACATCAACCAGATGTTATAGGTCATCTATATAATATTTATCATACTGCATATGAAGCTATGGAAATGTATAAAAATAAACCTACTATATGTTGGCATCATATAGACTCCATTGCACTAAGTTTAAAAATGATGAAAAATACAGATGACTATAAATCTTTGAGAAAAAGATAAGGAAAGTCCTCATGTTTGAAAAAGAGAAGATTCAGGAAGCATACGTGAATTCTATCTTGAGTGAGTCTGTCGAGAGACAGGTATCTCAAGCCATATCTAAAGTCTTCCCAGTTAAAGTCAAAAAGGTGGAGATGAAAAAGAAAGTAGTCTTTCACCTTTCTGACTTTGTAGATGAGGAGGACTTTGATAACTTTGACAAGATAGATGCCGTGACAGATTTCATAAAGAAGAAATACAAAGACGCTATAGTTGACTTCAAAGGGAGAACTATAGAGGTAACGGAGCTATAACTATGAAGATAAAAAAATATCTAAAGGAAGCATCTGAAAAACAATTAGAGGTGGTTTTACAAACTCTAGCTAATTGGGTAGACAAAGGTGGCAAATTAGCTCATAAGGGGTTTTCACAATATTTGGCTAAAATTGGATTCAAACCACAAGCAGATACAATGACAGTTAAAGAAGCACTAGATACTTTAGAAGATTGGAATTATCATACAGAATATTCAATTCTGGAAGCTCTAATGAAAGGAAATAAAAAAGATGCAGATATCCTAACTATGATAGCTACAGAACACAAAAAAATCGGAAGTATGCCTTATGATTTAGCTTCATTGCGTTCTTATATTTCTGATAGAAAAAGGTTTGAACAAAATGTTAAAAGAGGAATAGCTATAGTTGGAGGGCCAATAAATTATGCTGAAAAAGTGTTGAAGAAAATGGATAAAAAAGATGCTGAAAAATTCGTAGACTTGTATGCAGAAAGAATGAATCAGTAGAGGAGACATAATGAAATTTCAAAACTTTTTAAACTTACAATTAGAAGCCAGTATGAGAGTTGCCAATACCATCAAAGACCAGTTAGGACGTAAAGCCTTAGTTATGATGGGAGCAAAGAATCTTGTAGGTGATAAAAATTCTTTATCTTTTAGAATAGGAAGAAACTCAAAAGGAATTAACTATATAAAAATCACTTTGACTCCTATGGATCTGTACGATGTTGAGTTTGGTGCAATCAGAGGTACTGACTATAAAGTAAAATATAAAGCAGAAGGAATCTACGTAGACCAGCTACATGATACCATTGAAAGAAATACAGGAATGTACTTGAGTCTATAAGGAGAAGACATGAACGAAAAAGAAAGAATACAAAGAGCTTATGAAAACATGCTCAATGAAAGAGCAGAAGAAAAAACCATAGACAAGTATCTTTCAAGTTTGGATGCCATTGAAGAGATAAATGATTTAATAGATGAGAAATGGGCTAAAGACGTTGATATCAAAAGTACAGGAGAACACGCTGATAAAACCGTTGCTCAGATAAAGAAAGAAATCGAAGCTCTCAAAGGTAAAGCTGGTAATAAAGAGAAAATGGGAGAACTTCTTTTCGCTTTAAGATCTAAAACAGGATGGAAGAAAGGTAAAGGAGCCGCTGGTATAGGAGAAAGCTATTTAAATGAAGCCAAAAAAGGTGGCAAAAAAGAAAGCGAAGAGTTAAATGAAAAGGAAAATCCAGATGCGAAATATAGTAAAGCAGTAAAAGATATGAATCAAGCATATAGCAAGTTCCATAATGTCTACAGAAAGTCATTGGATACTATGATTTCCAACAGGACTGAAAAAACAGGATCAGTAACATATAAGCTACATAGAGATGAAATAGTAGATGCTGTTACAAAGTTAGATACTTTACTTACACAACATGATAGAATGGTAAACAGAAAATGAGATTCAAAGAACACTTAGACGAAGCAAGTGCCGCTCAAGCGGTAGACAGAGGAGAAGAGTTACATAAACTTCTAATGGATAAAAATGCACTAGAGAAATTAGAAGATGCTCACATGAAAGTAAAGAAAGAAGCCGCAAAAGTATTTCAGCAAGCCATAAACATACTCAAAGGATTAAAATAAACACCTTCCTAATTTAAGAAATATCCTGCAATCACGTCAAATTTAAACCATATATAAAACATATATAAATATATATAGAAATAGTATAGGAGGTAATATAGCTTATGGAAAAACTTCTTGAATTACTAGGTGTTCAGAAATTGGAAGAAAGTGAACAGGAAGTCATCAAAGAGAAGCTACAAACTCTTATCGAAGTCAAAGCCCAAGAGCTTATGGAGTCAAAGCTTGAGGATGAGAAGACAAAACTGATCGAAGCCTATGAGGAAAAGTTTGAGACTTACAAAGAAGACATTACTGGTAAGTTCTCTAATTTTGTCGATGAGATCCTTGAGCAAGAAGTTAAGATTCCTGAAAAGGTTCTTGAGTATGCCAGAAAGGGTGAGCTTTACGCTGATCTGATTGAGCAGTTTAAAGTCCGTCTAGGCGTTGACGAAGGTTTACTGGATGAGGAAGTCAAAGCTCTTCTGAAAGAAGCCAGAGAAGAGATTGTTAAACTCAGAGATGAGCTAAACGAATCAATTTCTGAAAAGCTACAAACAAAACAGGATGCAACCGAATTGGCGGCAGAAGTCTATCTACATCGTAAGACCAAAGGCTTAACAGAAGGACAGAAAGAACACGTCCTAGAGATGCTTGATGGTGTTACCGATAGAGAAGAGATTGACCGCAAATTTGACATTATCGTTGAAGCCTACAATGGAAAAAACGGAAACGGAAACGGAAACGGAGATGATGACGAAGATGAGGATGAGGATGAGGATGAAAACGGTAATGGCAAAAAGAAGAAAAAGAAAAACGGAAACGGAAACGGAAACGGAAAAGAGATGAAAGAGGATGAAGATGGAAAAGGAAAAGTGGATGGAGAGGAAGATCCTCCAAAGCTAGATGAGGAAGATAACAGTCCTTTTAAACAACATCTCGATGGTTATGTGAAAACTCTCAGAGAGAGTAAGGTTTAAAAATAGAACAGGAGGAAATGACTTATGAATATTAAAGATCTGGTTAAGAAATGGGATGCAGTTCTCTCAGAGGGGAAGGAGATTAAATCTGAAAGAGTAAAGAAAGCTACTGCTATCATGCTTGAAAACCAGCATAATCACCTGATGGAAGGCGTTACATGGAGTGGGCCGAATGACTCATTAGGAGCAGGAGATGGTAGAGGTATTAGTGGTACTACATATCCTACTAGTGGTATGTTTCACAAAATCGCTGTTCCAATGGTTAGGAGAACCTTTCCTGAACTAGTCGCCCATCAACTAGTCGGAGTTCAACCGCTGACTGGCCCTGTCGGTCTTGCGTTTGCTCTGCGTTTTAGAGCAGGAACAACCGCTGGTAGTTATGTTGCTAACGTGACAGAACTGGGATATAACACCATTGATTCAACTTACTCAGGATCATACATTACTTCCGCTGGTGAAGCTTTAGGTTCTAAAGCTGGTTCTGGTGTAGGAAATGATATCGGTCTTGGTGTTGGTGCTGGTACTCATATCAGAGAAGTCAACTTAACCGTTGAAAAAACTCAGGTCGAAGCAAAGACTAGAAAGCTTAGAAGCCGATGGTCTTTGGAAATTGCTCAAGACCTAAAGGCTATGCATGGTCTTGATCTTGAGGAAGAGATGATGGACATCCTTGCTTACGAAATCACGCAAGAGATTGACCGTGAACTTATTGCGGCTATTGACGCTACAGTACGTGGCGTTGCTGGTTACGATACTACATGGGATTTCCTAGCGAGTGCTCAAGGCGTTAAAGGACGTTGGGAGATGGAGAGATACAGAGAACTCTATCACCACATCATTCGTAGAACTCAGGATATTGCAATTAATACTCGTAGAGGATCTGCTAATTGGATCGTGGGTAATCCAAGAGGAGTTGCCATTCTGGAAACACTAGCCGCTTTTGCTATTGCTCCAGTTCCAGGTGACGTTACTACTCAGCCTACAGGAGTTTCAAGAATTGGTTCTCTTGACGGTAGACTGGTTGTTTACAGAGATACCTTTGAGAGCAGGGATCAGTTCATCGTGGGTTACAAAGGCCCAAGCGAGTATGATACTGGAGTCATCTACTTGCCGTACATTCAGTTGTTAGCAAGCAGAGCAGTATTTGAAAATAGCTTCCATCCTACAGTTGGTCTAATGAGTCGTTATGCGATTCACAATCATCTGTTTGGAGCTAGAGAATACTACCAGTTGATTCGACTAACCAATATCCCACAATAATGTAGTAATCTTACTGCTGAACAAAAAAGGGATTTCCTTTAACTAGGAGATCCCTTTCCTTTTTTTATTTTACTTCTTTTTTTTATAAATATACATAGAAGAAGAATATTTAAAGGAGAACAAAAATGCAGAAACTAATCTTTAATTCCCTACCTGTAGTTGATACACGAATACAAGCATTAGCATTATCAATAGGTACTTATTTTCTATTTACCGAAGATGCTTGGCAACAAAACAATCCCGATATTCAAAGGATAACATATTGGCAGAGAATACCTAGACATAAAACTGGTGGGCCTTATCCTTTGCCTAGTAATCCAGCAAAGAATACAACACAAGAAGCTCAACCAGTTTCGGCTGGTGGGCCTTTCCCTCCTAACTGCCCTGGATACACAGAGATATATTTTCCAGAAGATGGAGTTATAAAAGGTCAAGGTGGGATAGGATATGTAAAAATTTATGACTTCTTTGAAAATGAGCCATCTTCAATTTCTAGTTCAAGTTTAAGTTCCAGTTCTAGTAGCTCTCTAAGTTCAAGCTCAAGTTCAAGCTCAAGTTCTCTTTCAAGTTCCTCTAGTTCAAGCAGTTCAAGCTCAAGTTTAAGTTCTAGTAGCTCAAGTTCAAGCTCAAGCAGTTCTCTTTCAACCTCAAGCAGTTCCTCTTCATCGTCAAGCAGTTCAAGTTCTAGCTCAAGCTCAAGCAGTTCTCTTTCTACAAGTTCTAGCTCAAGCTCTTCATCTGCAATTTCATTTACTGATAGGACAAGTAATACTTATTGGGCAAATGATGTTGGAGGGCCATGTACTACAACTTGGAACGCTAGTGCTGGTGCGTGGGATAGTTGTTTGTATGCCGCTGCTGGATGGTATTGGTGCTATTTACAGGATGTAGGTGTATGGACAAATTCATATAGACCTTCTTACATGAAAATAACATGGACTGGAAATGCAACATTGAGAGCAATTGTTTTAAAGGATTCAACAAATGCTATAATTGCAGGAAATACTGGTGGTGGTTTTACTTCACCAACAATATTACCTATTAGCTTTGGTGCTAATGATATAGCTCATTTAGAGTTAGATACAGGATCAGGACAATCATCATTTTCTGTAACAGGAATTGAATTCGCCTAAAAAAAGAGGGATTCTCTAGGGAATCCCTCCTTTCCATTGTCTCCACTTTTGAGTCAAATGTGGAGTTAATTGACTCAGTTATTGAGTCATTTATTTTTCAATAATCTTGGATCTGTACTAACAAATCCTTTTACTACATCTTTATCGTCTGGATCTATCAAAGTAGCCATAGCATACATTTCATTAAGAGATAAAATCTTTCGTGGACTATGACAATTACACTCCGTTATTCTGTTTTGTCCAGACAGTCTTAATTCAAAAAGAGCACACTTAGCAAATACCTTATCATGTCCAGCGAATTCAGACCTACAGTAATGTAGTTCTTTGCAGTTATGACATATCCCTACAGCATCTTTAAGAAATTGCTGATCATGGGAATCTATATAAGCTTCATAAGAATCCATTCCCAAGCTGGATGACTTTGCTTCTAATTCCTCTTCTATGTTTCTTCTATCATTTGATTCTAGATCTGATAATTTTCTTCCCATATTTTAATCCTCAATGAAGTCAAATTTTCTAATAGCTAAACCACTCTCCTCAAGCTGATATTTACAGGATCTATCAAAATCATAAAAAGCAATATCGGTACAAACGATTTCTGTAATGCCAGCATTTTTGATTTCGATTAGACAAGGAGTACAAGGCACTCCGCATGTCATATAGATAGAGCATCCCTCCAGCGGTGGCATACCTTTTCTTGCGGCATTGACAATAGCGTTCCTTTCGGCATGACCAGCCACACACCACTCCAGACATTGACCAGATTTACATCCCATTTCCTTAACGTAGCGTGGACATTTACCATAGAATTCTTCCCTGTATCTTGGAGAAGATAGAGTTAGAGTAGTGATAACCTTATCGCTTCTACCTCTTTCCGTTACTCTTCTATTGTATTCCTTACGTATTTCTGGATCTACTAACCAGCGTCCATCACACCTTCTAACATCTCTGGATGGGCCATTGTAGCCAGTTGAGATGATTGTATGACCGCTAGCTATTACTGCTCCTATCTTACGTGATAGGCATTTAGAGTTACTTGCTACCGTTACAGCAATTCTATAAAAGTACTCATCCCATGATTCAGGATTTTCTGCATCTACCGTGTAGTGATTAATAACATCTTTTTTCATATTGACAAACCTCCGTATTTCTGATATGACCATTATAACAGAATTCACCAAATTGTAAACATTAAATTTTTTCCTTGACATTTTCTTGTTACTGTGATAAATATCTATAAAAGCTGGAGGTTTGTTTCTATGGAAAAAGAAAAGAAAGAACAAGAACTGGATCTGAATATGTTGGATGAGGTATTCGGATTGAATTATAATGATTTGCCAGAAGGAAGAGAAGTAAAAGAAAATGAGATGGAAGAGATAGAAGTCAATTATGATGATCCTGTAGACATCTTAAAAGCCAATATCAAAAAAGCTAACCTTATATTAGACAGAATCAATGAGGAAATCGGCAAAGGAAATTTTACAGCACGAATGGTTGAGGTAGCTGGCAATATTATAAATGGTATAACTGCCGCTAGCAAGGAGATAATCACCAAAGAAAATTACTCTGGTTATTTGGAAGTCCGAAAAGAATTAAATGATCTAAAAGAAAGAGAAGTCATCCTTAAAGAAAAAGCTGGAATCAGAGGAGGACACATAACCAATCAACAAAATATCATAGTAAGCAGTAGAGAAGATCTTTTGAAGCTTATGGAAAATAGAGAAAAACCTAAAAAGATTGAAGGTAAAGTAGTAAAACAGATACCACAAAAAACAGATGAAAGGAACTAATTATGGAAACATTAAATGGTGACAACAAAGATTTTAGAGACATTATTCTGGAGCAACAAAAAGACGCTCCTCCTGCCAAGTGGTCGGGGTCTTTGCTTGACTACATGAAAGAGGTAGAGAAGAATCCAGAGATAGCAAATCTTTCTCCTGCCAGAATCTACAACATGATTATGAGACATGGAACACGTCCAGTAGACGAATCCATTAAAACAAAGGGCTACGAAGATCTAGTCTGGTATAAATTCTTTGACGGTAAGATATTTGGAAACCGTACAGCGGAAGCAATCCATGACATTATGAAATTCCTTAAAGCTTCTGCGAAGAGAACAGAGACAGGCAAAAGAATCCTCATGCTTGTAGGCCCAGTCGCTTCTGCCAAGTCAACTATTTCCGCTCTTATTAAAAAAGGTCTGGAGATAGATGAGACTCCTAAGTATGCCATTACAGGATGCCCTTTACATGAAGAGCCATTACATGCTATTCCAGAAGCAAATAGACCTACATGGGAAGAGAAGTTAGGAGTCAAGATTGAAGGTGATCTATGTCCAGTCTGTCAGTTAAGGATAGACCAAGAGTTTACCAATGAGGACGGAACGGTTAGGTGGCATGAGATTCCTGTAGAACTAGTCAAAATTTCAGAGCAGAGAAGATCTTGTATCGGAACCTTCATTCCTTCTGATCCTAAGAGCCAAGATATTTCAGAGCTTATCGGAAGTGTCAACATGGGTAAGGTAGCAATGTACGGTGAATCAGATCCAAGAGGATACACTTTTGACGGTGAGCTACAGGTTGCCAATGGTGGGATTATAGAATACATTGAGATCTTAAAAGCAGACATTAAATTTCACCATGTTCTTTTAACTGCCGCTCAAGAGCAAAAGATTAAAGCTCCTAGATTTCCTCAAATGTATATTGATACATTAATTCTATCTCATACGAACTTTACGGAATTTCACAAGTTCCGAAACAATAAAGAAAATGAAGCACTACATGATAGAATGTTTGTCATCAAAGTTCCTTGGAATGATAGAGTCAAAGATGAAGTAGAGATTTACAAGAAGATAATCGCTGAATCAGCATTTACAGGAGTGCATATATCTCCTCAAGCGTTGGAAGTTGCCGCTCAATTTGCAGTACTTTCCAGATACCATGATTCGGAGAAGATAAATCTAATCAAAAAAATGAAGCTTTACAATGGTGAATATCTAGAAGAGTTTGCCAAAGGTAAAGATTACGATATCCGAAAGCTCCGAGAAGAAGGAAAAGACCATGAAGAATGTTTAAGTGGGATTTCTCCAAGATTCATTATGAACGCTTTGAATATCATCTTAGGAGTAAAGGAAAATCTGGATACAGGGAATCCAGAATATTGCGGTTGTATTACTGCATTAGATATGATTCGTGAAATTCGCAATACCTTTGAACATCATATTGGACATGAGGAGAAGGAGAGAAAAAGATTTGAAGAGCTTCTCATTGCTGATAAAGACTCTATTTTAGCGGAGTACAAAGAATTTGCGAAAAGAGAAGTCAGTAAAGCATTTGTTCATGCCTATGATGACCAAGCAGATGAACTATTTGCTAGGTATATGATCAATGTTTCCGCTGATTGCAAAAACGAAACAGTTCTTGATAAGATAACTGGGGAGTACAAAGAACCAGACGAAGATATTATGAGAGCAATCGAAGAGCAGATTGGTATCCCTCAAGAATCCAAGAAGATTTTCCGAAACGGAATTTTCGTTTACGAAGCAGATGCTTTAAAACAGGGTAAACATTTCACTTGGAAAACTTATCCACCTTTGAAGGATGCAATAGAGAAAAAACTTATGAGTGATCTTAAAAATGTTGTTACGCTTTCTATTGCAGACAGTACAGTTACCAATCCGAAAGCAGAGAAGAGAAGAGAAGCCGCTATGCAGACTTTACTTGAAAAGGGTTACTGTAAGAATTGTGCCAAACACCTTCTGTCTTTTGTAGGAGAACTGCTACGTAGGGAGAACTAAAATGACAATCGTATATCACGATGATTGGAAAATAGATAAAGGCATTAAAGATGCCGCTAGACATAGAAAGAAAGTAGACAAGGCAATCAGGGAGAATATTCAGAATGTCATTGGAGAAGAGTCTATTATCACTAGACCAGATGGTAAGAAAACCGTAAGAGTGCCGATTAAAGGACTAAGAGACTACAAGTTTATTTACGGTAAAGGTGGATCGGCTGGTGTCGGTCAAGGTGATAAGAAAGCTGGTGACGTTCTGGATGAACGTCATAGTAGTAGTGGCAAAGGTGGTGCTGGTAGCAATAAAGGAATTGACTTCATAGAGACAGAAGTTGATATTGATTATCTTCTTGAGATCATGTTTGAAGATCTTGGATTGCCACATTTAGAAGAGAAAGACAAAGCAAGTACAATAGTACATAAGGGATGGAAGACAGATTCCATTTCTAAAATTGGCCCTCTCTCCAGAATCCACAAAAAGAAAACTATGTTGGAAGCAATTAAACGAAACGCTATTTATACTGGAGAAATAAGAGAGCAAACTGGTTGTGATAATGACTCCGCATGTAGAGCATTAAAGCAAGCTAAAGGTGATCTTCTTGAAGCTATCAATATAATTAACGAAGGAAGATTAAATGGAGATAAAGAATCCTCTATCATTATAGATGATATTGATCTAAGATTTAAAACCATAGATGAGGATATAGAAATTTGCTCTAATGCTGTGGTGATCGCAAAGATGGACGTATCTGCTTCTATGGATGTCAAGAAGAAATATCTTGTTAGAAGTCTTCTTTTTTGGTTAGTCGAATTCCTAAGAAGTAAATATGAGCAAGTACATATCAGATTTATTCAACATGCAGAATCCGCTATAGAAGTGGATGAAGATACCTTCTTTAATAGAGGTACTACTGGTGGTACTTACTGTCATACAGCCATTGACAAGGCTATAGAAATGATAGATGCTGAATATCCATTGGACGAATGGAATATTTATAGTGTTTACTGCTCCGATGGAGAAGATTTTAGAGAAGACATGACTGTATCCAGTATTGAGGATCTTCTTGAAAAAGTCAATATGTTTAGCTATATCGAAGTGAAACCTACTGGTGACTATTCTAATTTAATGCCAGCAATGAAGAAGAAATGGAAATTTGAAGAACGTAAAATTGAGAACCAAGGAAACTTTTGGATAAATGAGGAGAAAAGATATTACATGTCAGTAATACGTGACAAGAAACATGTAAGACTTGCTCTACAACATATGCTAAGATTAAAGAAAGAGAAAAGAGGAAAGATATGAATTCAAAAGAACTCAAACGTCTAATAAAAATTGAAGATAGAATTTATGAGATTGCTAGAGAAGAAGGTCTTGAGTTTATACCTATAGAATTTGATATTGTTCCTGAAAACAAAATGCTTGAGATTATGGCATATGGTATGCCAGGGCAAATCTCCAATTGGAAGTTTGGAAGAGACTACGAAAGGCTAAGAACCATTTATGAACACTCCGTAGGTAGTCTTCCGCTGGAAGTAGTTATTACTACAAATCCTGCCAGATCCTATCTAATGAAAAACAATACCTTTGCCGTTCAAGTTTTAACTGTAGCTCATGTGGTGGGTCACGTTACTTTCTCCACAATGAACAAATACCATGAAGAACTAGACAAGGATCTTGTTTCTAAATTGATCGCTGGTGGTAGAAGGTTTGATGACTATGAAAGAAAATACGGCATAGACATAATTGAGAAAACAGTTGATGCTGGACACGCTATACACTTACACTCTTCTCCGTTTGAATCCAATGAGACAGAAGAAGAAAAAAGAGAAAGAATATTTAAACAGAAAAAACAAAAAGCACATGAAAGAACTCCTACTGAATTCGATGATCTATTTGAAACATCTAATAAGGAATTAGAAAAGGCAGAAATAGAAAGAGATCTTTACAATCATAATCTTTGGATGAAGTTGAAAAACCAGATTCCAGTAGAGCCTACAGAAGATCTACTCCGTTTTATTATAGACAACTCCAGAGTTCTATCAGACTGGCAAAAAGACATCCTTGAAATTTTGCGTCAGCAAGGAAGATATTTCTGGCCCCATGTCAAAACAAAATATATGAATGAGGGTTTTGCAACATATTGGCATGAGAATATAATGAGGAAACTCTTCAATGAAAATCTCTTGACTCCAGAAGAACATGCCGAATACAATTATACTAATTCATTCGTTAAAGCTAAGAATCCATTTTCCATGAATCCTTATCTGATAGGAAGTGAGATATGGTATGATATTGTTAAACGATGGGATAGAGGAATGTACGGAGATGCATACGAAGAAGAAACTGATATGGAAGCAAAGCTAAATTGGAATACTGGAGAAATGAATGGAAAAGAAAAAATGCTTGAAGCTCTAAGGACTCATAGCGATTGGTTCTTCATGCAGAATTTCCTAACTGATGAACTTGTAAGAGAGCTTGAACTTTACCTCTATGTAAAGCAAAAAGATTTCTACTCTGAAAAAATAGTAGTAGCGGATAAGACAAAAGAAGAAGTCAGAAATCTTATTATCAAGAGCTTTGCACATTCAGGAATTCCTAAGATCCTTGTCAATGATGGAAGAAGAGAATTGCATCTTGAGCATAGACATGTTGGAATGGATCTTGATCAAGAATACACACAAAAAACTCTGGATCACATAGCCTACCTTTGGGGAGACACCGTTCATTTGAGCACGAAATTTAACAAGGCAAACAAGGTGTATAAAGCCGATTCTCCCTATAAAATAGAAAAAGACGAATAAAATCAATAAGTTACAAAGCAAAAAAAAACTTGACATTCTATCTAAAATAAGGTAGAATGTAAAGTATATCGGCAAAGGTAGATTTTTAATATCTTGACATTTCAACCAAAATAGGGTATGATCATGGAAGAGAGAATTAAAAATTTAGCAAAAAGCATGACAGGTGACGTTTACGAAGTTGCAAAGAAGATCCAGACTATTCTTCTTTGGGATTTGAACCAAAACGTACCATTAAAATTTATAATCGAAAGCATAGCAAAATGACAAACAGAGGAAATACAATCAACGGTGAATTTCACTTTATCTCTTCCAATGTTACGGAAGAAGATAAGGAGTTATTTTTCGGGCCGCTGACTGGAGAAGAAGAGTTTATGGTCATGGAAGACAATTGGAAGATGCCACATATCTTACATGCCGCTGGTATTTTTCCGTCAGTAGTACAAGCTAGAAAAAATCAAAGAGCATTAGGGATTAGTGATTTTATTCCCGATGGGTTTACAGAGCTTGTACGTGGCAAAAACAAAAACCGAAAACGAATTTTTATATTGAATATATAAATGGATATTCCAAAATACAAAAGGCTTTTCGGAATCAAAGTTCCTCTGGAAGAGTTTTCTCCTAAAGAGTTAAAACGGAGATGGAGAATACTTTGTAAAAAATATCATCCAGATCATGGTGGTCTTAAAGAGCACTTTGAATTTGTACAAGAAGCATATGCATACTTGAAGGAACATTGCAAAGGCATTAAAGATAGCAATGCTACGTCCTTTGAATCTATATTAGATGGATATGAAGTCAATTTGGAAAACGGTGAGAGCATGTATATTTGGGATACTGGTTATCCTCCGAATCCAGCAAAGAGACAAGCATATGAAAAAAGACATCCGAATAGATTTAAAGGAAGAAATTTAAATGTCCGTATATAACGAAAGGGAAGACAAATGAAGAATAATGAAGAAGGATGGGTAATTGTAGCGGCTTTGCTAGTGCTTTGTGTTCTTACTCTCATTGGTACTGCAAGCGTTAGTGTAAGCAGGACTGAATTGCTTATTGTTAAAAATTTTCAGATCCACCATAAGAATTTTTATACGTCAGAAGGTGGTCTTTTAATGACTCCTGCTTGGCTGAAAAATGAACTAACAGAAGCCGACTATAAGAATGTTGACTATGTTGGAAACTTTGATAAAGATTACTGGACGTGGAGTAATGGGTTTTTCAAAAATCAATTCTTCTCCGTTGTGGTAAAACACCAAGTAAGAACTGATCCATCCGATGGAGTCAAAAAAGTTTTACTATATGGTGATGAAGACGGAGACTATCTAAATGAAGTCAATTTCAATGTAGGGATACCGCTGGAAATTTCTGTTAGTGATGGTACACATACATTTCATGGTGGACAAGTAAAAATAGAAGGTCGCTGGATGTATGAATATATTTTCGTCATGCCTAATGCCGCTTTACGTGTTAATTCCAGCGTTAACGGCAACGGAGTAAGCGGAAGCATTATCGGAGAAGGAGAATATGGCTCTGGTTGCGGAGATGTAGCGGATATTATGTATGATGTTGCTGGTGGCACAATTGACTATAGCGGTGATATGGGAACCACTCCAAGAATCGAAGCAAGCGGTGGTATGTATCCATATCCTATTTTGAAGCCCATTTTACAGAGAAACGCTACACAAACTTTAGATCCTGTAAATGGAACTGTTAAAGCAGATGACATCATTACTAGTGAAACCGAAACAGGTGTTATCTTTATTACTGGAGATGCCAAAATTACTAACTTAACTGGTTATGGTATTCTGGTAGTAGATGGAATATTTGAGTGTGCTGGAAACCTTGATTGGTATGGGCTAATCATAGTTGGAAATAACATTGTCCTTTCTGGTGGTGGAACAAAAACAATTTATGGTTCCGTTGTAGCCACAGGAGAAGCGGTTGCTATCAATGGCTCTGTAGATATTCAATATGACTGTAATGTATTGAGAGATTTACAAGATAACCATTCACGGTACAAATTGACTAGCTGGAGACAACTATAATGGATAGATCTAACAAGTACGTAAACGAATTCTTTGACCTTACTTGTTATCCTGATATATTGGATATCCTTAACCCGATATCTAACCGTAAGAAAGAAATAACAGAGTCTATGGCAGTAATTAAATACTTGCGTAGACTGGCATTGAAGAATCCAGAGAAGAAATATTTTCTCTATGATTTTTGCGCTGGTAATGCATTGACTTCTGTTACTACGGCTTTCCTGTATAAGAATATTTCTTGTTATGCGATAGATAAAGCAAAAAGAGATAGAAACTGGGATAAAGTAAATCACTTCATGTATCTGCAAAGTGATATTCAAGAAGAGAACTGGGAATACATGTTACATCAAATGAGAGTGGTTTATCCTTTAACAGAAATAATTATAATCGGTGTTCATCCATGCAGGGAGCTAGCAAAGAGAATAATTGATATCTACAATAAATCTAAAGTGGATCATTTGATTCTTATGCCTTGCTGTACTGGTGGAAAGTATAAATTTTCTCTCCCACAAGTCATAAAAGAGAAAGTGGGAGACTATTTAACATGGTGTGTGTACCTCTTAGACCTTGTAGAAGGGAAGAAAAGATTAATAGTAGATGAGAGTATACTATCACCTAAAAACGCCTTAATTATAGCAGATAGGAGCGGAAAATGAAACTTTTTTTAATATGTTCTGGACTAGCTTTGATAGTTGTAGTAATTTGGAATCGTTTTAAACGATACTCTGAAAGAATGGCTATAGAATCACAAATCTTTTCAGATGAACTGAAAAAATCTCTGGAGAAAAGTGCAGAAGAGACTATGAAAATGAAAAGTGGTGAAACTCCATCTGATGAAGATATTGATAAATACTATAGAATGTATTGCAAAAAATTTGAATTGGATACAGAAGACGAATGGACTACCGCAGAACTATTGACATTTGAAGAGTTTGAAAAAGACGCAAAGGATAAAGGATATAGATTTCTAATCTCAATGACTAGTGATGCTTTTTCTTTTGATCCATCTACTGGTCAGTCAGTTATGTGGAGATATATAGATTATGAATCAATGATTGACGAAGATTATCATTTCGATCAAGAAACCATAAATAAACAACTAGATATAGAATAGCCGCTGTAGCTCTTAACGGTAGAGCGTCTGACTTGTAATCAGAGGGTTGGGGGTTCAAATCCCTCCAGCGGCTCCAGAGCAAAAATGTTCACAAAAATGAAGAAGAAAACAAGTTTTCGGAAGAAACAACCATTACATAGATGTCCTAAATTCCAGACATGTGTAATGGATTGTCATCATAGAGAACCACATGAACCTGATAAATGGTGTTTCGCTAGACATATAGATGATGTGTTTGAAAATAATCCAGAATGTCCTTCATGTGTAGAAGAAATAAAATCAGATATTACTTTTTTTCCAGAGGACTTTGAAATAGAATGACACCAAAATTCATATGTTGTCCAGAATTAAAAGTCTATAATGACATGGGCTGGAATTCTGATAAAGGTGAATTTGTACATACAGGAATATCTACATGCGAATGTCTTGCATATCAGCAAGGAAGAAAATGCAGGAACAGAGGACGTTGTATTATTGCTAGAGAAGACGAAACTTGGATGCAAGTAAATTCAAAAAGTTGGGGAGTATAAGCACCTGTAGCTCTAACGGCTAGAGCATTGGACTCCAAATCCAAGTGTTGAAGGTTCAAATCCTTCCAGGTGTGCCAGAAAAAAAGCAGAAGAGAATTACTTCTCCTCTGCTTTTATTTATTTCTTACATATAAACCCAAACTTTGTTATACTTATCCCATTGATCATATGGGTTCTCTCCACCTATTACATAAATTCTTCCTCCAAATTCACAAGCTCTTGCGTATGCAATTGGAACTGGAAATGGATCAATACTAGTGAAACTGCTAAAATTAGTAGTTACTAAACAAGTTCTAAAATCTTGTCCATAATAACCACCACCTATTAACCAATGTGTTCCGTTTGCTTGACTAGCCCAAATTAATTTGGTAGGATTTATTTCGTGAATATATGAAGGTAAATCCCAAGGATAAGATTGTACTCCCCATTGTAATCCATTTTGAGTTATAAATACCCAGTTTTGTCCTTTAATTTTTAGCATAACAAACTGAGCTATCTGACCCAAACCTTGTATCGTATAATCCCAAGAAGGTTGCCAAGTTGAACTTGAAAATGTAGGTATCAGAACTATAGGTTCTGTATCTGCTACATATTGCCATCCATTATCAGTCCAAGTATATGTTCCGTTTTGCCAAAGATTTCTGTCTTGTGTTTTTCTTTGTAGAACAGCAGGAATTGGATCACCATGAGAAAGAAGTTGCCAAGGCCCACCACCTTTAGTTATTTCTTTTTTATAGATAACTTGGTGATTTGATAACAAAGCAAAAGCAGAATTTCCAACTTCAAAAGCTTTCCACCATAGACCTATTGCTGTATTTCCTCCTTTAGTGTTTCCAGCACTTCCCCATCTTATCTGAACTCCTTTTGTTGTAGCACTTCCACTAGAAACCCATTGAGCGGTTTGTTTACCTCTTTGACTAGTAAGAACTCCTCCTCCAAGAACATAGGCTCTTCCTTGAATAGTTTTACCGACTCCTTCTAAATGTGCGTTATCCAAATCATTGTCTATTCTTTCCCAGTTTACTGCATCTGAGCTTCTCCATACAGCGGCACTTGGAGCTTTCCCACCTGGTACGGTAACTTCTCCACCAGCCACTATTAAATCTCCAAGTTGATCAAAATATGGAAATCTACTTCCATAAAATGGTATTTCTCCTACTTGTTGCCATCCCATAATTTTTTCCTCCTATATTAAATTTCTTTTCTCATTATTATTTATCTTTTTTTTCTAAAACAGAATTTTTTGGATAACTTATTATAAATATAACTAGAATAAGTATATGAGGTTTATATATGGCTATACGATATGATGACTTTGTAAAACGACCTAACGAAGAACTTGAATATACTCCAGAACAGATTGAAGAGTTAATGAAATGTAAGGAGGATGTTCATTACTTTGCTATAAAATATATTAAAATTGTTACTCTGGATCATGGAGAAGTATCTTTTGATCCATATGAATATCAAGTAACTACAATTGACTTACTCCATAAAAATAGATTTTTCGTGGGGCTATGGGCAAGACAGTCTGGAAAGACTACAGTAGTTTCTATTTACGCTTTGTGGTATGCGATATTCCATCCTTTAAAGAATGTAGGTATTGTCTCCAATAAAGAAACTTCCGCAAAACGTATTCTGGATACAATGAAGAGAATGTATGAAAGGTTGCCAGTCTGGTTGAAACCAGGCGTCACAGAATATCAAAAGACCTCCGTACATTTTGACAATGGCTCTAACTTAATCATTTCGGCTACTACTGCCGATGCCTTTAGGGGCTGGCCCATGAACCTAGTCATTTGTGATGAGTTTGCTTTCGTGCCTGGAAATCAAGCAGAAGAGTTTTGGGCGGCTAACTATCCTACACTATCATCCTCCAAAACATCAAAGCTGATAATTATTTCTACTCCTAATGGTATGTTCAATATCTTTCATAGGATCTGGACTCAAGCTCAAGTAGGAGATAACGAATTCAAACCGTTTAAAGTCATTTGGGATCAGGTTCCAGGAAGAGATGAAGCTTGGGCTTCTACAGAAGTAGCCAATATGGGATTGCAAGCGTTCAATCAAGAATATGCTTGTAAGTTTTTAGGATCTACCAATACTGTTATTCATCCAGAATGTCTACGTACTTTAATGAGCATGGATAAAGAACCTATCTTCTATGATCTACAAGATAGACTTAGACTTTGGGAGAAGCCAAAAGAAGGAGCATGGTATATTTTGGGGTGTGATCCAGCCAAAGGTACGGGGGAAAATGCTTCTGGTATCCAGATCCTAAAGATTAATTCCGTCAATCCCATAGACCTAGACCAGATAGGAGTCTTTGAAGACAACCTAACTGATGTCTATGAGTTCTCCCATATCATAAACAAGCTCTCCTATTACTTTAACAATGCCTTTATCATGTGCGAAAATAACGGAGAAGGAGCGGCAGTAATAGCGGAGCTTTGGTGGCACTTTGAAAATGAGAACCTAGTCAATTCAGGTAGTAAAAAGAAAAGCCTTGGTATCCGTTCACAGAAAGACACAAAACCAAAAGCAGTACTTCTAATGAAGAAGGTTATAGAGGACGGTAGTATAAGACTCAGAGACAAGGAAACTATTGAGCAATTAGGATCATTCATAGAAGAGAAGAACAAATTTTTCGGGAAAGATAAACCAGATGATTTAGTTTCTGCTTTATATTGGGGAACTTATGTCTTTATGATGAACATCATAGATGAGGAATTCAAGTTCAAAAAAAGTAAAATGGACACGAATGATGCATGGGGTATCTTGTCAGATATAGAAGATGATATAGATGATTGGAGTTGGCTAACTAAATCAACAATTTGGGATCAATAATAATTAAAAAAATATAAATAGTATTGTAAGAGTACACTTTTTTTCGGAGGAATTATGGATTTAATAGAGAAGTATTTAGGAGAAGGAAGAGATGTAAGAGGAATTGTTAAATCTGGAAAAGTACCTCTAGATACAGACATTGACTTCCAGAGACAAATTTTGAATCAGTCTTACCATTCTAGAAAAAGCCTTGCGGCAGGAAATATGATATCAAAAGCACTAGGAGCCAAAAGAACCACAGAACCAGTCTCTCAAGAGGAAATAGAAAAGATATATAAAGAGTCAAAGAAATATTGGAAGGAAGGTGGGGAGTATATCAAAGTAGAAGGAAAGCCTGTTTTTCTTGCATTGCATTTCGATAATCATAATCCATCTCAAGGCCAATATTATGCTTCATATTCTTGGGGAGGATGGGTAGGTTCTACTAAGATATTCAAAAAACCTGACCAAGCTATGAAAGCTATAGAAAAACAATTAATGAAGACAGTTAAAGAAAAGGGATCTTTAAGATCTGGAAACCTTCCTGCTTCATGGAGAGAATAATGGACATTGTAGACAAACTGGAACTGTTTGAAGCAAGACCTAAATGGGCTAAAGGAAAAAACATACCAGCTAAATTTGATCCTAAAAATCTACCAGACTTTGGAGAGGATTTCTATAAAGGGGTCGGTGGACAACGATTAAATATTTCCGATGACGAACTAGATAAAATATTAGGGAAGAAAAAGAAGAAGAAAAAGAAGAGGAAAAAATAATGGATATAGTAGATAGATTAGACATGTACGAAGCGGAAGCAAAGTCATGGGGAGGAGCACTAGCAAAAAAACATCTTCCTAAAAAAGTACATTCGCTTCTTAAAAAGAAATTAGAAAAACTTGAAAAGGAACATGGATATGTTTCTACTTCCATGCTTACCAAAAAAGAGCGAGAACAACTGGAGAAAAAGAAATAATGGCACTAGACATTAGACAATCTAAGGCTGATTTAGCCGAAAGAATTAAAAGACGGTTAGGACATCCAGTAGTAAAAGTAGAATTAGATCCTCAACAAATATATGATGCTATTGACTATGCAAGAGACAAGTGGATCAAGTGGGCTGTAGGTCAAGCTACCGCTGAAACATTTTTTACAGTTGTGCTTTCCGCTGGAAAAGTTTTTTATGATCTTCCATTGGGAGTGACAGAAGTAGTTGACTACTATGATAACGGAATTGGTCTTACTGGAGGGATAAACACTTTATTTACTCTGGATAATTTTCTTTATACTAGAGATACTGGAATATACGCTTTTCTATGGAACAGAGGATATGACTATAGTTTCGTTAGTTACCATTTAGCATTGGATTTTCTGAAAACATTAAAAAGATATACTCCTACAATCTATAACTACAAATATCATCCTTTTACAAACCAAATAGAAGTACAACCAGCCCCTCCATGTGGAAATGCTTTAGAGATTCCTGTAAGTGGTAGAGAATGTGATGGAACTCTTGTTACCACTACAATTGACTCACCAGGTTTTATTCTCTTGAGAACTTTTATGATTGAAGGTAGTCATTATTCTGGAATGGAAACGGAAAACAGAAACGCATCTCCTTGGAGAAGAAAACAAGACTCCAGACATAGCGGAAATATGAATGAAAACTTCTTTGTTTCAGATTGGATTTTTGACTATGCACTTGCGGAGTCCAAAATAATCTTAGGTAGAATACGAAGCAAGTTTGCTGGATTTACTTCTATAGGTAATACTGGAATTGACTTAGACGGAGCGGATCTAATATCGGAAGGAACTACCGAAAAAGAAAGACTGGAGGAGACTTTGAGACTTGAAGAAAACTATGAAGGATATCCCATTTTTTGGGGTTAAGGAGGACTAATGAGTTTAGTAGACAAATATCTAGGTGAAGGTAAAGTAGATATGGGTAGAGCATATGATAAAGGATTAAAAGATTTGAAATATGCCGCTACTCCAGAAGAAGTTAGAAAAATTATTAAAAAGTACAAAATGAAATTATTCAAATCTTCAAAACAGAAAGCCGTTAGTGGTGGAGAACTTGAGAATTTCATAATTGATTGGGATGGATATAGAATAACACTTGCTGATATAGGAAAAGCGGCTGTTGAAAGACAGAAAAAATACGGAAGACATATAGATAGATTTGGAGTTGCCCATATTTGGAAAAATGAATCAGTTAGTGAAGGTGGGCCATATCGTGGTATGAGTGTTCATGGTTTAGCTAGTCATATTAAGAAAAAATACGGAAGAACAATTAAATCTAATGATCTTATGAGACTAATGGCAGAAGAGGGGCTTCATGGTGACGATGACTGGGCTGATATGGAAGACGCTTTAAGAGCCGTTGGTGTTAAGATAAAATAAGGAGAGAATAAATAATGAGAACATTCAGAAATTTTATAACAGAAGGATCTGATAAAGACGAAAATATATACAATGAAATTATGGATTTTTTTGCAGACAATCCTAATCCACCAGATGAAGAGGTACATGACCTTGCTGAAAAATTAGGCATGGACGCTCACAAGTTTGAAAGATATATCTACTCTGTACTGGGGTCTATATTGGGTACTGGACAAGCAAAGAAGAAAAAAATAACAGAAAAAGATGTTGACAAGAAAGAATTGGAGATGGGAATAAAAGTAGAAATGGAGCATACAAAAAATAAAGCTATCGCTAAACGTATAGCATTAGACCATTTAGCGGAGTTGCCAGATTACTACTCAAGATTAAAGAAAATGGAAGGTGAACATTAAAGGAGGTAAAGATGTCAGAACATAGCAAAATTTTGGAGAAGTATGAAAAGATGTTTGAGGATGGTAGTGCCTTTAAACCCATTCATATCAATCAACCAGAACCAAGTATAGGTTCAATAACAGGAGCAGTAGAAGAGAAACCAAATATACCTTTAGGTCAGCAAGTAGTAAAAGAAGAGTTTATGGATGATCCTCATACTGATTACACTCATTTCGATGAGACAATGCAAAGTAGGATTAATGAGATGAGAAACAAAAATCCACACAATAACAATCCGAATGTTAGTGTGCAAAATAATGGTGATTATAGAAAGCTTGAGAAGAGAATTGAAATGCTGGAGCAAGCTTTAACACTAGTCATGGAAACTCAAACAAAGTTAATCAAAGAAGCTAAATGAAATCACACAAATTAACAAAGCCAAAATGGGATTTACACCATTTACAGAATAACGTAGAACATGATCTATTTGAATCCGTAATCGTAGAGTTTACGGATATATCAGGAATAGAGTGTTTGTACTATATCAGAGATCAGCAAGTTAAAAAAGATTACTTCTATGGTGAATCAGATAGAACAAGATATCTGGAACCAAAGTTAACACGTTTGATATATGAGCCTACGGAGGAACCTTCTCTAACTACTGGATTTGGTATATACTCAGAAGAGGTAATTTCATTTGCTTCAATTCCGAAACTGACATTGACTAGAGATGTTAGTGCTGGATATCATCCGAAGCCTGGAGATGCAATCATAACGCTATGGAATGACAGAGCCTATGAAATAGCAGACGTTGGAGAAGAAGAAAAGATTTTCCAATTGAAGAAAATGATTTGGGGATTTGTTCTAAGACCTTACCGCTTTAGCGAAGAATCAGAATCAGCGGAAAGAATTGCAAGGTTCAATAGAGAACCAAGTCCTCCGTTGGATACTGACAGAGATAAAGTCGATGGTGTGGACGATGACGATCCTACAATTCCTGTAAGAGAAACAGGAACATTGACTACTCCGTTAACTGCATACGGAGATAATAAACCGCTTGAAGAAGAAAGCGATGAAATTTTTGATTATGATAAGGACATAGATATTGACTCAACAATATATGGATTTTAAGGAGAAGTAATATGAGATTCAAACATTATTTAACAGAAGGTGGGAAATACAATCTTAATGTGGCTAAAGTGCCGCTGGATAAGGCAAGAGCCTATGCAGAGAAAATATTTGGAAGCAAAGAAGCACTAGACAAAGCTATTCCAAAATTTGATACTAACTATCAAAGACTTCAAGACTTGTACAAGAAAGAAGCTCTGAATATTCCAAGGATAAAGATGCCTGTCATCGAACCAGAGGACATGAAGAAGTTCGATGAGAGATTGAAGAAAGGACAAATTGATATCTTCAAACCTTTCGCATTAAGTAAAGCAGAATATGAGAAGGTTGCTAAAAAAGAAGGAGAGACTTGGATTCAGTTAGGACAAAAAGATGGTAATCCAGATGACGATAAGATTCTTGCTAAATGGACATCCTTACCAGGTAGTCAATTGAAACCGTTGCAGGGTCAGTTATGGCTGGAGAAGTTAGTCGGCAACATTAATAAATGGGGAGCACCTAAAGCTGGTTCTCCTGTTTTGAAGACTACTATCATCGTATCTAAAGAAGGATATATTTTAGACGGTCATCATAGACATGGACAAGTAATGCTTGCAGATCCAAGCTTGAAGATGCAAGCTCTACATATACCACTAGACATTAAGACATTGCTTAAAATGGGAAGAGCCTACGGAGATGCAATTGGCAACAAACCGAAAGCATAAAGGATTTAATCATTATTGCGCTAAACATGAGATTTGGTATCATACTTCTAAGCACAAGAGTTGTCCTAAATGTAAGAAGGAGAAGAAGTAAATGAAATTCTTAAAATACCTGAAAGAAGGTGCAGGAAGATTTGAGTATATGTCTAAAAGAGATCAAGAGCAACACCGTTCTCTTGAAAGCCTAGTCAAAAGCAATAATGGTATATTCAAAAGTACTAAACAAAAATGGTTCTTGACTAAAGGATGGGAATACAACGATAAGGTAGGTGGAGGAAAAGATCCCACATTCAGGAATTCTTCCGATGTAAAAAAACTTAGAGGAATTAGCGGTGTCAAAGATGGAGAATATGTAGTAGGCATTAATGCCGTAATGATATTTGGTAAAAAAGGTGCTGGACAAGGCACTAGACGTTTAGAATGGGTATACATAGTTGATGACGTAGGTGTAAGAGAGAAGTATAAATTAGGATTTGAATACTATAAAGGTGGGGGATCTGGACTTGATCTTAGCAAGACAAAAAGAGAATGGAAGCGTGACGAAAAAGATCCTAGAATACAAGACTTCCAAGAAGATGTCGCTCAAGAAAAAGTAGGAAAACTAAAAAAGAAACTTCTAAATAAACAAGCTCTCAAAAAGAGTGGATATATCGGTGTTATTGGTGAAAGAGTAAAAGGATTGGAAGTAGAAGTCATTCGTAAACATTCATTTGAAACCAGATTTGGCTGGAGTTCCATTACTGTAATGAAAGACAATGAAGGTAATATGATTCAACATTTTGGAACCAATAGACTTTCAAAAGGAGACAAGAAGAAAATTGATTTTACAGTCAAAGACCATGAAGTAGCAGAAATAAATAAATGGAATGAAGTTCCTTATAAATTTACATCAGTACAAAGAATAGCGATATCAAAAGAAAAATGAGATTCAGACAATACCTAAATGAGTTATTTGATCAACCAGTAGATGTCAAGGTTATAGAAGATAAATGGAATAAATTCAAAGCAAGCTTTGAAGTAGCCAATGACACTTATATAGTTTCTGCTAGAAGAGTAGGTATGAAGCTACTGGCAGATAAGACTCTGACAAATAAGGAATTAAAAAAGTTTACTGGTAAAGATAGAAACGACATATCTCAAGAGACAAAAAGGATTAAGAAGGATAGAGAAGAAGGTAAACAAAGAATACCTCTAAATTTTGCATGGTATACAATAGAACAATTTTTTGGAAACCATGATATTTGGGTTATAAGTTTTGTAAGTAAAAAATTCGGAGACAAGATTTTAGATATCAGAACGAAGAAGGAAGTTTTTACTATATACTCTGGTGTGAAAAAAGGAGTAGAAGAGTTTATTAGAAAAAATAAATTTCCCTCATTCATAATCATAGAAGCCAAAGATCCAAAAAGACTTGCTATATATAAGCGATTCGTGGATGAGATAGTAAAGCGTGGTGGATATAAAATAATAGGTGGGCAAAGAGAAATAGACTACGGAGAAGGAATAAAAACCAAAGGATGGATTCTATTTAAAGGATAGGAGAGTAAAATGAAAAAATTTCAAAACTATATAACAGAAGCACTAAAAGGTGGGTTGTTTGACGAATATTCAAAACTTCATAGAAGTCTTATGAATACAATGGAAAATGCTTTTATGAGAGCATTTGGAAAAAAAGGTGGATTCAAAATAACATGGAGAGATGATAAATTAGCATCTGGTTATGCGTTTTCTATGGAAGGTGTAAACAGAAGCGATTTATCTACAGAGCTTATGGTAATTTTTACTGTAACGAAATGGACTCCATCTATATTTAGAATGATCATAACTATAAAATCAGTAGACATGCATACTAGTAATGATGTTATAAATAAAGAGTATAAGTTTGCTGATTATGATCCAGCGGCTTTTGCTAAAATCACAGCACAAATGTTAGGATGGTAAAATGAAGAATTATTTCTTTTTTCATGTGTTTAGAAAAACGCTAATACAATTTTTAGATGCCTTTAATGACATCAAGATTGCTAGGTATACTCCAGACGGAAAATCAATTGAGAAATATGTTGAAGTTCCTATAAAGCTATCAGTCAAGGAGAAGGTTTACTACTGGTTAAACACCAGAAAAGATGACATAACTCTACCTATGATAACTGCATGGGTATCTTCTATTGACTGGGCTTCCGAAAGACAGGTAAACGATAAATTTGAAATATGCAAAGGAGCCAATACAGAAACAGGAGAGTTCCTAAAATATCTACATCCAATTCCATATAATCTAACTGTTACCATGAATATATGGACTTTACATATGGTAGATATTGATCAGATCATGGAGCAGATATTACCTTTTTTTGCTCCTCATATTTTCATAAGAGTAGGACTAGAAGAAGTAGGTATTGAATTCGATGTTAAAGTAATTTTCAGAAGTGCTACTCCAGAAGTAAGTCACGAAATGCCAGATGAAGAGTATAGAGTAATTAACTATACTCTGGATTTTGAAGTACAAACATGGTTCTTTAAACCACTACAATCAACCAAGCTTATCCAGAAGATTTTTGCTAGTATGTTTACCGATCCAGATGCTTTCTGTCAGTACGTTGGTGATACGGATTCCACGTTCACATCAGGAGCTTCGGGAGGAACCATCATAGATCTCAGAGGTAAGATAGAAGACGGAGATTTGATTGTTAAATACAATCTCTTTGAACCATGACAGAGCGCAGAACCTCTCTAGGTAGAGAGGAATAAGGAGGAGTAAAATGAAAAATATAGATAAATATTTGGGTGAAGCCACTCCGCTAGGCTGGAAAAAAGGACTAGATGCTGTAGCTGGTAAAGGACTAAAACGGTTACAATATCTTTTAGATGAAAAAGTATGGAAGTATGAATTTATAAAACCTCTATTAAATGAAGCTATGAGAGATAAAAAGATACATAAATTATCAGAAGATTTGTATAAAAGATTATACGAAATAGCTAAAGAATTAGATGAGATTAATCTACCGTAGGAGGAGTAAAATGGATTTAATAGATAAATATTTGGGTGAAGCAATGACCAAAGACCAATATAAAGAAATGCTTATGAATACCCAAGAAGTAGCTCAAAAAGCAGAAAAAGACTATAAAAGATTTGTATCTCTAATGAAGAAGAAAAATATAATGGATTATGCTACAGAGATACAAAGACTAGTAAAGGGATTCCAAGCAATTACATATGGAACCATTTTTGACTATCCATTGCGGCAAGGTGGATTTGGTGACTATTTAGCAAGTGTGTCATCAGCTTCAATGGCGGCTAAAGAAATAAAGGACATGCAGACAAGAATAGCAAATTTTGAGAAATGGAGAAAAACCAGTCCTACTCAAAGAAAAATGTTCTAAGGAGTAATAAATGACTATAAGTTGCGGTCAATCACCTATAAACAGCATTGACAAAGCTACACCTACGAATTTTCAGTTGATATTCCCGAAACTGCCAACGGAGAGTAGTATTACTGCTAACAATCCTTTTATTATGAATATCTTCTCCGCTGTAATTCCAAGTGTGTCTTTATCAGAAGAAGAGCTACGCTGGCAGAGCCATAAGACAAAGCATGTGTTAGAGCCTATGGAATTTGATACATGGCTGGTGAGTTATGTTGTGGATGCAAATATAAAGAACTGGCAATTGCTTTTCAAATGGATGAGCTACGTCAATGATAATCAAGTAAAACATGAAGAGCATAGAGACTATGCTGTAGATGCAAGCCTAGTGGTATTCTCCAACTATAGAGTACCAGTAGTAGAACTTCAATTTGTAGACATCTGGCCCTCCACTTTGGGAGAACTTTCTTTCAGCACAAGGGAGGGAGATGTGTATTTAGAAAGTACCGTCAATTTCACCTATGATTACTTCATAGTAAAGACACCCACAAACGTATAAAACCTTATTTTTTCTTCAAAAAAGTAAAAAAAATATAAATAGTATTAGAGAAGTTACTTCTTTTCTTATAAGTAATATAGGATAGAAGTATATC
>Ga0209536_100002488_pt1 | contig 30082 bp, 32 predicted proteins | sample DeeMarSeWOR28_12_FD_187461 | JGI IMG/M metagenome (GOLD analysis project Ga0209536, IMG submission 187461) | Marine sediment microbial communities from White Oak River estuary, North Carolina - WOR-2-8_12 (SPAdes) (version 2) | ecosystem: Environmental > Aquatic > Marine > Intertidal zone >...
TATCTTTCCAGAGTTACTTTCAACTTCATGAATAATTCTCATAGCTGACATATGGTCAATTCCTGGGTCAAGTCCACATTCGTTGAGAAGAATAATTCCTGCCTCCTTTGCCTTTTTGTCAAGAGATTTCATATCATTACTAACATAGGAGGTTGTCACCAAATGTTTCTTATGCTTAATACAAAGTTTTGCTACCTTTACATGATAATTATAGGGAAGAAGACTAACGGCAAGGTCTGAATTGGATATTAACTTCTCCAACAATTTATCATCTGTGATATTAAACTCAACTGCAGTTCCAAAATTATGGTTATTTATAATTTTCTCAGCTTTACTAACAGTCCTACTTGCCATTGTAACTGAAAATGTAGGATGATCTAGTAGATACTTAACCAATGGCTTAGAAATCATACCTGCCCCAAGAACTAATACGTTATATGTCATAACAATTACCTCAAATCTAAAGAATAAAGCAGCGAAGAGAACTACCCTATAAAAATTTGTTGATATAGGAATAATCAGGAGTTAACTTTCCATGATATAAAATTACTGCCTTTTTAATTTCATCAGGTAGATTTAATTGATTGAAATCAGTAGAGAAATCTGCTTTTACAATATAAGGAATATAATTCATAAGAGATTTGCTGAAAGCATTTGATGATTCTTTTGGTAATTCACAAGGTAGATTATCAACTGCCATCACAACAATGCCATCATTTTCATAACCATCAATAATCTTATCATTTATAGGATTATAAACAAAAACAGGATTATCTGGTGTTGTAACCTTTTCTGTAAATTCAATTGCTCCATTTATATCCACGCTTATATCTCCTATTATTTCTAATTTATTTTGATCTGTGTAATTGTTTTTAATATAATTTTTAGTAACTAGTCTTGGATATTGTCTATTCCAATAAATACAGTTCATAAGAATTGAAATATCATTGATATAATTATTAAAAATAGATTGATAAAGATGCGGATTTTTATAATAGTTTTGTAAATCAAATTTTTTCCCTTTTGAAATAGGTTCAACAATGTCTTCTTCCTTAAATACAACCTTATAAATCAAATTTCTAGAGTGATTCTTCTTAATTTTATCAATATTTTTTGGAGAAATTTCTTTTACTGGTAAAATATCTAAAACTTCCTGAGCACCAATTGAAACATTTCCATAACCTGCAAATCCAACAATAAAAGGACATAAAGAATCTTGTAAACCTTCTTTTTTTATTTTTATACCAATTTTTTTAATATGGGTTTTTGCATCATCAAGATTATCATAATCTACTGTTTTTTTAATTTCTGAAAACGGATTATTGATTCCTTTCCATTTCATTCTTTGACCAAAAGCCCAAAGAGAATCAATCATACCTGCAAGTCCTGCATATCTTCCAAAAAAAATCAAACGACGTCCTTTTTTATCAGTAATCTTCTCATAATCAATAAGATTACATTTCAGATCCATCATTCTTTTAAGCATAGGCATATTATTTTTTTGACCTTTAATTGTATGAGAAAAAAACAAATAAGTTTTATTTGATTGAAAAAAATCTATTGGTATCTCCTTTATAGCAAAAATAACATTAGAAGATAATTCTTCATTAATTTTTGCACCATTAATCTTATATAATTCATCTGAAAATGTTCTTATTTTAGACGGTTGAACTATTGTTTCAATACCATATTTTTCCTTTAATTCTTTTGTATGATCAGGTATTATTGGTGTTCTTCTCTCCCATTTGTTTTTATCTTCTCTGCGAATACCTAGTGAATAAACCATTAACAATCACTCAAGGGTCTTCATCTAGTTTTATTTTAAAAATATTGTGTGAAGTATTGTTTTATTTAAACCTAAGAATCGCGCCTACATGACCAAGATCTGCAATTTCTTTACTATCAGTAAACTCGATATTTGCATCAGTTCTTTCTGCAAATTCAAGAATTTCTTCAATAACATCCACTTCTGAAGTTTTATTTTTACAATAAGGACAAACTTTTTTAATTCCTTTTTCAACTACTTGACAATTTTCACAAATCCATCCTTTCATTCTATAATCTTTTTCAATTATTAGTAAATCTATCTGTCCATTTTTTACTGCATCTAAGGTTTCTGATAACCCATAAACCGCTAAACCATCTTTTAATATTTCTTGTTTTAATCTTTGAACTGCATCATAACCTTTAGTTTGTTCTCTATTTGCTATCAATTCAAAGGATTCCTTTAAAAGTTTTTTTTCATCTTCAATACTAATATCAATTACATCAACTACTTTATTTTTTATATTTTTTGGAAGCATTTCTATAAAAATATTTTTAGTTGTACCAGGTCCTGAGATTATTATGGATTTTTCAGCTTTTTTTTGTAGTTGTTCAACAACATCTGATAAAAATGCTTTTATTGCACCTTTTCTTATTCTATTAAATCTTGCCTGTGACCATCCACCTTTTTTATGTTTGTTTATTATATCAGATGATATTTTTTTTATGTCATCTATTTTACCAGTTGATACAGAAAATATTTTTGCATAATTTGAATTGATTAGCAGCAAGGTAAAAGATTCCCATTCATCTTCAATTCTTGCAAGAGGGCGAATATAAGGTGAGGAATCAACAATTAATGTGTTTTGAATTTTCATAGATAGAGATATTGTTTTTAAGAAATTGTACTTATTAGAAGCAAAAATTCCTATACTTTTAGAATTAAAATTCTTAAGATTACCTTTGATATCTTCAATTGTTTTATTAAAATTCTTTAGTATATCATCCTTTAATATTAATTTGCATTCTCTTATTCTATGATCTATAAATTTCTTGTATGTTTTTTTATTTGCATATAAACTGACAAATGTATTTTCACTATTTTCATCATAAACTTCAGATAAAACTCTAATTAAATCATTAATGTTTTCTTGATTCATCAATTATTGAAAATAAATCATTTCTTATAATTACTTTCAAAAAATTAATTTACTTTCAATAAACCCTTGTCAAAGAATAAAAAGATAAATCCAATTTTATATTTATAATGAAACGTACAAAATACCCACCTTTTAAAGAATCAGATATTATCAAAGCTTCAGAGATAGGTCAATTTTGCTTTTGCTCAATTTCTTGGTATCTTCAAAAATGTGGTTATATTCCAAAATCTCCGAATCTAGAAAAGGGTATAAAAAAACATGAAGAACTTGGTAAAATAATTGAATTTACACATAAAAGAAGTTACATATCTAAAGTTATTTCCTTAATTGGCTATATAATACTATTTTTTGGGCTTCTTTTTATCATTTCTGAGGTGATTTTATAGAATTTCAAATTACAATCGGAATTTTACTAATATTTACCTCATTTATATTTATAATGATATCAAAAATACTACAGAACAGAATTAAAAAATTGAAAAAAAAACATAATATTCCTGCTGGCCAAATAACTTATCAGGATTTAAGTAAACCAGCAAAGCCCTTTTTTTCAAAGCGTTATAGAGTTACAGGAAAACCAGATTATATTATTAAAAATAATAACTACTTTATACCAATTGAGGTAAAAACAGGTATTTATAAAGAAACTAAAAAAAATCATATATTACAACTTGCTGCTTACTGCCATTTATTGGAAGAAAATTTTCAGAGATTTGTTCCATATGGTCTTCTGGTATATTCTGATAAATCAAAACATAAAATTCCATTTGATCCAAAAATTAGATTTGAATTCGAATCAACTATCAAGGATATGAGAAACACAATGAGAACTGGTACAATCACCCGAAATCACAATGACTTGTTTAAATGTAGAAATTGTTCAATGTATCAATATTGTGATTTTAAATTATAAAAAAATATAAAATTACAAATATTTATATATAGTTTTTATATTATTTTAATGGGGAGTAATCTATGAAAAAGCAATTAACATTTGAAGATGGAATTTTGCTCTGCAAATTAATCTATCAAAGCGCTATTGATAAAATACTAAAGGGAGTAATTGAAGAAGAACAAATTTTTTATAAAACACATAAAATGTTAAACAAATTAAATATAAAATTGAACAACAAAAGAATAGATGAACTCCTCTACATCCTAAATATTGAAAATATATATTCAATAATCTAAATTATATGTAAAAGATTTATTTAAAAAGAAATAGCTTTTATTTTTTCTTAAGAACCAGTTCAAATGCTTCATTAAGAAATTCTCTTTCTTCTTTTGTAGGTAACCAACTAAAGCCATTTTCATCTTTGACAAAATTTGGAGCATTTGGATCAAACCTTGTCATTAGATTTAGATGACCTGTCATTGGATCTCTATTTACTTCAAGTTTTATGTAAATATTTTCATTTTTATCCATAATATCCTCATCCACTATATTTACAGTATATATCTTGATATATCTTATAGTTTTCTTTTTCTTCTGTTATTTAAACTATAACAAAATATAAAAAAATTTTGAAATATGATAATGTTAATTGTACCTTTTAGAATAAAAAACCTTTTAATTAATATTATCTTCTCCATTTTTGGTTCATGCGAATAGCTGTACTTATAAAAGATAGATGTAAATCAAAAAACTGTTCAAGAGAATGCATTAAATTTTGTCCTAGAGTTAGAGCAGGTGATGAAACAGTAGTTATGGGTGAAGAAGGAAAACCAATAATCTCTGAACAACTATGTGTTGGTTGTGGAATCTGTATACATAAGTGCCCTTTTGATGCAATAAAAATTATTGGACTTGCTGAAGAGCTTAAAACTGATTTAGTTCATCAATTTGGTAAAAATGGTTTTAGAATTTTTAGACTACCTGTTCCTAAAAATGGAATTTGCATTGGTATACTAGGGCCAAATGGTATAGGTAAAACTACAGCAATTAGGATATTATCAGGTCAGATAATGCCAAACTTTGGTGATTATGATGAAGAAGTAACATGGGAAGATATCTTATATTATTATTCAGGAACAGAACTACATGAACATTTTAAAAGTCTAGCAAATAATGAAATAAAAAGTGTGGTAAAACCACAGTATGTAGATAGATTACCTAAAATTATGAAGGGTAAAATAGGTGATGTACTTAAAAAAGCTGATAACTCAAATAAATTTGATATAATTGTTGAAAAACTTGGATTAAAAAATATTTTAAATAAATATATTGAAAAAAGAGAAATTTCTGGTGGTGAATTACAACTTGTTGCTGTAGCTGCTGCACTTTTAAAAGATGTTGATTTATATTTTTTTGATGAACCATCATCTTATCTTGATATCTATCAAAGACTAAAGGTTGCAAGAATAATAAAAGAGTTATCAGAAAAGAAAAAAGTAATTGTTATAGAGCATGATTTGGCAGTTTTAGATTTTCTTTGTGACAATGTCCATCTTGTTTATGGAGATGAAGGAGCATATGGAGTGGTTACAAATGCTCGTGGTGTTAGGCATGCAATAAATACTTATTTATCAGGATATCTAAAGGAAGAAAATATTAGATTTGGTGAAAAAATAGAGTTTTTTGAGCATCCCCCTAAACAAAGACAGCAAATGAAAATACTTATTTCTTATGAAGATTTGACCAAGGATTTTGAGGGTTTCTCACTTGAGATTGAAAAAGGAATTATAAGAGGCGGAGAAATAATTGGTATTGTTGGACCCAATGCTATTGGTAAAACAACATTTGTAAAAATTCTTGCAGGTGCAATAAAGCCAACTACTGGAAGCGTTGAATATGATATAAAAGTAAGTTATAAACCTCAATATATTACACCAGACTATAAAGGAACTGTTAGAGAGTTTCTAGAATCAAATGCCCAACAAATATTTACATCGTCTTTTTATAAGGCAGAAATTTTTGACTCATTTAACCTAAAATACCTACTTGATAAACAAATCGAAACACTATCTGGTGGTGAATTACAGAGAGTTGCTACCGCAAATTGTCTTGTTCAAAATGTTGATATTTATCTAATAGATGAACCTTCTGCTTATCTAGATAGTGAACAAAGAATGATTACTTCAAGGACTGTAAGAAGGGTAATTGAGAAAGAAGGGAAATCAGCTTTGGTAGTTGATCATGATGTATATTTCATTGATATGATCAGTGATGCTTTAATTGTTTTTGAAGGAAATCCAGGCAAAAGTGGTAAGGGTTGTGGACCTTATAATTTACATGAGGGTATGAATCGTTTTCTAAAAGATGTGGATATCACCTTCAGAAGAGATGAGGAAACCCATAGACCACGTGTAAATAAGCCAGAATCCTTCATGGATAGAAAACAGAGAAATGAAGGAGAATATTATTACAGTTTATAATTTTTATAATGAAAATAAAAAATCATAATAATTAAATTATATTGCCTTATTCGGTTATAAAATGCCAAGATGTGGGAGATTAAGAAATTTCATAAGAGAATATAAAGAATCTCCTAGAACTGAAAGGATTTCTTTTATCCCGCCATTTCTAATACTGGCAATTGAAACGATTTTAATCATTCATGCAATTTTTTTAAATGAAATTTTTGTAATAATATTAACAGCAATACTTTTAATTATTTCAACTATTGAAACTGTAATAGTATCCTATGAAATTCATGAACATTATATAAAAATAAATTTTGATAAAAAATTAACAATAAGACTTGATGATTTCATTACCGAAAAAAAAGAAAAAAACGTAAAAAAAATTGTAACAGATTTTATTAACCATTACACTGAATATAAAAAGCATAGAAATGAAATTTATCATACAACTTGCCAAATTTTAGAAACCCATAAGGAAGAAGAAATTGAAAAAGAACTGTATGAAAAAATAATTAAATTTATTGCGAAAAAGAAGAAACCAACAGTTGATGATATCATAAAATCATTTATTAAAAAATACCCAAAATATAAGAAATATAGAGGAGAAATATATATTTTATCTGCTCAGATCTTAGCTGATTATTTCAATAAAAAATTATAATGATTTACGATTCCTAAAAGCTTTTAAAAATATATCTCTTAATTCTTCTTCATTTTTTGCATTTATCCATTCTTCTCCAAAATCTGCTTCTTCTGCAATTTGAATTATCCACATTAAAGTATGAAGATATAAGCTTTTTTTATCCGTAGATGCAATAATTATAAAAAATGCATGAATAGGATCAATATTATCAGATAGAATAAATCCCTTTTTGCTCCTAATAATAATTATTTCAAATTTATCTCTTCCTTTTATCATATGAGAAATTACTGCAATTCCTGGATGAACAACAATATTTGAGTCTTTCTCCCTCTTAATTAATAGTCTATATAACTTTTTTTCACTAAGATTCATACGTTTGGAAAGTTTTTCAGCAATTACTATTGAAAGTTTATCAGGTGGTAAATATTTATAGATGTCAATCACATCACAGCCCTTAATAAGACTTTCAAATCGCTCCTCTTCTAATTGATCTCTTTTTATAAGAATTTCTCTTAACTCTTCGTCTATTAGATACCCTGTTGATTTTTCTCCAGTAATTCTTTCAACAACATGCAATAATGAATATTCTCTCCATATCTTATCGCGAGCATATAACCAGTACCAGCAAAATCCAAAAAAAATGAAACCTCCAACAAATATCATAGGAATCAATCCCATTTCAAATATTAGGAAAACCAAACCTAATATTCCAATTATTTGAACGTAGGGGTAAAAAGGGGATTTAAATTCAGGATTATAGTTTCGTATCTTACTTTCACGCATAATAATAAGTGATAAAATTACAAATAAAAATAATATAATTTTTAAAAGAGACGCTGTCTTTACAAGATTTTCAATATCTAAAAACAAAATTACAAAAATCATAAATCCAGAGGTAAAAAGTATTGAAAAAAATGGTGTTCCACGTTTTGATACATAAGAAAATGAATGTGGTAAAAGTTGATCTTTTCCCATAGCCATAGGATCTCTAGATGCTGCAAGCAATCCGGCATTTGCTGTTGTAATAAATGCTAAAATCGCAGCTACTGCCATAATAGCTCCACCAATACCACCAAGAATTGGAATAGAATCTGCTCCCAGAGATATGGGTGTAAGTGTATTATTTAGTTTAAATGGGTCTACAAGACCTATTGTGACAAATATCACGAGTAAATATATAAGTGAGATTACACCCCAGGCAAGAAACATCCCAAGTGGAATACTACGACCTGGTTTCTTACATTCTTCTGCAACGCTGCAAACCTTAGTTAACCCACCAAATGAAACGAAAATAAGACCTGCAGTTGAAAATATAGATTCAAATCCATATGGTGCGAAATCATCGAAATGAGAAGGTTGAATATAAAATAAACCAGAAATAATGTAAAATGTTAAAAGTGATATTAGACCAATTACTAAAATTATCTGTGCTTTACCTGTATGACCTACCCCGATGAGATTAATTAATGTAAAAATTACACAAAAAAAAACAGCAATCAATTTCATCTGTAAATCAGTTAAAAAAGGATTTAATAAAATAGCAAATACACTTATTCCTACTAATGCAAATGCACTTTTAAAAGCTAGTGAAAACCAAGCAGCAAATCCTCCAATAGTACCCATTAATGGACCCATACTTCTATCTATAAAAAAATATGTTCCACCTGCTTTTGGCATAGCTGTTGCTAGTTCAGCTTTGGAAAGTAATGCAGGAATCACCAAAAGACTAGCAATTGCATAAGAAATAATCACAGCAGGACCTGTATAAGCAAAAGCCAATCCAGGAAGAACAAATAAACCAGAACTTATCATAGCTCCAGATGCTATACAAAATATTCCAAGAAGCCCAAGATCCTTTCTTAAGGTTCCATTCTTATCAGGATTACCCATCCATAAGGTGATAAGGTTCTAACTATTTTTTAATTTCGTTGAACTATCAATAATAATTTTACCTTTTTTAATTACAATATCTACTAAATTAATTCCAAAATGATATGGTATATACTTATGATTAGGACAATCAAGAATTATCAAATCTGCTTGTTTTCCTTTTTCAAGACTTCCGACTTTATCATTAAAACCAATAGCACAAGCTGCATTAAACGTTGCTGCACATATAGCTTCTGCAGGTGTCATTTTCATATTTAGGCATGCAAGTTGTATAATAAACTGCATGTTTTCAGTCCAACAATTTGGATTTAGATCTGTTGCTATAGCAATAGGAATTCCCATATCAATCATTTTTCTTGCAGGAGCATAATTTTTCATCATAAGAGAAAATGGGGTACCAGGAAGCATCACTCCAATTATTCCTTTATATGCCATATTCTTTAAACCATTATCATTTGCCATTAATAGATGATCTGCACTGATTGCTCCAACTTCAGCTGCAAGAGCTGCACCACCAGTGTCAACAATTTCATCAGCATGGATCTTAGGAATTAATCCATAGGATTTTCCTATTTTAAGGATTTTTCTTGATTGTGAAACTGTAAATACACCCTTTTCACAAAAAACATCACAATAAGATGCAAGATTCCTTACTTTTGGAATCATCTCATCTATAATCAAATCAACATAATCATTTGTTTTATAGTCATTTGGAACAGCATGTGCACCTAAAAATGTTGAAACAATATCAATAGGATGAATATCATTTAATTTTTTTTGTACTTTTAATATTTTCAATTCTGATTCAGTATTTAGACCATATCCGCTTTTTCCTTCACAAGTTGTAGTACCATATTTCAACATATTATCAAGGCGAGTTTTACTTTCTTTTAATAAAGTTACATTTGAAGCTTTTCTGGTCTTATTTACAGTATAAACTATTCCTCCTCCTTGTTTTAGTATATCCATGTAAGTCAAACCTTTTAATTTCATATCAAGTTCAAATTCTCTTGAACCTGCAAAAACAAGATGAGTATGAGGATCGATAAAACCAGGTAGAATAGTCTTTTTCTTTGCATCTATTACTCTTTCAGCTCTATATCTTAAGTCTTTTCCAATATCAATGATTTTTCCATCTTTTACTGCAATAGAACCATTACTGATAATTCCTAAATTGCTCATTTCCTTTTTTATTCTTTGTTTATTCTTTCCTTTTAATGTAACAAGTTCATTTGCATTTTTTATTAGGACATCGACTGTTTCCATATCTTCTTTCCCAAACAGTTAAAAGAAAAACTAAGATTAAGGGTTTCGGTGTAAAAATATGGATAAGATAGTAGAATGTGTTCCTAACTTCAGTGAAGGTAAGGATAAATCTATAATCAATGCAATATCTGCTGCTATCGAATCAGTTGAAGATGTAAAACTTCTTAATGTTGATCCAGGGGAAGATTTCAATAGAACAGTATATACTTTTGTTGGTGAACCTGAGCCTACCCTCGAAGCAGCATTTAGAGCGGCAAAAATAGGTATTTCTTTAATTGATATGACAAAACATAAAGGCGAGCATGCAAGAATGGGTGCACTTGACGTTTGTCCCTTTATTCCTATTAAAGGTGTAACAGAAAATGATTGTATAAATATTTCAAAAAAATTTGGTGAAAGATTAGCAAATGAAGTTGGAATACCTGTTTTTCTTTATGCAAAATCAGCAAAAAAGCCTGAGAGAATAAGACTTCCAGATATTAGAAAAGGTGAATATGAAGCACTTGAAGAGAAATTCAAAGACTCTTCATTTTCTCCAGATTTTGGTAAACCAGTATTTGTTCCAAAAAGTGGTGCTACTGCTACAGGCTGCAGAGATATACTTCTTGCATACAACATAAATTTGAATACAAATGATAAATCAATTGCATCGGTAATATCCGGTAAAATTAGAACGAGTGGAGTTATTAAAAAAGATAAAAATGGTAACAAAATACTTGATTCTAAAGGAAAACCAGTTAAAATACCTGGAAGGTTTAAAGGTGTCCAAGCTGGAGGAATGATGTATGATGAAAATATTGCTCAGGTTTCTATGAATTTATTAAACTATCATGAAGTAAACTTACACAACGTATTTGAAGCCGTAAAAGAAGAAGCTGGGAGATTAGGAGCAAATGTAACTGGAAGTGAAATCGTTGGTTTAGTACCAAAGGATTCTCTACTTTTAGCCGGAAAATTTTATTCAAAAAAAGATGGTTTAAAGGTTACTGATGAAGAGGAACTTGTTTCAATTGCAATTGACAAATTAGGGCTTTCTGAGCTTTATCCATTTAAACCTGAAGAAAAGGTTATTGAATACATGGTTGAAGAAATAGGTCCTCTTGCTTCAATGAAAATAAATAGCTTTCTTTCAGAACTTGCGTCTTCATCACCCGCACCTGGTGGTGGAAGTGTAGCAGCACTCTCTGGAAGCCTTGGTGCTGCATTATCCTCAATGGTATGCAACCTAACAATAGGAAAAGAAAAATATTCTGATGTTCAAGATAAAATAAAAGATGCTCTGAAAAGAAGTGAAAAGATTAGAAAGGAACTAACAAGACTCATCGATGAGGATACTAATGCATTTAATGATGTTATGAAAGCATTTAAGATGCCAAAGGATACAAATGTTCAAAAAGAAAAAAGAAGCATAGCAATCCAAGAAGGTTATAAAATTGCAGCAAAGGTACCACTTGAAACTGCCAGAACATGTGAAAAAATCCTTGATATTGCAAAAAATGTTGCTGAAATTGGAAACCAAAACTCAATTACTGATTCGGCAGTATCGGCTCTAATGGCACATGCAGGAGTTGAATCAGCTATACTAAACGTTAAAATTAATCTTGGTTCAATAAAAGATGAAAAATTTGTAAAACAAATTTCTTCTGAATTGGATAAAATGCAAAATAATACAAATAATAAAACAAAAGAAATCCTAAAAATTGTAAATAGTAAGATATAATTTGCAAATTATTAAGTATATGTTATTTGCTCTTGGTTTTTAGCTATGAAATCAGATATAGAAATTGCTAAATCAGCAAAACTTGAAGATATTTATTGTATTGCTAAAAAAGCAGGAATAAATGAAGACGAAATAATTCTTTGGGGTGCTTTCAAAGCAAAAGTTTCTCTTGATATTTTAAAAAGAATTAATAATAAAAAAAATGGTAAGTTAATTCTTGTTACAACTATTAATCCTACTCCTGAAGGTGAAGGAAAAACAACAATCACAATTGGACTTGCACAAGCTTTAGCAAAACTAAACAAAAAGACAATTTTGTGTATACGAGAACCCTCTCTTGGACCTATAATGGGTTTGAAAGGTGGTGCTACTGGTGGAGGATATTCTCAAGTCCTTCCGATGGAAGATATAAACCTTCATTTTACTGGAGATATGCATGCTATTACTAGTGCTCATAATCTTCTGGCAAGTCTTCTTGATAATCATATTCATCATGGAGACGCATTTCATATAGATCCTAGATATATTGTATGGCCTAGGGTACTGGATATTAGTGATCGTGCACTTCGGAAAGTAGTTGTTGGATTGGGTGGACCAAAGGATGGTGTACCTCATGAGGAAGAATTTGCAATTACTCCTGCTTCTGAAATAATGGCCATACTATGCTTAGCAAAAGATCTTAAAGATTTAAAAGAAAGGCTTGGTAGAATAATTGTTGCATACACTTATGATAATAAACCGATAAGGGCAAGTGACCTAAAAGCAGTTGGAGCAATGGCAGTACTATTAAAAGATGCATTACAACCAAATCTTGCTCAGACAATTGAAGGAGTTCCTGCTTTCATTCACGGAGGACCCTTTGCAAATATTGCTCATGGAACAAACAGTCTTATTGCTACAAAAATTGCTTTAAAACTTTCAGATTATGTTGTAACTGAAGCAGGTTTTGGCTCTGAACTAGGTGCTGAAAAATTCTTTAATATTGTTTGTAGAACGGGTGATTTAAAACCTGATGCAGTGGTATTAGTTGTTAGTGTAAAAGCATTAAAAAGAAATGGTTACGGAGATATTAAAAAGGGTCTTAAAAATCTAGAAAAACATTTAGAAAATATATCCTTTTTTGGTATTCCAGTTATTGTTTCAATAAATCATTTTATTGATGATACTGATGAAGAAATTGATTTAATTGAGAACTATTGTAAAGCTAAAAATATTCCTGCTGCAGTAGCTGACATATGGAGTCAGGGTGGTGAGGGTGGTATTGAACTTGGTGGAAAACTTATAGACCTTATTCATAACAATAAACCAAAATTCTGTCTTTTATACGATTTGAATAAAACTGTTAAGGAAAAAATTGAGATTATAGCAAAGAAAATGTATGGTGCAGGAGCAGTCGTTTATACTGTAGCAGCAGAGCAGGACATTAAACTTTGTGAGAAACTTGGACTTGATAAACTACCAATATGTATAGCAAAAACACAATATTCATTATCAGATGATGCTGAGATACTTGGAAGAGCAGACGGTTGCAAAATTACTGTTAGAGAAATTAAATTTTCAGCAGGGGCAGGGTTTCTTGTTCCAATGACCGGAAAGATTACAACAATGCCAGGTTTACCAAAAAAACCAACCTCAGAAAGTATCGATATCGATGACAAAGGTAACATTTCAGGATTATACTAATTAATAAAAATAAGGATACATTGATATATCAAATAGTCCATGCATTTTTAGGGGGCTATACTTGTGATTAAGGATGATTTAAATTCTCATATCGATGATATTTTAAATGCTCTTGGTGATGATTTAGATATTGAAATTAAAAGAGAAGATATAGAAAAAGAGCTTAGTAGATTCATAGAATATGGTGTTCCAATTGAACAGGCCAAACAGACCTTAATAAAAAAGTATGGTGGACAGGGTGTTTTTTCTTCTTCGGAACAATCCTCTGAAAGAAAGCTTATTTCAGACCTTCAACCTAATGAGCGAAGTGTAAATCTACTTTGTAGAGTAATTTCTGTAAACCCAAAAGAAATAACAGTTAAAGGTGAATCTCGCAAGATATTTTATGGTATCTTAGGTGATGAAAGTGGTACAATTTCCTTTACTGCTTGGAGTAGCGAACTTGATATTGAAAGAGGAGATGTTGTAGAAATCTCAAATGCTTATACAAGGGAATGGCAGGGATCTGTACAATTAAATTTAGGCGATCGTGTTAATATTAAAAAGACTGATAAAGAAAAACTTCCTGAAAGCGCTTTTGAACCAAAAACCGTGAAAATTATGGATTTACGCTCTGGTATAGGAGCAGTTGATGTTACAGCAAGAATTTTAGAATTAAATGAACGTGAAACCGAAGTTGATGGGGAAACAAAGAAAGTTTTTTCTGGAATACTTGCCGATGAAACTGGCAAGGCTCAATTTACTTCCTGGCATGATTTCAATTTTAAGGAAGAAGACGTTTTACAAATAACAGGTGGATATGTAAAATCATGGAAGGGAATCCCACAATTGACTTTTGATCAGAAAGCAACTGTTAAGAAGATAGATAAAAATAAAATTCCAAAAAAGGACCTTCAGATCAACAAAATGCCTCTTTTTATGCTTGTAGAAAAAAGAGGTGCACTTGATGTAGAAATTGAAGGAACAATTATTGAAATTAGACCAGGTTCTGGTGTTATATTAAGATGTCCAGAGTGCAATCGAGCTTTAACAAACAATGAATGCAGCATTCATGGAAAGGTTAAAGGTAAACAGGATTTAAGAATTAAATTAGTAATAGATGACGGAACAGGTGCTATAACAAGTTCTATAAATAAAGAATTAGCCGAAAAATTACTTAATAAAAAGTTTGAGGAATATAAAAAAATGGATGAGGTAACAATGATTGACGATTTTAACAAGAAACTTTTTGCTCATAGGATTAATCTGCAGGGTAATGCATTAGGCGATGAATTCGGTACGAGTCTTATTGCAAAAGATGCAAAACTTGTTGATTTTGATATTAAAGAAGAGGCAGATAAACTATTTCATGAACTGGAGGAATTAGTTTGAAAAGACAAACTGCTTGGAGAGTATTTGCTGGAGAGTTCAATGATTCGACTGTTGAAGTAAAAAGCCAAGAAGAAATGACTCCTTCTTTTGTTATTACACCACTCGGTGCAAAAGTCAATCGATTATTCATAATAGGTGTTCTTACTGATGTAGAAAATATATCTCAAGAAGGAGATCTTTTAAGAGCACATATTTCCGATCCAACTGGTGTTTTCACATTATATTCAGGACAGTATCAAAAAGAAGTAACTGACGCCTTAACAAAGATTGAAGTTCCTACTTTTGTTGCAGTAATTGGAAAAGCACGTACATATAATCCTGAAGAAGGTTTAATGTATGTATCCATTAGACCTGAAAGAATAATGGAGGTAAGTGCTGAAATAAGAGATAAATGGATTTATGAAACATGTAAAAACACAAAAGATAGAATTGAAGCCGTTATGGAAGCAATGAAAATGGATGAGTCAAATGCAAGTGAACTTACAAAGCTTGGTTATAGCAAAGAACTATCTGAAGGAATTGTTGAAGCCTTAAAAAACTATGAAAATATAGATTTGAAAAAATATGTGGCTCTTATAAAAGAATCGCTTCAATATCTTAGACCAAATAAAGAAACACTACCTGACCTTAAAATAAATAATGAAGAAACAAACGAAGAAAAAATAGAAGATATTGATAATAAAGAAGAAATCTTTGAAAAAGAGGAAGTAAAAAAAACAGAAAATGAAAAATCAAAAGAAGAAGACGAAAACTTTGCTGAGGTCGAGGATACCGTACTTGAAACAATAAAAAAAGTCGAAGGAGAAGATGGGGCAGCATGGGATTTGATTACTGATAATTGTAAAAAAGCAGGACTTGATAAAGATACAATTGAAGAAGCACTTAATTCACTTATGGATAAAGGCCTTATTTACGAACCTGTTTTAGGGACAATTAAAACAACATAATTATTGTTTATTTCAAATGTTTTGTTTTTTTATACCAAATAAAAGCAATTGGTAAAAGAAATAGAATTGCAATAATCATACCAATAATAAGCATTGTATAAAGAGATTCATCATCAACATAATATTCTTTTAATCTGATTTTACCAATATAAGGCATCATCAATGGATAGTAATCTATGTTTTCTCCTCCATATATTTTATAGGATATATCTCCAATACCATCGTTGTTTTTATCAAGTCTATCATAATCATCATAGAAATTGCCTTCATTTTCAAATGACCAATTATTTTCTCCTTCATCAAAAACATTGTTTTTATTATTAAAAAAATTATTATGATATATAATATTTTTTTCTGATAGAATATCCAAATTTTTTATATTTAATCCAGTATCAGAATTATTAGAAATTGTATTATTAAAAACCATGATATTTTGTGATGAAATTATATTTATTCCAATAAGATTGTGGTCAATTATGTTTTTGTTTATATAGCATTTTTCACATTTTTCAATTAATATTCCTGAGGCATTTCCATTTTCAATTGTAAATCCGGTAATATTAATAAATGATGCATTTAATTTTATTACACTAGAAGCATTCCTACCATTTATTATGGTACTTTCTTTATTTTCACCAATTAAACTTATTGATTTGTATATCTCTAAATTTTCAGGATATATCCCAATGTATACAAATATTATATCTCCAAAGGAAGAAGCATTTATTGCATTCTGTATATATGTGTAATTTCCTTCTCCATTTCCCCCTACAAAAAGTAATTTTCCACTTACATTTTTACTTATTTTAATATCAGCTATTATATTAAATGTTAATCCAAAAACTAAAAGAGTAATAATTAATTTTTTTATTAGCATCAAATATGTTATAACTCATAGTGTAACTTATATTTTTGTAAAAATTTCATTTTGACATACTAACAGAACAACTTTATATAATATAAATAAGAAATATTGTCATAAAGATGGATGGTATTGGTGGATTCCATGATTAAAGGAAAAAGTAATAACAAAAAAGATAATTATCCTTCACTTTATGACTTTTTTGATCTAGGGGATAGAGTCAAAAGAGTATATAAAGATAAGCACGGTAAGAATAAAGAGTATAAAGGAATAGTATTGGCAATTGATGAAAAAAGTATTGAGATCTATTGGGATTCTGTAAATGGAAAATATAGACCAGAAGAAATGGAAATAGCTTTTTCAAATTGCCAAGTTAAGGAGATATTTTCAGGTACAGAAAAATATTCTTCAATTGAAAAGGATAAAAAATAAAAATTAGGATATATCCACCAACATATCTAAAAATATATATAATAAAAAGAAGGGATAAGTATTGAATAGGGAATCATTACCATTAATACTAACACTGTTAGTACCTATTGGCTTAGTTTTAATTGTATTATTATATTATTATGGATATGATCTGACACAATTTTTTAGGCAATTAAATATTTTGTATTATATTGTATTTGTACCTATTGTATTAGGTTTTTTCGTTGCAGTTATTAAATATATGAGACCAGATTAGAGACAACTATTTTTAATATATAAAAGACTATTAAAAAATATATATTTTTATATATCTTAATAACACATTATAGTTAAATTATTTCTATGATAACATTTGTACAATAACTATTATATACTCACAAATATAAAAAAATTGTTGTAATATGATTGTCATAGGATTATTATCAACAGAACAGGAAGTAGAAGAAATAAAATACATTGCAAAAATCTGTGATGTTGAATACAGGATTCGTCTAGTTGTTCGAATGCAAAAGCTAAGAGATCTTTTTGATAAAGAAATAGAATGTAGAAAAGAGTAATTATAAAAGGAGTTTTATTGTTTCCATCTATAAAGGTGAATTCAATAACAGTTTTGATTATTTCTTCTTCACAAGATATAGCAAGTATAAATATAAGAAATCAAATTTTAGAAAAATCAGATTTTATAAAAATAGATAAATTCTGTGATAATCCAGTTTTCAAACATTCAAAAATGAAGGATATTATACTAATAACAATCAATGATAGAAAAATTACCCATGAAAATCTAGATAAAGAAGTTGAAGAAAAATTAAAAATTAAAGCAAAACAAGCAATATATATCTCTAGACATACAAGTAAAACTGGTGCTCCAACCCTCACAACACACCCGATTGGAAATTATGGGAAAGCGAAATTTGGCGGAATGGACAAAACTCTAACAAAAACTTCACCAAAATTAATGACACAACTTTTAAGAATATTAAAAAATAATGCAAAAAAAGCAAAATTATATCATAAAGTATGTTTCGAAGTAACTCATCATGGCCCCTATTTAAATATTCCAACTCTTTTTATTGAAGTGGGAAGTAATAAAGAAGAATGGATTAAAAAGAAACCTGCTAGTATTGTAGCAAAATCTGTTCTAGAGCTTCTTTCAGAGTATCATTATGAGGAAGATATAAAAGATAAGATTCCAGTACTAATAGGAATTGGAGGAGGTCATTATGCACCAAGATTTACTGATGTTGCTCTTGAAAAAAAAGTTGCATTCGGACATATGATTCCCTCATATCATATAGAATCTGGAAATATTGATGAAGAAATTTTTAAAAAAGTAATAGAAAATACTCCAAATCTAGAAGGAGTATATTTTCATAGAAAAACCATGAGAAAATCTCTTTTAAAAGAATATAAAGAATGGTTTGATAATAAAGGAATACATACTGTATCTAGTAAAGAATTACCAGATATAAATTAAATATTTTTTGAAGCAAGTATATGAGCCTTTCTTAATGGTTCGGGAATTTTATATTTGCTAAAATGCTTAATAATTTTTAATGAAGAATCAAATGATACTTTATGACCTGGTGAAACATAAATTGGATTTTTAATTTTATTTGATGAAAAGAAAATCAAACCTCGTTTTTTATTATCAATCAAAACTTCATTATTAAAAATTTCACCATACAATAATCTTTTTGCTACTCCAATACTAGGTATATTTAAAGTAACTCCTGCATGAGATGCAAGTCCAAAAGAATAAGGATGTAAAATTCCATTTCCATCAAACATAAAAATACTTGGATTAATCTTTAAACTCTTTGCTAATTCTTTTATAATTGGTAATTCTCTATATGCTAGATAAGTTGAGATATATGGAAAGACAGTTTTTGCAGATATTGTAATCTCTTCTATTACCTCCTTTGTTTTATAATCCATAACAACACATGCACCGGTTGCATACTCAAAATCACTTTTTGGATAGGCAACATCAATTCCTGCTACAGTTTCTAATTTGATAAAATCATCTTTTAGGATGACTTTTTTACTTAGCTCTATTTGTTCCTTTCTTAGTTTTTTCAATGGATAATCTGTTTTGAAATCTCTAAATAAATTTTTTTCAAAGTCCATAATTTTTCCATCAATAACAAAAACTTTATCCTCTTCCAATCGTCTAATTTTATCATCAATTCCAAGTCCGAATCCACCAATTCTACCATCTGAATGAACAATCTTAAAACAAGGCATATCATCGGCATCTGGATTCTGATTCATCATTCTTCCAACAGCTCTTGAAGCAATTATATCACCTAATGCCTTTGCCACTTCACCATAGGAGGAGATTTTTCCATTTGGAATTTGTCTAACTAAATCATATGTGTAATCAAAAAGGTTCATAAACAAAAATAACCTATACCCTGTAAATAGTTTTCTTAAGAAATGATTAAAATGAATAAGATAAAATTTTTAGGAACTGCAGGTGCAAGATTTGTTGTAACTAAACAACTCAGAAAATCAGGTGGAATATGGTTGACTTTGGATGATACAAATATTTTAATTGACCCTGGTCCAGGTTCACTAAATAGATGTCTATCAAGTAAACCAAAGCTAAACCCCCTAGACCTTGATGGTATAATTTTAACCCACCGACATCTTGATCATTCAAATGATATCAACATTATGATTGAAGCAATGACTAATGGGGGGTTTAAGAAAAAAGGTATAGTATTTGCTCCTAAAGATGCATTAGAAGAAGACCCTGTAATTTTAAAATATTTAAGAAACTATGTTGAAAAAATAGAAATTCTTAAAGAAAGTGGAACTTATAAAATTGGAAAAATTAAATTTTCAACACCTATTAAACATATCCATGGTGTTGAGACATATGGTTTAAATATTTTTGGAAATAAAAATTCAATTTCAATTATTACAGATACAAAATATTTTGAAGGAATTGAATCCTATTATAATGGCGATATATTTATCATTAATTCTGTTTTAATAGAAAGTAAAGATTATATCAATCATCTATCGATAAATGATATTGAAAATATTTTATCAATAAGAAAACCAAAATTGACAATTCTTACACATTTTGGTATGACTGTAATTAAGGCAAAACCGTGGGAAATTACGGAAAAATTATCAAAAAAACTTGGGATAGATATTATTGCAGCAAATGATGGTTTAGAGATAAATTTAGATAATTATTCAAATAATTAAGACATATTTTTATATATATTTATATGTGTTATTTAAGTTATTAAAATATGTATATTATAATGTTATAAAACATAAATGTAAAACCGATAATATCTTCAATTTGACATTTTAACAGAACAGTTTTAAATATGGTGACTAAAAAAAATTAAATAAGTATAATTTTGGAAAAAGGTAGAGAGAAGGGAATGAAATGAATAAATATTGTCCAAATTGTGGAATTAAAAATCCTGAGGATGCTGGTTTTTGTTTAAACTGTGGTACAAAATTTGTATTAGATTTACAACAAAATAATAAATGTTATCAAGAAAGTAAAAATGAAACAAATAACTACCAAGGTTATGAAGAAAATAAAACGAATGAATTAACAAAAAAACCAATTAAAAAATATGGTATTTTCACTATTATTTCTGTAATCAGTGTTGTATCAATTATTGTTGGAGCTTATCTTATCTCAGGATCTTTAAATGATGAAGATATAAATTATCCATCAATTGACAAAATACCTGTAAAAGGTGGTCCAAAAATTAACATCGAATCAATAGTTAATAGTGGTAATGCACTAACAGTACCAGAAATTGGCCATATTGCAGTTTATGGATACTATTTAAGCGATGTTAAATTAGGAGAAGTTTCATTTACTACTGTTGGAGAGGAATATTATAACGGTGAACAATGCTATAAGATTATAGGTGAAGGAAATTTCAATATTGAAATATATGAACAATCAATGGATGTTAATTTTGACATAGATGCATACATATCAAAAATAGATGGAAAATTAGTTTATTTTTATTATTCCTTCAATATTAATCAGCCTTTCAATATTGACATGAACATGATACTTGATATTGACAAAGATAGCGGAGAGATTACTGTTACAGTTGATAGTGATTTGATAGGTAGCTATTCAAATGTTATTAAGACTTCAGAAGAGTATTGGGATTGTACCTTATTAAAAGATGACTTATTTGTTGGATATCTTAATGAGATAGCATATACTATGAGTGTGATGGGAATTGATACTGATGTAAATCTAATAATCAGCGTTACAGGACAAGAAGATGTAACAGTCAAAAAGGGAACATATGAAGATTGTTATATAGTACAAATCGAGCAAACGCAGAACTACGTAAAATCCACATCAACTATATGGATAGATGAAAATGGTATTTGTCCAAAAATGCAATTAGGAAGTAGCACATATTCCTCAATCGGCTATGATGGAATGATAATAGAACTGGAAGAATATTACACTATATAATTAACAAAAAATCAATTAAAAATATTTTAAATTTTTATTTCTTTTTCTTTAACTATTCTTGCTATACCACCTACTTTTACTAAATTTTTATTAATTTCTACAAAAATCCTACCTGGTCTATTTATTATATCGCCTTGTTCACAAATTAGGTTATTTTCTTGAATTATTTTGTTCAATAACAAATAACTACATACAGCTCCATTTGCAGTACCAGTAACTGGATCTTCATTTATTCCATATAAAGGTGCAAAATTTCTAGCATGATAAACGGACCTAGGTTCTAGAGTTTCAAAAGTAAATAGATGAAAACTACCTAAGTTCAATTTTTCACATATATTTTTTATTTTATCAAAATCAGGTTTGATATTTTTTAATATCTTTAGGTTTCTAATACAAATTGGAAGAGTAAATAAACCAGTTGATACTGCTTGTTTTGGAAGAGAGGTATCAATATCATTTTCTGATATTTTCAATGAATCAGCAATTTCAAATATATCTATATATATATCTTTTAATATTGCTTTTTCTTGGGTCATCATGACCCGTTTAACATTTCCATTATCAAGGAATTCTATAGTAACTGGTAAAATTCCATTTTTTGTCTCCTGAGTTAAAATAAGGTTATGATTTTTTGGAAATAATTTTTCCGATGCCATTGTAAAAAATGTGGCAATTGTTGCATGACCACAAAGATTAACTTCGATTTTTGGTGAAAAAAATCTAACCTTGAAATCTGCTTTATTACTTTTAAAAACAAAAGCTGTTTCTGAAACATTCAGCTGTTTTGTAATATCTGTCATCTGACAATCTTTCAGATCAGGAGAATTCAAAACAACTCCAGCAGGATTACCACCATCTAAAGAATCCGTAAATGCATTTACAACCTTAGCAACTATTTTCATAATCTCTTAACTTTATCTTCTATGATTCCATTCCTTGGTTGAAAAAAATTCCTTTTCAAATTTATTTGTAAGTTCAATTTCTTCATCTGTTAAAATACCTTTATTAAGTTCAATGTTAAATTCTTCTTCAAACCCAATCCTCATTGCATCTGCGATTTGATTAAAACTGATATCTTTACCCAATATATGTTTAATAGAGGTTACCCTTTGTTTTACATCAGATATCATCTTATCTCTTATCTTTTCATTCGGAACTAATAAAAGAGAAAACATCTCTTCAACATCAACATCCATCAAAATCGTACCATGTTGTAAAACGGTTTTTGCCTTTCTTGTCTGGGCATTACCTGAAATTTTTTTCCCATCAGCAATAATATCATTAATTGGAATATAACTACTATCTATTTCCAATTGTTTCAAACCTTTAATAATTGCTCCACAAATCCTTCCATAGCTTTCCATTATATTTTTAGAAACTTGACTATGAGACTCAGGAATTACAATACTATAAGTAAGTTCCTTATCATGAAACACAGCCCCTCCACCGGTTATTCTTCTTACATAGTCAACACCAAGACTTTTACAAGCATCAAGATTAACTTCATCTTCTAAACTTTGAAAATAACCAATAGAAATAGCCCGGGGTTTCCAAGTGAAAAATCTAACGGTCGGAGGAGTATTACCTTTACTAATACTTACAAGTTCAGCTCTGTCCATAGCCATATTGCGATATGCTGAATTTTTTTCAGTAATCAATAATCTCCATTTTTCCTTCATTTTAAACACATCAAAATTCCTTGAGTAAGACCTTCAGGGTTCAAACCAATAAATTCAATCTGATTTTTTTTAACAATAGAATCAATTTTTTTAATTAAAATTTCTTTATTCAATAGTGCATTTTTAAGTTCTTTTTCTATGATTTCTATTGCTTCTTCAGGGTAAGCAAAGAAATCTCCAGTAATTTTTAATTCATATATCAAGTTAGTTTTTTCATTGTACTCTAAAAAAATTTTAAGAAGTTTACCATTTGGTATTTTATAAATAGATCGTGATTGCATTTTTATATAGGATTTATTAACCGTTTATAAATTTCATCTTTTTTATTTAATCAAAACATTGCTTTCTCTGCATGATACGAACTTCTAACAAGAGGTCCAGATTCAACATGCTTAAAACCCAAATCAAGAGCCTTTTCCTTAAAATGTTCAAATTCTTCAGGACAATAATACTTTTTTATAGGTGCATGGTTTCTTGATGGTTGTAAATACTGTCCTATTGTTAAAAAATCAACATTAACTTTACGTAAGTCTTTCATTGTATTCAATATTTGATCTTTATTTTCACCAAGGCCAACCATAAAACCAGATTTGGTATTAACATCTTTATTTAATTTTTTAATTTCATTTAATATTTTCAAACTAACTTCATAATTTCCCTGAGGTCTAATTTCTTCAAACAAATCCTTTACGACTTCAATATTATGATTTATAACATCTGGTTTTGCATCAATAACCTTTTTCAAAGAATTGATATCTCCCTTAAAATCAGGAATTAAAACCTCAATTTTACAAACCTTATTTAATTTTCTAATCTCACTAATAGTATCAGAAAAAACAGATGCCCCACCATCCTCAAGATCGTCTCTTGTAACAGATGTAATTATTACATATTTCAGACCTAAATGTTTAACACTCTCTGCGATATCTTTTGGTTCGTTAAGATTTAAATCGGAGGGTTCTCCATGCTTTACATAACAATATCTACAGTTTCTAGTGCAAATATCACCTAAAATTAAAAAAACTGCTGTACCAGAACCAAAGCATTCTGCAATATTAGGACATTTTGCTTCCTCACAGATAGTATGTAATTTAACACTTCGCAAAAGAGACTTCATTTTTATATAAGATTCCCCTCCTCCAATTTTAACCTTAAGCCAATCAGGATGACGTCTCATTTTATTATACACCCATTGTAACTCTTAATAAATCTCTTAAACCAGGAGAAAAACCAAGTATTAGTATACCAATTTTTAAAAGATTAACAAGGGTTATATGATTTTTTAATTCTTCCTTAAACATTACATCAAAAACGTAGACAACAGCAATAATCAGTAAAAATTTAACAATTGGGAATAACGGTCCCCATATATTTAGCAAAACATTTGAAGCAGGATGTTTCTCTGCATAAAATAGACCCATTGAAAAAGGATCTTTTATACTAATATAACTAGTAATACCATCCATTAAGTGACCTGAGAGCATAGCTAAATTTAGAGGATTTTTATAAATGGCAATTTTTTCATTTTTTCTCAATATATATGAAATTAAAAAAACAAGACCAACTATCAAAAATATTAGACCTAGTACAATTAGAAAAACATCAAACCTAACACCTGTGGTATTTCCCCATCTATCACCAAGTATCCAAATAGAAATTAAATAAAGTGATGGGATAAAGAAAATTAAACCTCCAAAAAATATTATTTTATTTACAGAAAAAATTCTATTTTTAAATTTTTTCTCAACAAAGTAACCAAGTAATAAGAAAAATATTGCATAAAATGCAATTTGAAGATAAATCAAAGGTGATATAAACCAATATTCAAGGGGTTCGTTAAAATAATTCGAATCTTCAAGAACCCTGCTAATAGGTCCAAATAATATATAAGGCATTAATGCTAAGGCAAATCTCCAATCAACGGTAATGTTGAGTTTATCTAGAAGTTTATAAATGGCGTATAAAGCAATAATAAGAATTATTCCGTAAGTTATTTCTGAGACAACTGTGTAACCTTCTCTTGCTTCAATTCCATTATGAATAGCAACACTACCTGATGCATCAGCAACTATAGGACCCCAATAATATTTCCAAATCCATTGATCATAAAATATTGAGGGAGCAAATAATAGTCCTGCAATAATTATTACTACTATAATTAAAAGTATGAATACATAAAAATTTATTGGGTTTCTTCTTAAACGCTCTAATAATTTCATTTTTCTTTACATGAAAGGAAAAAATAATATATTAAATTCGTGGTTTACCCGCTTGGTATGGAACGCTTCATAAAATCAAAAACAATGGTATTTCCCCGAGAAATCATAGTTGGACATAATACCACTTCACAAGTAGCAGAGTTATGTGATAGAATTGGTAGAGGAAAAAATGTTTTAATTGTTGAAGATAAAAAAACAAAAAAGCTATCTGGGGAAGATATCGCAAAAATCCTTAAAAAGGCAAATTATGATGTTAAGGAAAAACTTGTTTCCTCTCCGACAGTTGGTGAAGTAAATAAGTTAATTCAATACGCTCATAAACAAGATATTAATCTTTTATTAGGAGTTGGTGGAGGAACAATAATCGATGTTACAAAGCTTGCTGCATTTGAACTAAAAAAACCTTTCATTAGTGTTCCAACATCGGCTGCACACGATGGAATTGCTTCACCTCGTGCTTCTTTAAAACATAGTAAAGGATCTGTATCAAAAACAGCAGTATCACCTCTAGCTATACTTGCAGATACAAAAATAATCAATAAGGCACCATATAGAATGCTTGCTTCTGGTTGTGCTGATGTAATATCAAATATATCAGCAGTAATGGACTGGGAACTTGCGTATAGACTCAAGGGAGAGGAATTTAGCAGCCACTCGGCAGTCCTAGCAAAGACAGCAGCTCAACTTTTAATTGAAAATGCAGAGGATATAAGATTAAATACCGAAGAATCTGTCTGGTATGGAGTTAAGGCTATGATAGTATCAGGTGTTGCTATGAGCGTAGCAGGAAGCACACGACCTGCCTCAGGCTCTGAACATATGTTTTCTCATATGCTTGATCATTTAGGACCAGGAATTATGCTAAAAGGAAAAAAATATAAGAAACCGATGCACGGAGAACAATGCGGAGTTGGAGCAATCATGATGGTTTATTTACACGGTGGAGATTGGGAAAGGATAAGAGATGCATTAAAAAAAATTGGTGCACCCACAACTTCAACAGAACTAGGAGTTTCTAAGAAAAAGATCATCGAGGCTTTAGCAAGAGCACAAGAAATAAGACCGGAAAGGTATACAATACTTGGAGAAACTGGACTTACAAATGATGCTGCAAAAAGACTTGCGAAAATCACAGGAGTAATATGATATGCCCTTAGTAACACTAATAGGTGAAAAATTAGCAAAAGAAGAATCTGAGTTTATTTATCTTGGACCAAATAATGAATGCAGAAACTGTAAATTAAAAACAGTATGCTTTAATTTAAAAATTGGAAGAAAATATAAGATTACTAGTATCAGAGATAAACGACATAATTGTAGTATTCATGAAGGAACAGTTGTAGTTGTTGAAGTATCTGAATTGCCAATTATTACAACAATTGAAAAAAATATTTCTGAGGGGGCAAAAACAAAAATTGAAAATAAAGAATGTGAAAGTATTGGTTGTGAAAATTATGAGCTTTGTAGTGTCCCTCTTAATAAAGATAAAACCTTCATAGTAGTAAAAATAGTAGAAAATATTGAATGCCCAATAGGCTATGAACTACAAAAAGCAGAAATTTCAGAGGGATAACTCAGTGGCATTTTATATTATAAATAAGACCCTCTTGTAAACCTATTATTTTTTCCCAATAAGTATTATTAATTTTTGAACTATTTGAAGAATTATCTGAAATTTGAGCAAAACCTATCGAAATTATTGAAGTACCTGAATTTCCACAATTCCATGTTTCACCAATTATTTTAATTGTTTCAGAAGGTTCTTTTGAAGTATCACTACCATTATAGATAACATATCTAGATTTATGACCATTGTAAATTTCTCTTTCGCCAGATATTTTAGTATTGATATCAACAACTATTCCTTTATCTGAAGCTTTCTTTATGGTTTCCTCAGTTTTTTTTAAAAGATCATCTTCATTCATCGTAAATAAAAGTTTAATTGACGTAACAGTAACATAAGCTGGATAACTATAATTATTATTTTTATATGTGAAACTTGCCCAATTTTCTAAACCAAATAGTTGTGATTTCTCTTTTCTTTCATCAATATCCTCAAACCAAGAGTCCCCAAGGGCAAAATCTTCAATGTATGCTTTATTTAATGAGTTTGTACTTAAAATAACTGTAGCTATTACAACCAATATAATAATAATTGCAATAATTATGTAAAATCTATTTTCTCCTTCACCAATCTTAAATACCACATCTCTAAATATTTTCTTTGCTACTTTAATTTAACGAAAAGTGAAAATAAAAAAAATTTGAAAAATCAATTAAATCTAATCCTTATCAAATGATTTTATTATATCTGCAATTTTTCCAAGTTTATCCTTTTCATTTGGTAAAGCAATAGAGGCTCTCCATCTTTTCGTATTATCAGGTAAATAATAACCTCGTGAAATTGCAATAAATTCATTTTCACCAACTGGTGTTTTAACTCTTCTTTTTGAGATCTCGATAAAACTATTTTTTCCAAATTTTACCTCTTTTGACTTAAGAGTCTCAAATTCAACCATAAATTATCACCCTTTTCTATTATTATATATATTATTATGTTATAACTAATTAATATATTTATTTATAAAAACAAATATTTTGGAAAGAAAAGATATGAATTAATTTTATTTTTTTAATCCGGATTCCTTTCTTATTAAATCTGCCTTATCAGTTTTTTCCCATGTAAAATCTGGTTCATCTCTTCCAAAATGGCCATAAGCTGCAGTTTTTCTATATATTGGTCTTCTTAAATTAAGATGATTTATGATTTCACTTGGTTTTAAGGGGAAGAAATCTCTTATAATCTTCTCAATCTTATCCAAAGGAATCTTATTTGTTCCAAAACAATCTATATTTATTGAAACCGGTTCAGCAACACCAATAGCATATGCTATTTGAATCTCACATCTTGTAGCAATTCCTGCAGCAACAATATTTTTAGCAATATAACGGGCTATATACGCAGCACTTCGATCGACCTTTGAAGGGTCCTTTCCAGAGAAAGCTCCTCCACCATGTCGACCTATACCACCATATGTATCTACTATTATTTTCCTACCTGTAAGACCTGCATCTGCATATGGTCCACCTCTAACAAAAGCACCAGTTGGATTTACATGAAATATTGTGTTTTTATCAATCCATTTTTCACATATTGGTTTAATTACTTTTTCAATAACATCATTTCTAATTTTGTCGTGAGATATACCACCATCGTGTTGTGTTGAAACAACAATAGTATCAGCTCTCAGTGGTTTCCCATTTTCATCATACTCAATTGAAACCTGTGACTTACCATCAGGTCTTAAATATGGAATTTCTTTTTTCTTTCTAACCTCCGAAAGTTTTTTAGTAAGTTTATGAGCAAGAGAAATTGTCAGAGGCATTAATTCTTTAGTCTCATTACTTGCATAACCATACATCATTCCCTGATCGCCTGCACCTTGTTCTTTATGAAGACCATCTCCCTCGGTAACACCTATAGATATATCTGGACTTTGCTCAGTAATTTGAACCCAGACTGAACATGTCTCCCATTCAATTCCATATTCTGCTTTTGTATAACCAATATCCTTTATTGTATCTCTAACAATTCTTGGAATATCAAGATAACCTTTAGTTGTCATTTCTCCAAAAACCATAACTCCTCCATTCTTGGTTCCTGTCTCAATTGCAACACGAGAAGAATTATCTTGTTTTATTGCCTCATCCAGAATGGAATCAGATATTAAATCACACATCTTATCAGGATGACCTTCAGTTACTGATTCTGAACTAATTAGTATCTTTCTTTTAGTCATATTTTCACCTACAAATTATAACTTAGCCTCCAAATTAGTGAAAAGTATGAAACTAAAACTTGGTTATTAACTTTTTTAATTGAAAAATTAAAAAAAAAAAAAATTAAAAAAAAAGAATGATTATTCCTCAATTTTTCTTGATATCCAAGTTTTATCATCAAGAGCATCATAAATTGCTTCATCTGATATATCATCTATAGTCTGTTTGTCAGATAAAACACTTCTTACTCTTTTATTTTCATCCTTTGCGTATTTTAATATTATGTCTTTTCTAATAACCCAATAATGAGTTCGCCATTCTCTACCATCATAAAGTGTTGTCTCTTCTCTCTCTGTTGTAAGCATTCCTTCCTCTTCTAAAATATAAAATAATTGTCTATCTTCAGGGTCTAAAACATTATCAATTACTCGGTCTTGAAAACCAAAAATATCCATAACAAAACCTGCATCTCTCCTGGCTTCCTCAATATTAATTCCTACTCTATTTGCTATTGCTTTTGATAAATCATCTAGTGTTATAATGTTCATTATCTATTCACCCTCTTCTTGTATAATTGTATAAAATTATATTGTTGTATTATTTTGTATGTTCTCATATATATAGTTTTTGGTCATTTCTCCTATAAAAATATTAAAAATTCAATAAAAATACCAAAAAATGGCGTAAATTTTAAATACGAAAAGATGGTAAGAGTTATTTAATGAAAGAGGAAAACCAATTTAAGAAGTTTTCTGGTGAATGGCTTTTGCTTTTCAATGATGAAATAATTGATCATAGTGCTAATGTTGAAGATATACTA
>Ga0209536_100002489_pt1 | contig 30071 bp, 29 predicted proteins | sample DeeMarSeWOR28_12_FD_187461 | JGI IMG/M metagenome (GOLD analysis project Ga0209536, IMG submission 187461) | Marine sediment microbial communities from White Oak River estuary, North Carolina - WOR-2-8_12 (SPAdes) (version 2) | ecosystem: Environmental > Aquatic > Marine > Intertidal zone >...
AGGTTATGCCTGCGCTGAGAGCGCGGTCGGACACGTCGCTCCAGTAGAAGCTGAAGTCGATTCCGGCTGCGCCACCCCGGAACGGTCGTGCCAGGCCGATACGCAGGAGCTGGTTCGATGTGCCAGTGACGAGCCGATCCCTCTGGTACCCGGCGGAGAGGCCCCGCGTATTGAACCCTACCGACCACTGCATGACCCTCACATTGCTATCATCGGGTTGATTGAATACGGCTTCGGCCATTATCGACGCCTCGCGCACCAGCGCGAGCCCGGCTGGGTTGACCCACAGGGCGCGCACATCTTCTGCTAGAGGTGTGAGGACGTACCCTTGGGACCTGGGCGGCAACGCCTGACCTGCGGCCCCACTGGTGAACAGCAGGACTGACAGGACCGTGAGGGGAATGGACCTCACTGCGCTAACGGACAACCGCGAGCGTGTCGGCCCGCGTCTGGTGGACAGGAATAGTGATGCCGGCCTCGGTTAGATATGCTGTTGCATTCGCGGTATCGGCGGCGACGAATCCTAAGAACGCGCCGTCGGGCCTCAGATAGAAATGGGAGTGGCGGCGGCCCTCGCCTTCGAGTGTGAACTCCTGGCCGACCTGCACGCCCGAGCCGGAAAACGTGTAGCTCGAGCTTGTGACTATGTGCAGCGCCCGATGACCAACATATGTCGTCCACTCAGTTGCCCGGTGCTCGCGGAGCGACCGGACAGCGTTCTCGACCCCCCCCAGCGACGCCGTGGTTTCCAGCGTGTCGGCCCAATGGTCACCGGGACGGATACCGGTTTCAGGGATGCGAGGGAAGAACGATTGCAGCACACGTTCAGCGAGTTCCCGTGCCAGACTGCCCCCGCTCTCACCACCCCTGAAGCCCAGCAGCTCCCCGTTCGGAGCCAACATTGCCGTATATGTGGTGCCCCGAGCCGAATCCACCCGCTCCCCGACGTCGTCGGCTAGGATGCCCGAAACGTTGGTAATTGAATCGAGCACCAGTGTTGCATCGAGCCCCGAGTCGGGTCCGGCGACGTCAACGGTCACGTGGTAGCGCATGCCTATTTCGTTGACGTCTGTCTGATAGTTGTACGTCTGCTCGATACTCGCCAGCGTCACGCCCTCGTAGGAAGCCACGAACGGCGAATATCTGCTGCTGGCTTCTGGAACGACTTCTTCGGTCGCCTTTGGTCCGCAGGCGCCCAGAAACACGCCCAACGCCGCTGCGACGGTCACCGTGAGACTACCCATCGGTGAGCCTGGGTAACTCATGTTCCCGTTTCCTTTCGTTCCAGAAGCTCTGCCTTGGTGCGTCCGAAGACTGCTATCATGTCACCAGATTCTGACGATACCTGCAGGAGCCGCCAACCCTTGCGCTGCATGTCCCCGCGCCAGCCGATCAACTTGGACCACTCCTGGTGCGTAGTGCGGAAGACTCTCAGGTCTGCGACCCGCTCCCAATCAACTGGGTATACGGGTGATGTTGGCTTGCGACTGATCACTCCACTTGAGTTCCTCTGATTCTGTGTTTGGACGCGGGTACAATAACGCAATTCAAGTGCTCGGAGCCAGGGCAAGAGGATGGTGAGGCTGTAAGCCGAGTCCTGTTCGAGTGCTGGCAGCGCTCGGGCGGTCATCTATCTGGGATAGCGGTCGCCCGCTACCTCTAGCAGCCTACCCGCGGTTCGGACGGCCCGGGCCAGGCCTCACCGCCTATTTGGCCTTGCTCCGACTGGGGGTTACCGTGCCACGCCTGTTGCCAGGCGTGCGGTGGGCTCTTACCCCACCCTTTCACCCTTACCCACCGAAGTGGGCGGTCTGCTTTCTGTGGCCCTTTCCGTCGCCTTTCGACGCCCAGGTGTTACCTGGCAGTCTGCCCTACGGAGCTCGGACTTTCCTCGACCCGCCCAAGACGGGCCGCGACCGCCTCGCCTCACCATCCTCAAGCAAGATACCGTAGGAGCTGGGGTGCGTGAAGCAGGCAGTTGACGGACAGTCGATTGTGATTTCAGCCCGACGCTCCAACGTACTCCACGAACGCTTTTGATGGTTGCGGCAGCATGTTGAACCCTAGTTGATAGTCTGAACTTATGTTGGAGCCATCATCGGTTGGGGGGCTTCCATGAGTTCAGGTTGGACCTGTCGAGTGGCGACGGTCATAGAGCGCGGCGTGCGCGCGCGCCTCGACGCCGCCGCCCAGGGCCGTTTCACAGCCTACCACGCAAGGGATATTACCGAGGTCATCCGCACCGTCCGCGAGCGACCCATCCAGGCAGTGTTGGTCTCACCGGCCTGCATAATGCCCGATGAGCTGCCTCGCGTGGCCTCCCTGGTCGACGGCTTCCCCGGCATTCCGACAGTAGCGCTGATCTCGCGGCACGACTCCCGATCGAGTGAGCGGCTGCTCGAGTTGGGAGCGTACGGCGTGCGAAAGATGATCGATCTCAGTCAGAGAAACGGCTGGCAATACCTGCGTGATCTGGTCTCGCACCCGACTTCACCTACTGCGGCGCGGATCTTCAGAAGACTCAACCCGGCCCTCAACGGAGCCACCCAGGATTGTCGCACAGTCTTCGAGGCTATCATCCGCTTAGCGCCGGCCGTCGCCACCTCTCAGTGCTTGGCGGAACATTTCAGCGTCGTCTCCAGCACATTCACGTCTCGATTTCTCCGCGCCGGTCTGCCGTCCCCCAAGCGGTATCTCTCTGGGACACGAATTCTCTATGCGGCAGCGCTGTTTGAGATTCCCGGACTCTCCGTAGCAGACGTAGCATACCGGCTGCAGTTCTCCTCGCCGCAAAGCTTCGGACGCCACCTACGCAGTGTAATGGGAACCACGGCGGGGGAGTTCCGTGCGCGGTTCTCGTTCCCGTTGGCTCTAGATGATTTTGTCCGACGGCTGGTCGATCCGTTTCGTAGCACGTTTCGCACCTTTCATCCGCTCGACCCAGGGGTGGGTTACCTCGGGCAGACTTGGTGAAAACTCTGAGATGGGCGGCCAGCCGCCGGATCTGGTTTCTGCAGAGCAGTTCTAACCCGGAAGCGTAGTGGTGTGGCTGACGTGCGTCTGCGGAGCGCTGGTGATCTCTCGCAGTCTTGCCGCGTGGCCAGCTAGCAGCCTACCGGTCTCACTCAACTCGATCAATGCGTTGAGCTGATCAGCGACTCTGTCCTGGACTTCCCGGATTCCACTGGACCAGCGGTCGCTGCGGGCTGTGAAATCGGAGATCTCGGCGGCAAGCGAAGTAGTATCCTCGATCTGTCGTCGTGACACCGCCACCGCCTCGCCGACCACGTCGAGGGTTGCTGCAACGCTCGGGCCGACCTGGCTGAGCGTTTCGTAAACCCTGCCGGAGGCTGCTGTGATTTCACGGATCTGTTCCTCACCTGCACCGATGGTCTCGGCAATCTGCTCGATACTTACCCGTACTTCCCCTACGGTCTCGGCGACATCGCGGGCTGACTTCCCGGCTTCTCCCGCAAGTGTCCGCACCTGCTGTGCCAGCACTGAGAACCCCTGCCCGTGCTCTGCTGCGCGGGCAGCTTCGATAGCGGCATTCAGGGCGAGCACGTGCGTCTGACGCGCGATCTTGCTGATCGCGATCGCGAACTCGCTGACGCGATCGAAGCTGCCCGCCAATCCATCCACTGCGCTCGCCGCGCCGTGTAGGTCTGCTCCCAGCGCGGTCAATGAGTCGTGAATCGCAGCGAAATGTTCTTGTCCCCGTGTCACCGACGTGGCTGCATCAGTTCCCTCGCGCTCGACTCGCTCGGCACGCGATCCCAACGACTCGGCAGCCTGTGCCAGCCGTCTTAGAGTAGCCAGTCTGTCTTGGGCATTGGATCCGAGATCGTCCATTTCTCCGGCGCTTCCGCGGGCATCGACGTTCAAGTCCCGGCCAGCGGCTGCCAGCTGTGTGGCCGAGATGCTCAGCTGCGAAGTGAGGTGGGCCAGCTGTGTCGCCTCCGAGTTGAGAGTTCCTAGTTTTGCAGTGACGTGGTCGAGGATCCGATTCACCGTTTGATCCAGCAGACCTAGCTCGTCTGCTAGCTGGGCCGGTGCCCGTTCGTCTAGAGAACCGGCCTCCCACCTGGCCAGCACCGACCGCGTGGCAGCCACCCGGTGGAAGATAGAACTCCAGGACAACCCCAGCACCACCAGCACGAGCATCAACAACACGGCTTCTACGTACAAGAGTGAGGTGTAACGCAGGACTTGCTGTACCGAGCTACCGAATAGCATTTCATGCGCGATTGAGACCGCCACGTAGATGATGCCTGCAGCCAGCGCCAGAAGACCCCAGTTCAGCCGGCTGTACCACTGGGAATATGGCAGCGTCGTGGCGACGAAACCGAGTGCCAGGCCACCGGCTCCGTAGAACAATACCAGCAGCGCGGCAAGAAGAAGGTCAAACGCAGCCGACGAATGCAGCAGCCAACGGCGGTGCCACCCCGATACCGCGAGCCGCTGAAGGGCGTAGTTGAGCGTAAAGAGTCCGGTCGGGATGGCAATGAGGACTTCCCAGGACGCTGCCGCGGTGCCGGTAAGGCGCCCCAGCACCAGGAGTGAACTGACGGCAAAGACTATTGTCCAGCGACGAGTAACGCCGCGCTGGAGCCGTTCGAGTTCCTCCTGCCATCCCGTGCCGGGCATTATCAGGTGCCTTGATGCGGGGTAGCCAGCCCCAAATCGACCAACGTCAGCAGGGTCTCAACGGGGTAACCAGCGGCCTCGACGGCCGCCCTACCCCCCTCTTCGCGGTCCACCACCGCCAGGAGTCCCGCTACCTCACCGCCGGCCTCAACTATTGCGTCAATAGCCCGCAGGGCTGACCCACCAGTGGTGATCACGTCCTCGGCCACCACAACTCTGCTCCCCGTGACAAAACAACCCTCGATCAGCCGTCCCGTGCCGTGGTCCTTGGGTTCTTTGCGAACGGTGAAAGCATCCAGCTCCGGCGGATCGGTCATACTGGCGAGAGCGACCGCGTAGGAGACTGGATCGGCACCCAGGGTCAGACCACCAATCGCCTGGGCTTGCCACCCTGCTCGGCGGATCGCACCGAGTCCCAAAAGGCCTACGAGTCGCAATCCTGGGGCTGACATAGTAGTGCGCCGTGCATCGATGTAGTACGAGGATCGGCGGCCTGACGAGAGGGTGAAGGAGCCTAGCTTGAGTGACCTCTGCTTCAAGAGGGCGACCAGCTTGGTGTGATTATCTACCGCTGACTCGTCCACTAAGAAATCGCCGGATTTCATAGTAGTAGCTCATGCTACTCCGTTCCTGATTTGCCTTTTCTGTCTCGGACCAGGGACCTGATGGCTCCCAGGAAACCGCGATCCTTTGGAGGCTCGTCGACTGAATCGACACCTCGAGCCACGTGCTCGGCAAAAGCTGTTACCGAGGGGTGACGGGCATCGGGCTGACGCTCAAGACCCTTCATCACGGCAATCTCGAGTTCGGCAGGGAACGTCAGGTTCTTTACCGCCTCGTTGAGCGGAATCGGTGGTTGCGTCAGGAGTTGATGGAATACTTCCCGCGGCGAGCGCCCAGGGTGGGGGTGTACGCCTGTGAGCAGGAAGTAGGTGATCTTGGCTAAGCTGAAGATGTCGGCCTTCTCGCCGACCAACTCGCCCGATAGAGCTTCCGGGGCGACGTATTGCAGGGTCCCGACGAAAAACCCCGTTCTAGTCAGTCGTTCAGATGCGGGCTCCTGCGAATCTCGCGCAATCCCGAAATCGAGCAGCTTGGCTGTACGGGTCGTCGGATCGTAGACAATGTTCTCGGGCTTGAGATCACGGTGGATGATTCCGACTGCGTGGGCTGCACTAAGGCCGTGGGCGAGCTGCGTCACGATGTGGGCCACCAGCGGAGGTGCAAGAGGGCCGGACCGGTTGACGAATTGCGACAGCGGCTCTCCGTCGACCCACTCCAGGGCGAGGTAGTCGAGGCCGTCCTCCTCGCCGTAGTCGTAGGTGCGAACAACAGCCGAGTGCTGAACGCGTGCTCCGTACCCGGCCTCGCGGAGGAACCGCTTTACGGCGGTTGGGTCGCTTCGGGTCCTCTGCTTCAGTATTTTCACAGCGCATTGGCCGTGATCCGGGTGGTCGGCGCGATACACGGTTGCCGTGCCACCTTCGCCCACCCGCGAGACAAGCTTGTAGCCCGCAATTGTTCGACCTGAGAGATCTTCGTTTGGCATCAAGTGGCCGAATGTAACAGCACCACTTGAACGTCGGCAAGTCGGCAACTTAGTATCCCCATCACCGGACTATGTCAGATCGTCTGTTCTTGGCCACCGTCCTCGCCCTCAGCTGTGGCACGCAAGCCTGCAGTTCATGGCAGACTGATGTGCCTCTCGACCCAGCAAGTGGGCCAGGCCCGGGCCGTGTATATGATCCCACCCAGGCCTATAGCAGCCTAGGACTGCTGGCAGCCGGCGGCCCGGTCCCATTCGCCGCGAGGCTGGGGTTCCTGGCGGGCGCTCAGCCCGATTCCACAACGGCCCTCTTGGGACTCTCCCTTGCGAGCAGCGCTCTGACGTTCAGGCGTATCAGTTCCGCCTTCGAGGCCAGGTACCGTGTCGAGGTTCGTTTTGTTAGGGACGGCAACGTCTTAGTAGACGTGTCGGCCTACGAAACCGTCAGGGTGGCGACATTCCCGGAAACGCGCCGCCAAGATGAGAGCATTGTCTTTCAGAGGTTCTTCAATCTTTCCCCGGGTATCGCAGCCGTCCGGCTCGTCGTGACCGATCTGAATGGCAGTGACTCGAGTAGTGCACGGCTGCAATCAGTGGTGCCTGATTATGGCATGGGATCTGCTCAGTTGGCTCTAGTGCCAGTTTATGAAGGAAAGGTGCGGAGCAGCAGGGTTGCGAGCCCCGAGCTAGTCATGAATCCACGTGCTTTTGCCGTCTACGGTACCGACTCGTTGAACTTCTACCTAGAAGGGTATGGACCGCCCGATTTGCAATTCGCAAGGGTCACCGCGTCGACGGCGTCCGGGGTGCCGCTGTGGCGGGACACAGTAGAACTGGTGCCTGTGGATTCGAACCTGGCTGCCGGGTTCGTTCACATGCCTGCGGATGGCTTGCTCGTCGGAACGGTGCACGTCGCAGCGGAGCAGCTGGGCCGTCCGATCTCAGCGCGCGTCAGCGCGCTGGTCGGTGTTTCTTCCGACTGGCCCGTAACCGACTTCGAAGAGATTCTGTCCTTGCTGCGCTACTTCGGGAACTCACGGTCTCATCAGCGATTGAGGGAAGCGCCGGCGGCCGAGCTGTCCCACCAATGGAGGGAGTTCTGGCACGATACTGACCCCGACCCGACTACGGCGGAGAACGAGGCACTGAGCGGTTACCTGGAGGATCTCGAAGCTGCCAGCGCGAGATTCTCGGAGCCGGGGCGACCCGGCTGGCTCACGGAAAGGGGCGAGGTCTTCCTCACTCTGGGCAAACCGGACGTGATCCGCGACGTTCAAGGCGGTACGGTTCCGGGGGGCAATAGCTTGATCCGCTGGGATTACGAGGCGCATGAGCTGGTGCTTTACTTCGTGAGTGAGGGGGGTGATGGAACCTTCCGCCTCACGCCCACGTCGCGCGTGGAATACTCGGATGCGGTTAAGCGTAGAAAGGGGACCGATGGTGGCTAGGCTGCTGTCCTTGACGGCCTCAGCGGCGCTGTTGTCGCTGGTTGTTGGCAGCTGTGCCTGGGCACAGCAGGTCAGCGGGTTCCGGTCTCCAGCTGACCTGTGGCATGAAGTGCGAAGACTGCAGGGCGAGCTTGAGATCGACTCGACGCGTCCCGCCGTAATCCTCCGCCTTGCGGTGCTCGAACTGTCTATCGGGCGGCCTGAGAAGGCTGCCGACCTGCTCAGTCGAGACTCGGTATCGTCCTGGCCACAGGAGATGGTCGATCCGCTACTGGGAGAGGTCCAATACCAGTTGGGAAACTTCGAAGCCGCTGCTGAACTGTTCGACCGATCGTCAAGCCAATTGGAGAGTAGGCGTCGGGGAATCCTGCTGGTGCGATCGGCCGAGGCCTACGAACGGGCTGGTCGCCACCAGGACGCGGCAGAGCGCTACCGCGCTGCAGCGAGCGAACTCCCAGACTTAGAGGACTGGCTTGGCATACGTGAAGCCAGGCTCATCGACGACACGGAACGCGCCCTCGACGTACTGGGCAGAGCGCCGGTCGCAGCCGGCAGACTTAGCCACCGTGCTCGGGCCGTGGTTCTGTTGTCAGCCGGTGACAGTGCCGGAGCGGTCGAAGCTCTCGTGGACGGTGGTTTGCCCACGGGCGCTGCCGTTCTCGCCCTGTCCATGGCTGACAGCGCCAGGTCACGCGTCTTGACCTACCGGTCCCTCACGGATCCGGACACTGCAATTGTTCGCGGGGCACTCGACCTCGTTGCGGAGGCACTGCCGCCGAAAACAGCGGTGGAATATTCTGCTGTCGCGCGGGCGCAGCGCCGCATGGGGTTCACCGCTGCCGCCCTGGAGGCCGCGAGGAAAGCTGCGGCAATCGATTCCAGCGCAAGCGACTTCCTGGAGCACTGGGGTGACTTACTTGAGCTGGTGGGCCGCCGGAGCGAGGCCCTCGCTGTGTACCGCCGGGCCGCCTCACAATCCGGTGAGTCGGCCCAGACGGCCGCGTTCAAACGCGGACGGCTTTTGGTGAGGATGAGACGAACCGGGGAGGCGATTGCTGCGCTGACCACATTCGCAGACAGCTTCCCTCAACACCCGAGTGCATCAGTAGCACTGTATCTGGTTGCGGATGGGCTGAGGCGGATGGGTCGTGGCGGTGCCGTCGACTCGGTGTACCGCCTCATATCGGAGCGCTGGCCGCGCAGCTACTACGCGTCGCCGGCCCGTTTCAGCCTGGCCATGCAGGCGCTCGAACGGGGCGATACGACACGGGCTGTCGGGTGGTACAGCTCCGAGGTCGAGTTGGGGGGACGAGAAAGGTTCGCGGCCCAATATGAAATCGCCTCCCTGACGGCGGATTCTCTGGAGCGACGCGGACTGCTGGCAATACTCGCCCGAGCGGATTCGCTGGGTTATTACGGCACGGTTGCGCGTCAGGCAGCTCAGCTACCTCCCTTGAACATCGCCACTTCGATCGCTTTGCCGCCAAGTCAGGGTGTGTCAGAAGCATTGGAGCAGCTGGACCTGCTCAACGAGGCTCACTTGCTCGAGGAGGTCGACGCGCTGATCGACCACATCATGACTGACCAGCCGCGGCCACCGGTCCAGCTGCTCGAGTATGCAGAGGGCCTGATACTGCGCGGCTACATGTCCGAAGGTATCCGGCTAGGCTGGCGGGCCACTCGCGCGTACACCCTGAACCATCCCAGAGTACTGCGCGTGATCTTTCCGTGGCCGTTCAGAGGGTTGATAGAAGATGAAGCCCGCCGGCAGGGCCTGGACCCATACCTGCTCGCCGCGCTGATCAGGCAGGAGTCGGCCTTCAGGCCCCAGGTGGTATCGCACGCGGGGGCCTACGGACTGATGCAGCTCATGCCGCCCACGGCACGGCAGCTGGCGCAGCGGCTGGGGATCGAGTGGGACCGGCGGTTGTTGGTGGTTGCAGATGCGAACCTGCACTTGGGTGCGGTTCATTTCTCTAACCTCCTCGAACGCTACGGTGGTGCGGTGGAGCCGGCCCTGGCCGCGTACAACGCCGGTGCCACACCGGTGCGCCGCTGGTTGCGGAACCCCGACTCCGATGACCCGGTACGATTCATAGCGCAAATCTCTTATCCGGAGACGCAGGGTTACCTGCGCACTGTCACTCGCAACCATGCCCTTTATCGGGCGCTCTATCCTTCGCAAGAAGTCACGGTCAACGGAACTCCGTGAACAACTTGGTGCCCCGGCGTGCGCTGCACGCAGCCTCGGCTGCGGTGCTGCTGATTCCGATGCTCGGTGGCTGGGATATGCTAAGGCTGACGCTGACGTCGGTAGCTTTCGTTGCATTGATGATCGATCTCGCGCGCATCAGATCGGGGACTGTCGGCCGGCGCTTCGAGCGGCTGGCCCCGTTGTTCAAGCCGGCTGAGGCCGGTAGGCTGAATGGTGCAACCTGGCTGTGTTTCGGCTATGCGCTGGCGGCCTGGTTCCCTCCGGTGGCACCGGTTGGGGGAATCCTCGTAGCGGCGTTCGCGGATCCGGCAGCATCGCTGGTGGGGGGGTGGGCGAGGCGCTCCCACGGCAAGACGGTACGCGGTAGCCTTGCCGCGCTTGCTGTGTCCTTCGTAGTGCTATGGCTGGTCGGGGTTTCCTGGCCCGCCGTGCTGTGCGGTGGTGTTGCCGGGGCGGTGCTGGAGCGGTGGCCGGAGCCGTTTGACGACAACTTGCTGGTGGCACCGGGCGTCGCTTGCGTCATCTGGCTCATAGCTTGACAGCCGGGTTCACTTGGACGCAGAATTTGGATGCGGGGGCGGTTTCGGCCCCTAGTGACAGACCCTACTCAATGTATTCTGCAGGAGCGATGTAAATGCCGCGCGGTAAGGTTAAGTGGTTCAACGACGCAAAAGGTTACGGATTCATCGAGCAGGACGGGGGAGGAGACGACGTATTCGTGCACTTCTCGGCTATCCAAGCTGAGGGATTTCGAACACTGCGGGAAGGCCAGGAAGTGGAATTCGAATTGAACACGGGTGACAAGGGGCTGAATGCCCAAAATGTCCTCAAGGTCTAGGTCTCCGCACATAGGCCCCGAAGCCCCGCTCTTCGGAAGGGCGGGGCTTTTCTTTTGCGCTATTTTGTGAGCATGTCAACACCGGCTCGACCACAGTTGTTTCTAGTAGACGGCTATGCCCTGATCTACCGCGCCTTTTTCGCCATGATCAACCGGCCGCTGAGGACCAGCCGGGGTGAGAATACTTCGGCAGCCTGGGGTGTTGCCAACTTCCTCCATCGTATCTTGGAGCAGCGCAAACCTGACTACATAGCCTGGGTACACGACGCAGGCACTTCCTTCCGTGCCGAAACGTATCCCGATTACAAGGCCACACGCGAGAAGCTGGATGAGGAGCTGCAGGAAGACTTTGACCGATCGATTGAGCGCATCGAGGAGATCCTACGCGGCTTCGGAGTGGCTTTGGTTGCAGTAGAGGGCTACGAGGCCGACGACGTGATTGGAACACTTGCTGCGCTGGCGTCCCAGGGCGACATGCGGGTGGTGATTGTATCCGGAGACAAGGATTTCTACCAGCTGGTGTCTGAGAACGTGGTGCTCCTCAATCCGGGACGGGGTGGCCCGTCACCTGTGGATGAGATCCTAGTCGATCCCAATAATGCTGCTGAGCGCTTCGGGGTGCCGCCCGAACGGGTGATCGACTATCTCGCCTTGGTGGGAGACACTTCAGACAATATTCCCGGCGTCCGGGGGATCGGGGACAAGACCGCGCGTGCATTGATCGCATCGTTTGGCGATCTGGATTCCATCCTGGCCCACGCGACGGAAGTCAAAGGCAAACGCGCACGGGAAGGTCTCCTCCAATTTGCCGACGAGGCTCGGCTCAGCCGTGAGCTTGTGACGATCCGAACCGATGTACCGATTCGGCTGGACTTGGCTGCGTTTCGGACAGGCAATGTTGATTCCGCAGCGTTAACACGTCTCTACACCGAACTCGAGTTCAGCTCGCTGCTCCCGCAGTTAGAGATCAAGGCCGCCGACTCCACCGCAACTCAGAAGGCGAAGATCATCAGTGATCCGCAAGACGTCTCAGTTGTAATTCAGGCGGCCCGCAAGGCAGCGGCGTTGGCACTCGACGTGGTTGCTGAAGGCCAGGCCGCCGGAAGCAGGCTGGTGGGTCTTGGTATAGCTGTCCCAAACGACTCAACTTGGTACCTGCCGTTCGGCCATCGAGCACCTGAAGGTGAGTTGACCGCGGAAGAGCCGCCGCACAACCTTCCGATGCTGGTTGACTCCAGTATGCAGTCGCTTGTGGAGCTGCTTGCAAGCCGAGAAGTCGCAAAGTCAGGACACGATCTCAAGTATGTGTGGCTTGCCCTGCGGGCGGCTGGCGTCGAGCTGGCTGGAGTATCGTATGATTCGATGCTTGCCAGTTTCGTGCTGGATCCAGGCCGTCGATCGCACGCGCTCGAAGCCCTTGCCACGGAGCATCTCAATGTAGTTCTACCCACGGTTGTTGAACCTACCGGGAAGGGGAAATCCGGCCGGTCGCTTGCTGAAGTAGCAGTTGATGCAATGGCTGCCTGCTCGTGTGCCAACGCTCGAGCCGTGCTCGACTTGCGCGATCACTTCTCCGACCGGCTGGACGCCGCTGCAGCTCGCCCCTTATTAGAGCGCATCGAAGTACCGCTCATCAGTGTGCTCGCCGAGATGGAGTGGCGGGGGATACGCGTCGACTGCGATCGTCTGCGAGACCTGTCCCGACGATTCAGCGCGGAGCTCAAGGATATCGAGCGGTCGATCTTTGACGCAGCGGAGACCGACTTCAATCTCAACAGCACCCAGCAGCTGCGCCAGATATTGTTTGAGAGGTTGCAGTTGCCGGTAGTCAAGCGGACCAAGACAGGACCGTCGACCGACGCGGGAGTCCTGCTTCAGTTGGCTGAGATGGGGTTCGACGTTCCCCGCCTATTGCTCGATTACCGCGAGCTGAGCAAGCTCAAGTCAACATACGTGGATGTCTTGCCCGATAGCGTGAGTCGAGACACTCGAAGGATTCACACTAGCTTCAATCAGACTGGTGCGGCCACAGGCAGACTTTCCTCTTCGAATCCTAACCTGCAAAACATTCCCGTCAGAACACCGCGCGGCGAACTGATTCGACAGTGTTTCGTCCCTGCGGACGGCTGCAGTTTCGTTGTCGCCGATTACTCGCAAATCGAGCTGCGCGTACTTGCCCACCTATCCCAGGATTCGGCGTTCATTGAGGCATTCCTGCATGGTGGTGACATCCATAGACAGACTGCCGCGATCATCTTCGATGCCGAGCCAAATGAAGTCACGCCCGAGATGCGAGCCAGGGCCAAGACAATCAACTTCGCAACCATCTACGGTCAGGGGCCGTTTGCGTTGGCACGACAGTTGGGTATCTCACAGGAGGAAGCTAAGGAGTTCATAAAGCTCTATTTTACACGGTTCGCCGGCGTGCGCCGATTTCTCGATGAGACCGTCCAGCATGCGAAACGGCTCGGCTACGTGGAGACGCTCTTCGGTCGGCGTCGGTACATTCCGGAATTGAAGGATCACAACTATAACGTCCGCGCGTTTGGTGAGCGGACTGCAATGAACTCTCCGATGCAGGGATCGGCAGCGGATCTTATCAAGATCGCCATGATCAACCTGGCGACGGCGCTGAGGGAGAATCACCTGCGGTCGGCCATGTTGCTTCAAGTGCATGATGAGCTGGTTCTCGAAAGCCCGCACGAAGAGGTGACCGGGGTTGTCGAGATCGTGCGCAAGGAAATGCAGCAGGCAGCTCAGCTCAGCGTACCGCTAGTAGCGGACGTGGGCGTCGGTCCTAACTGGCTGGATGCCAAGGCCTAGGAGGATTGAGAGGTTGTCCAGGACGAGGGTCGGCAGCATCTTTTTTGGGGCTGCCATTTGGAGACCTTTGTGACCCGTCGGGGTTTCACGTTCGTAGAACTGCTCATGGTGTTTGTCATCATGGGCCTGCTGACCGCCCTCGCAGTGCCCCGACTTCAAGGCTACCGTCGGCGTGCCTTGGTTGCTGCCATGAAGAGTGATCTGCGTACGCTGGGCCTGCACCAGGAATCCAGTTACTACGATCGCGCAACTTACACCGACGATCTGGCCCTGCTACAGGTCAGTGGCTACAACCCAAGTCCGAACGTTAGCGTCGTCGTGAATGAAGCTACGTTTCTTGGCTGGTCGGCGACGGCCAGCCACACTCTGGTGCTTACTGAGTGCTACATTTTTGTTGGTGACGCCGCTCCCGTAGGCACTGCTGTCAACGAAGGAAGCGTTGACTGCAGTTGACCATAGAGTGGCGGGAATTCGAGCGCCGTCGCGACGGGATGGCGCACGCATTGAGCGGAGGATTGTGGCTGCATCGCTTTGCTCTCTGGGGTGAAGAGATGGCCCACCTGGTTTCGTCGGACCGTGAGCTGCTCCTTGCAGCCGGCCGGCTGCTAGGCATGAGCGAGCGGTGGCTGCAATACAAGCCGCTGAAACATCCCCGGAGCGCCATGCGAGTAGCGGCGTGGCACTGGGACCTGCGTGGGACCTATCTGGAGGCGGGTTTGCGCTTAGCTGCCCCTAAGGGTCTAGCCGCACTTCTCCGCTAGTGCGTGCGTCGCTGCTTGCGGGTAGAGGAGTCTTCCTGCCTCCAGGCCACCAGTTCCACTGTCCGGCGATGTGCATGATTGCCGGCGCCAGCACCATGCGGATGAGGGTCGCGTCTAGAACGACTGCCACCGCCAAGCCGAAGCCCATCATTTGTGCTGCCAGTACTCGAGAGAAACTGAATACCCCGAAGACAATGACCATTATGGCCGCAGCGCTGGTGATGACCGAGGCGGTGGCGGTCAGCCCCTCTATGGTCGCTTGATCGTTGCGGCCGGAGCGGTCAAACGCCTCCTTTATGCGGGCCAGCAGGAAGACGCCGTAATCCATGCTGAGACCGAACACCACTGCAAAGACAAGCACAGGTACCACCACGTAGACCGCTTCAGTAGGGCCATCCAATCTGAACAGTCCCGCGCCCACACCCTGCTGGAAGACGAGCACCGTGACACCGAACGCGCCTAACACGGAGAAGCAGTTCATCACGACCGCCTTCAGCGGAACGAGTACCGAGCGGAAGGCGACCGCTAACATGACTACGGTCGTAATCAAGACCAGGCCGATAACCAGAGGAAACTGCTCCAGCAAGTCATCCTGCAGGTCGACGCTTGCGGCCGCAAAACCACCGATCAAGATCTCGGCAGAATCGAGGCCGGATATGTCGGATCGGACGGCGCGGAGTCGGCGCACCACGTCCATCGAGCTTGTAAAGGACGTTGTATCAGACAGGATGACATCGAACAGGGTCGACCGGTTGTCGCTGGACAGATAGGCCGAAAAGAACTCGGGCGCGCGAGCTCGGGCGGCTGCCATGTTGCCGTAGAACAGCGTGTAGCCGAGTGCCGACATGCCCGGCTGAAAGTCGACCACGCTGCGGACCTGCGCCACTCGGGCATCGACTCGGACGGAGTCGGACAGCCGCATCAGAGATCGGATGTAGCGCGAACCCACCACCCGCTGTCCTTCGGGAACCCGGATGAGGATTCTGACCGGTTGCAGCGTGCCACCCGCACCCATGCTCCGCAGCGTCTCGACTCCGTCGGTGGACTCCGTATTGGCCGGAAACCAGCCTGAGCGCGGTAGGCCGATCTTGATATGCGCCAGAGGCCACGTAATCAACGCCACCGCGATCCCGCCGGCTGCTATCGCGCGCCACGGGTGATACACCAGCCATCGGGCCCAACGCTCCCAACTGGTTGGAGCGTGGTACCACGCCAGTTTTCGGGCGAGTGCGCGGGGAACATCAACCAACCTACCCATGTACGATAGAGCGGCCGGAAGGGCGGTGACACTGAGCAGCACAGCGGTGGTCACTACTGCCAGCCCTCCCATGCCAACCGATCGGGTTTCCGTGATCGGGGTGATCAGTAGTGAGGCAAACCCAACGGCTACTGTCAAGCCACTTGTCACGACCGCCCGGCCGGCTGTGACCACGCTCCTGATCGCAGCCTCTTGTCTTCCCCGGCCTCGGTTGAGCTCCTCTCGAAAGCGGGTGACTATGAGCAGCGAGTAATCGATACCGACGGCCAGACCGACCATCGATACAATCGTGAGCACGAAGACGGACGTTGGATAGACTGCTGATATCATCTCGATCACGGCTAGGCTACATACAATTGCCAGCACTCCGACCGCCAGCGGCAGCACAGCAGCGACCAGCGCGCCGAACGCGAGAATCAGGACCATCGCCGAAAACGGCAGCGCCTTGCGCTCACCTGATCTGGCGTCCTCTTTGCTCACCGTCCGCACGTCATAGTCAAGAGCCGGTCGCCCGGTGACCAGAACCTCGTAATCTTCGGTTAGCGGGGTCCGCGCGACTGCACTGTGAATCGTGTCGCGAAATTCGGCGACGACGTTGGTGGGACTGAAGCCTTCCCGTGCCTCCACCGTTGCCAGCACAAAGGTCACGAGTCCATCGTCGCTTACGAGAGTGGAATCTCGCACCGTCAAGTAGGAGACCACGCCGGTGATATACGGAAGCTGGCTGGCAGCTTGGCTGATCGACTCGATGACACTCCTGGTCGGCGGACTGTCGATCGGAAGAGGCCCTGCGACCGTTATGGCAAAGAAATCACCCACCGGCCGAGCGAAGGTCTCGAGAATCCGCTCAGTGGCTTCCTGTGACTCGGAAAGGCGCAGCCGTTGCCCCTGGACTTGGAGTCCCTCCTGAACGCGGGCCGCGCGAGGCCATGAGATGACCGCCGCAATGGCCCACGCAAACAGAATCGGGGCCCGAAACTTGACGATCAGACCACCAGGCGGAGTGATCATTCCTAGGTCACCCTGCCACGGTTACGGACTCGGGCAATTGGCGATATGGCGACAGCGTTCGAATTGCAAAAGGGCAACCGGTGCATGTTCATAATGCTCCAAGGGGTCAGAATGATAGGCCCCACGGGCGCTGGGCGCCAGCCATCTAGAGTGGCGTGAGGGGGACGGGGTGCGGCATATTGGCGCAATGAGATGGCCGCTGCTCTCGGGCCTGGCGGTGATCGCGTTGCTGCTAGCGCTTGGCGTCAGCCGCACCAGTGAGCGAGCCCCTCCCGAGCCGGAGCTACCGCCCCCGACCAGCCAGGGGGTCACAGTCGGGCGCGCAAGTTCAGGGACCGCCCGAGCCCAGATTCGGCGCAGGATTGCTGAATCCGATACGTACCTGGGATACTCATTGTCAGAGAGTGACTCGGTTCTCAAGCGTTGGCATGATCGTCTGAACGACCCCCTGGCCGTCTATTTCTCGCCAGCCGCGGTGCCGGGCTACAGCGACGCTTTAGGCGCAGCTGTGCGCGATGCCTTCACTCGTTGGGAGCGGGTGGGCGCGATACCGGTGGTGTTTCAAGTCGTGAGAGATTCAACCCGCGCTGAGGTTCTGGTCAGATGGATCGAGTCCTTCACGATCCGCAGGACTGGTCAAGCAGATGTAGTTTGGGACCACGAGGGGTGGCTGGTAGCTGCCGCGCTCACCCTGGCCACCCATGGCAGTGAGGGCCGGGCAGTGACGCCGGAGGTTGCATATACGGTAGCCCTGCACGAGATCGGGCATCTGCTGGGTCTGGGTCATTCGGATGACCCTGACGATCTGATGTACCCGTCAACGTCGGTGCACGACCTGACTCCGCGCGACCGCCGCACTGCACGGCTGTTGTACGCACTGCCACCGGGATCCCTGCGGGAGCAGTCCTAATGTCTAATGGGTCGCGGCATCGGGGCCGAACTTGTGTCAACTGCCGCAGCGATTAAATACGCGTACTCGGCGTAGCGAGCCATGCCCGCGAAGGGGAAATCTTCGGTCCAGTGATCTCCTGGCCGGTGGTAGTAATCCCATTTGCGGCGCAGTGCCGCCGTGCTGTCCGCAGTCAATCCTTCGTACGGCTCGGCCCCAGGAATGACGAATATTGCTGGAACCCCCTCGCGAATGAAGGGATAGTAATCGGAGTTGGCTCGCGGCGGTGACGTGCTCACGCTCCAGCCACGGTCGGCTGCCACCGCAACAGCCAATCCTCCTAGCCCCGATGAATCGACTCCGGCGAGCCTCCAGCTGACGAGCAATCCGGGTGGTGCACCGGCATCGATGTTGATGGTCGCCTCGGTGCGTTCCAGCGGCCAAACCGGGTTGGAGACATAGTAATCCGATCCCAGCAGTCCGCGCTCCTCACCCACGAGGAACAGGAATAGGACTGAGTGTCGCAGGTGGCTGCTCGAATCCTGGGCCATGGCCTGTGCGATGGCGAGCAGCATTGCAACGCCGGCTGCGTTGTCAGAGAAGCCGTTGTAGATGGCATCCCCGGAGGAGTCGGGCACTCCCACTCCGAGGTGGTCATAATGGGCGGTGAATGCGATGAGAGTGTCGCTCGCCGCTGGATCGCTGCCTGGAAGCAGGCAGGCCACGTTCGCTGCGTCAAATGCCCTGGAGCTCAGGTCGATCTCAAACGCCAGCTCGCTTCCCAGCGGTCCGGGAACCAATGGCTCACCGCGGCCGAGGGCCACGCCTGACACAACCGCGTACGACAATCTGGGACCGGCCAGTATAGACGGGATGGCGGGCAGGAAGGAAGACCTTATGGCCGAATCAGCGTGATAGAGCCGCGTGCCCCCCCGACTGCGGCGGTACAGGCCGTAGCTACTCTCATCTCCTAGGAGATGAACTATGCCCACCGCCCCATGCTCCTTGAGCAGCTGTGCTGCGTCGGTGCTGACGCGAGCTCCTTCCGCCACGGCTACCGCACCCTGCAGATCGAGGCCCCGGAGCGACTCCGAGCGCAGCTCACTTGCAGGGCCCACGAATACGGCCGGACCGGCGAAATCGACCAGCGTGCCCCGAGCACCCACGTCGGGGGTGAAGTCAGCGGGGTAGCTGAATCGTGCCACGTGCATCGGACGCCGAACCGAGAATCCCGTGGCGGTGCCGACGGTGGATTCCACGAGCGGTACGGCTTGGATATAGTCGAATCCGGCCGGCGCGAGGCCCAGCGCACGACACTCACTTGCGATGTAAGCGGCTGCAATGTCGGCCCCCGGCGTTCCAGTTGCTCTTCCTCGGAGTACATCGTTGGCCAGGAAGAAAGTGCTCGCCCTGAGTGATAAAGTGTCTATACGCGGCTGTGCCGAAGCGACTTCCGCAGTGATCGCGGTGATTGCAGCAACCGGCAAGAGCCACTGGTGCCGTGGCATGGGACTCCTCTACGCTCTTGGTGAGTTTGGAGGTCTCGTCGTTGCCAACTAGAATAATGGCTTAGGAGACTACATGTCAGTCATGTGTATAGCCATGGTCCTGTTTCAGGCCGGAGCCATGGCCGACATTGATCGAGCGGTGGCTGCCGGCATCGACGCAGGTGCGTTCCCTGGAGCCGTTGTGGTAGTCGGAACTAGCGATACTGTGCTGCTCGCCAGGGGGTATGGCCATTTCACCTACTCGGCAGGGGCCCGCGTACCGAGCGTGGACAGCACGCTCTACGATCTTGCATCGCTGACGAAAGTCGTAGCCACCACAGCCGCGGTCATGACGCTGGTCGACCGAGGTCTGGTCAATCTTGCAACACCGGTGCAGCAGTATCTGCCGGCTTTCGTGGGCGACGGCAAGGAATTGGTTACCGTACGACTCTTGCTGGAACATCGCTCCGGCTTGCGGGCGTTCCTACCCCTGAACGAGTTGAGTTCCACCGCAGCAGAAGCGCGCCGCCTAGTCATGACAGAGCCACTCCGCTGGGCTCCGGCATCCAGAGTGGAATACAGTGACCTGAACGCCATGCTGCTGGGCTGGATCGTCGAGAGTGTGTCTGGCATGTCACTCGATGAGTTTGCTGCCAGAGAGGTGTTTGGGCCTCTCGGTATGACTCAAACAGGGTTCACACCGTCACGCGACCGGAGAACGCGCATGGCTCCAGTCGGTCTATGGCGCGGGCACGTCATCGCCGGCGAGCTGCACGACCAGAATGCTGTTCGTCTCGGTGGGGTGTCGGGCCATGCCGGCCTCTACAGCACTGGTAGTGATTTGGCTCGCTATGCCCAGATGTATCTGAATCTTGGCAGGAGTACCGACGGGGTTGACTTGTTTCGCCCGGAAACCGTCCGTCTGTTTGTTCGGCGAGGTCTCGAGAACCGCGCACTTGGCTGGGAAATGCGGGATACGACCGATGTGGCGAACAGCGGTTCCCTTCTGTCTAGCAACTCTTTCGGACATGGAGGGTACACTGGGACATCTATTTGGATCGATCCGGACCGGGACCTCTTCGTCGTGATTCTGACGAATCGCGTTTTCGCGCCGCGCACTTCACGCTCGATCAGTACGCTCAAGGCCGTGAGAGCGAGAGTCGCAGATGCCGCCGTGGCGCTCAGAGCCGAGGAGTGCTCCTCCGTAGTGATCGGGGCCAAAACCAAGAGAAGATGCTGAGCGAGGGTGAGGTGGGTCGCGCGCACGTCACCCCCGAGCTTCCGGTTCTCATCTACGATAGCCAATGTAGCTTCTGCAGCCGCTGGGTCGGGCGTGTGAGGGCGTGGGACAAAGCAGGCGCCGTTCGGTACCTGCCGCTACAGGACCCGCGGGCGACTGCGATTACTGGTAGACAACTCGATGCACTACGCCGGGCGGTACATTTTGTCCGCCCCGATGGGGTTGTGTATGCTGGAGCTGCGGCGGCCACGGTGCTGCTGGGGTTCCTGCCAGGTGGTAGCATCCCCAGGGCAATCCTGAGCCTCCCTGCCGTGCAATGGGTGGCCGCCAGGGTGTATGCTTGGATTGCTCGACGGTTCGGGCCTGTCGGGGCGCCGACGGGCGGCTAGTCAACGTAGCGTCCGGGATTCTATTATTGACTACATGAGCGATCATCAAGAGCCGTCCCAGGAACTGAAGGCGGCGTCTGTGGAGAGTGTCCGCGAGGCGCTGCGTCAGGTGAAAGATCCCGAGTTGGGTTTCAACATAGTTGATCTCGGGCTAGTCTACACGATCGACATCACCGACGGTGATGTGCTCGTCGAGATGACCCTCACTTCGCCTGGTTGCCCTGTCGGTGGACAACTCCTGGGCGAGGCGGATGCGGTGGTGCGTGAAGTGAACGGCGTGAAGAACGTGAGAGTCGAACTCGTTTGGGAACCGTTCTGGACGCCAGAACGAATCGATCCCAAGGTGCGTGCCTACCTTGGATTCTGAGCGGTCACCCCTTGATCGCTGCCAGTATCTGATCCCGTCCCAATACGGTTGCCTGCCATCGGCGCAGCTCTGCAATAAAGGACAGTTGCTTCTCAGTGGTTGAAGCAGCGCGAGCCACAGCCTGCAGGGTGCCGTTGGGGCACAGCATGCCCGGGTCCATGCCCACCTCTTTGGCCCTACGATCGCGCAATCTCTTGAGTGCCTCGAGCCTTCTGTCGTAGGCCTGGTCGTGCTCGGGACGAAGGGGTCGCTTGACAATAGGGAGTTCCGATTGCGGTACTTCGCTGCCCCGTCTGACCGCTTGCACCAGGTCTGCGCCGTACCGAGCCACGGCCGATGAGGGTACGCCGGTAACCGACTTCAGGCGATTCAACGAGCGCGGAGCTGATTTTGCCACGGCGATAAGGGCTGCATTGCCAAGTACGCGAAACGGTGCGCGGTCGAGGTCTCTTGCAGTTGACTCGCGCCATTGGAACAGCTCTCGCAAGACTGCCAGCGAACGGCGTGAGAGACTCTTGGCACCCTTGATGCGTAGGTATGCGGCGGCCGTATCGGTCGGCTGCAGCCACCTGATTCCCTCCAGGATGCCGAACTCCTCTCGAGCCCAATCGAGTCGGCCGTCCTGCTCCAGCCGACTCTCGAGTTTGTCTCGAAGCGCGGGTAGGTAGCGGGTATCTGCTGCTGCGTACTCGACCATGTCTGGGGTCAAGGGCCGGCGCGACCAGTCGGCCCGTTGTAGCTTCTTGTTGACCTTGATTCCGAAGTACTTGTCCAACAGGGCGCCCAATCCGACTGCCGGCTCCCCCGCGAGCTGGGCGGCGACGCGCGTGTCGAACAGAGACTGGGCGGTAAACCCGTAATCGCGGTTGAGAATTCGAAGGTCGTAGTCAGCATCGTGCAACACGATTTCGGTGCGGGGGTCGCTGAGTAGCTGGCCCAATGGAGCGAGATCCTCCAGAGCCAGTGGATCGATCAGAGCTGTTTCCCGGTCGGAGCTGAGCTGAATCAAGTAGACGCGATCGATGTAGCGATGGAACGAGGCGGCCTCGGTGTCCAATGCCACACGTGGCTCATGGGCGAGCCGGTCCACTAGCCGCTTCAAGGCGTCTGCTTCAGCGATCAGCTGGACCGAGTCGGGCGGAGATCTTCGTCCCACGAGCAATGAAGTAAACATCGCCACGGAAGGCGAGATCCAAAAGCCGCCGAACTCACTCGAGTTCTATCTGCACCTGAAGCAAAAAAAGAACAGCCCATTGCCGACGACCGGGCCGACCGGGGCCTCGCGGTTTAACTAGTTGCGCGATTAAGACTTACGCTGAGTGAACTAGCGTCAGCGAAATATATGTGTCCATATGGTGTCGTGACAGTCTATTTACTACTGCTGAAACAAATCTCTTCCAGCACGCTGTGCTCAGGGCCCTTCTCGCGATGCCGGTTCGCCGTACCGACCTTCGGCAGCGCAGTGTCGGGACCATTCCTGCCGCAGGCAAAAAGGATCGAGTCCTGAAGGTCGATCGACTATGAGCACCCCGTCCAAGTGGTCGATCTCGTGCTGTATGAGTGCTGCCAGTTCTCCCTCGAATTCCATCTTGTGGCTCACGCCCTGGAGATCTTGGAAGCCAATCTTGATGCTGTAGGCTCTCAAGACTCGCACGAGCAAGTCCGGTATCGAGAAGCAGTCGTCCCATACCCAGAAGTCTCGTTCCCCTATGTCCAGGATCTGTGGATTGATCATGATCAGCGGTTCGTCGGCCTCGATGTAGATGACGCGCACCGGTGCTCCGATCTGTGGGGCTGCGATCCCTTTACCGAATCCACGCTTGTTCTTCAAGGCACTCAGTGTCTCCTTGAGTTCGTCAGCCACTAGCCTAACGGCTGGCGACCGGGCTTGCTTGATCGGCTCACACTCGCTGCGCAGAATTGGATCGCCCAACAGGCGAACGGGCCGTGCTGCCATTGATCCCTCCCTGAACCGGGGCAACCAATGTAAGATGTTGGCATGATTGCGGCCACAGTTTTGGCGGCGGGTGCCTCCGCCCGGATGGGCTTCCCCAAGGCTCTGCTGAAATTCCACGACCGGACGTTTCTGGCCACGATTCTCGATGCAACCGAGGCGCTCGGAGTCCATCGTCTGGTCGTGGTCGGGGCCGAAGCGGATAAAATCTTATCAATACACGATTTACGTGATGTCCAGGTGCTGCACAACGACGAAATGGCAGCCGGCCCCATCGGATCGATTCGAGCTTCGGTGCGCGCGGTCCAAACTCATCCGGTCGACGGCCTGTTGGTCTGGCCCGTCGATTTCCCTCACGTAGCCGTGGATACAGCCCGGATCCTGATTGATGCATTTAAGATGGGAACATCGGCTATAGTTGTACCGGAGTACGGCGGTCGCAGGGGCCATCCGGCGGTATTCGGGCGCGCCGTGTTCGAGGAGCTATTGGCCGCACCTGACTCCCAGGGGGCCAAGGCCGTGGTCAGAGCCGATCCAGACCGGGTGCTGGGAGTGCCGGTCGATGATCCGGCAGTGATTGACCGATTGAACACGCCGGGTGCCTACCAGGATCTGCTACGCCGCGAGGATCATTTCCGGCGCTAAAAAGCCAATATACCCGAGATGCTGAGGAACCGGACTCGAACTGGGGAAAACGCATCGAACACGCCCCAAGGTCGCTGGGGAACTGGCCGGCGCGGGAAGATCCTAGCAGTGACCCGCGCACGCCCATATACGCGGGGGAGTCGAGTAAGAGCCCGCACTGCCCCGCCAAATAGGCCCTCAGTCGCTGAATCCTCGGTCGTGCCCCAGGGCCGACCGCTCGGTACTCGCCATTGCCGACCGACTCTCCGGATCGGAATTCGCAAACAAAATGGTTGAATTAGTTGCAAAAATACTGCACTCGTGGTTAGGATTCCTGTGCAATGAACCCAATGACTCCAGGACTCGCGGGGCAGAAGGGCCCTCGCGGGGACATATTGATCGAGCTCAAGAGGGCCCAACCGGCGACAGCGAAGGAGCTTGCCGGCGTCTTCGGCGTTTCGGCCAATGCCATTCGGCGCCATCTGAAGGAACTCGAAGCAGAGGGATTGGTGGTCTATGCGCGGGAGCAGCGGGGCACTGGTGCCCCAACCTACACTTACCGACTCAGTGAAGATGGTGATGCGCTGTTTCCCAAGCGCTACGGTCAGGCCCTCACCGACGTCCTTTCGTTCATCGCTCGGAACAATGGCCGGGAGGCTGTTCGCAAGATGTTCGCTGATCGGTTCCGAGCTCAGGCAGACCGACTGCGGACGGAGCTCGCCGACGCGACACTGCAGCAGAAGGTAGAGGCAGTGGTCCGGCTGCTTTCGCAGCAAGGGTACATGGCTGCATGGTCTGAGGAGGCGGGGACAGTGAAGCTAGCACAGCACAACTGTGCTGTCCGGGCTGCAGCGGAGCAGTTCCCCGAGATTTGTGCTGCCGAGGTGGATTTCCTACGAGAGATTCTGGAGAGCGAAGTGAAACGTGATTCCTACATACCCGAGGGGTGCAATTCGTGTCAGTATTCCATCGGTGCGGAAGCCGCGCTCACCTCAGCCCCAGAGAAAGCGGCTGACGACCCGCAGCGGGAGAGTGCATGACTGGTAGTGTGGAGCAACACGTCAGCCAGCCGTACAAGTATGGCTGGTCTACAGATGTCGAATCGGATCTTGTTCCGGCCGGCTTGAACGAGGCCATCATACGGCTGATCTCGGAGAAGAAGCTTGAGCCCGAGTGGCTGTTGCAGTGGCGGCTCAGCGCGTATCGCAACTGGCTGAAGATGAAGGAGCCAACCTGGGCCAACGTCAAATACGAACCGATCGACTACCAGGCGGTTCATTACTATGCCGCGCCGAAGAAACAGAAGAAGCTGGAGAGCCTAGACGAGGTGGATCCCAAGGTTTTGGAGACTTTCAGCAAACTTGGGATCCCGCTCGAGGAGCAAAAGCGTCTGGCGGGCGTCGCAGTTGACGCGGTCTTCGACAGTGTTTCCGTAGCCACCACGTTCAAGGCTAAGTTAGCGGAACACGGTGTGATCTTCCTTCCGTTCTCCGAGGCCGTCAGGGAGCATCCCAAGCTCGTGCGCAAGTACCTCGGCTCAGTGGTACCTGCCACCGATAACTTCTTTGCCGCGCTCAACTCGGCCGTCTTCACGGATGGGTCCTTTGTGTATGTACCCGAGGGCGTGCGTTGCCCGATGGAACTCTCGACCTATTTCCGGATCAATGCTGCGTCCACGGGTCAGTTTGAGCGCACTTTGATCATCGCCGAGGAGGGTGCGTACGTCAGCTACCTAGAGGGATGCTCCGCCCCAATGCGCGACCAGAACCAACTGCATGCCGCTGTCGTGGAGTTGGTCGCGTTAAGCGATGGAGAGATCAAGTACTCGACTGTGCAGAACTGGTACCCCGGTGACGAGAATGGCAAGGGTGGAATCTACAATTTCGTTACCAAGCGCGGTGACTGCCGTGGTAGGAATTCGAAGATATCCTGGACCCAAGTCGAGACCGGATCGGCGATCACTTGGAAGTACCCAAGCTGTCTCCTGACCGGTGACAACAGCATAGGTGAGTTCTACTCGGTGGCGGTTACGAACAACCATCAACAGGCCGACACGGGTACGAAGATGATCCATATCGGCAAGAACACCAGGAGCACGATTGTGTCCAAGGGCATCTCGGCCGGCAAGAGCCAGAATACCTATCGGGGGCAGGTCAAGATCATGAAGAACGCACAGGGAGCCAGGAACTTCTCGCAGTGCGATTCGATGCTCATAGGCGACAAGTGCGGCGCTCACACGTTCCCTTACATTGATGTACGCAACAGCTCCGCGATAATGGAACACGAAGCCACCACCTCGAAGATCGGAGAAGACCAGATCTTCTACTGCCAACAGCGCGGCATATCCGCTGAGGATGCAGTTTCGATGATCGTGAACGGCTTCTGCAAAGAGGTTTTCCGAGAGTTGCCGATGGAGTTCGCGGTGGAGGCGCAGAATCTCCTCGGTATCAGTCTCGAGGGCAGTGTCGGTTGAGCTTACCAGGAAGTTGGGGCGGTCAGTCAAGTCTGCTGACGTGATCATCAGCAAACCTAGGATGAGAGCAATGCTTGAGATAAGGAATCTGCATGCCGGCGTCGACGGAGTCGAGATTTTGAAGGGGATCGACCTCACCATCAACGCCGGTGAAGTCCATGCAATCATGGGGCCCAACGGCTCGGGCAAGAGCACACTAGCACAGGTGTTGGCCGGGCACCCGGCCTACGGGGTGAGCGAAGGGAGCGTCGTCTACGAGGGTCGTAATCTCCTCGAACTCGAGCCTGAGGAGCGAGCCTGCGCGGGAGTCTTCATGGCGTTCCAGTACCCGGTCGAGATACACGGTATTACCAACGCCTATTTCTTGCGCGCGGCCGTGAACGCCAAGCGTAGGTGTCAGGATCTCGAAGAACTGGACCCCATCGATTTCATGGAGGTCTTGGAGCAGAAACTCGATGTCATCGGTTGGACTGATAGCCTCATGGAGCGGCCAGTGAACCACGGTTTCTCCGGTGGTGAGAAGAAACGCAACGAGATCCTGCAGATGGCGGTGCTCGAGCCCAAGCTTGCCGTGCTGGATGAGACTGATTCGGGTCTGGACATCGACGCCCTCAAGGCGGTAGCGGAGGCCGTGAATACGCTGCGTCGCCCCGACAATGCGAGTTTGGTGGTGACCCACTATCAGCGGCTACTCAACTTCATCGTCCCGGATTTCGTCCACGTGTTGGCGCGGGGCAGAATCGCAAAATCGGGCGGCAAGGAACTAGCTCACGAGCTCGAGTCAAAGGGCTATGACTGGATCAAGGAACCTGCAGGAGTGGTCTGAGGTCAACCTATGACGAAAGCACTAGATCTGAAGGACAAGTACGTATCTGACTTTGAGGTGTTCTCGGCCAATGGCGGATCCAGCGTTCCGCAGTGGCTGCAGGACCTCCGCGAGCAGGGCATTCAGTGCTTCAGGGATGTGGGTTTCCCAACTAAGCGCGACGAGCGGTGGAGGTTCACCAGTATGTCGCGTGTCACAGGAACCAAGTTCGCGCTGGCGAACGGAGAGCGACCAAGTGTGTCGGTGGCAGAGGTCAGGCAGCATGTCCTGGTGACTGGCAGCAACCAGCTTTTGGTCTTCATCAACGGTAGATACTCACAGGATCTCTCTTCGACGTCCGGAGTTCCGGAGGGAGTGATAGCGTGTGGCCTCCGCGAAATCACAAAGCGTGGGCTTGACATAGTTGAGCATCATCTGGGCAAGTATGCCAAACCGTCAGACAGTCCGTTCACCGCGCTGAGCACGGCCTTTGTGGCCGACGGTGCGTTTCTTTACGTGCCCCGCGATACGATTATGGGGGACCCGATCCAGCTTCTGTTCCTGACGGCTAGTGGCGGTCGTCCCGTGGTGACGCACCCGCGCAATCTGATATACATGGAGAGCGGCGCGGCGGCTTCGGTGGTCGAAAGCCATATCGGCCTGGTCGAGGATACATACTGGACCAATTCTGTGACCGAAGCGGTCGTACGGGACAACGCACGGCTGCATGTTTATCGTGTGCAGCGGGAGAGTGAACAGGCCAATCACACTGCCACTACCCAGTCTCATCAGAGCCGTGACAGCAGTTTCGCATTGACGACCGTCGAACTGGGAAGCGCGTTGTCACGCCACGATATCAACGCTGTTCTCGGGGGTGAGGGAGCTGATTGTAGCCTCTATGGCCTGACTCAGATTCAGGGTAACCAGCACGTGGATCACCACACGACCATCGAGCACGTCAAACCACATTGTAACAGCTGGGAGTTCTTCAACGGCATCTACGATGAGAAATCCCGGGGCGTGTTCACCGGCAGGATTGTGGTACGCCAGGGCGCGCAGCGCACGGATTCCAAGCAAACGAATAACAACCTTTTGCTGTCGGAAGGAGCCAGAGCCGACAGTCAGCCGCAGCTCGAGATTTACGCCGATGACGTCAGGTGTACGCACGGTGCCACTCTGGGACCTATCGACGACAATGCGCTGTTCTATCTCCAGACCCGCGGCATCGAGGCGGACGTCGCTCGGAGTCTGCTCACGTACGGCTTCGGAGTAGAGATCCTGAACAAGATCGTAGTACCGGAGCTGCGGCAGCTGCTAGATGAGCTCGTTCACGCGAGGTTGGACGAGGGAGCCGAACGGCGGGTGAAGAGCTAGTGTTGAAGACGGCGGAGCAGAGTGTCGCAGCAAAGACTGACGACGTGGGACGCATCAGAGGTGATTTCCCAATCCTGCAACGGGAGGTACGTGGGAAGCCGCTAGTATACCTGGACAACGCCGCTACCACCCAGAAACCATCCCAGGTAATCGAGGCTCTGACCCGATACTATGTGTCGCAGAATGCCAATATCCACAGAGGTGTCTATCACCTGAGTGAGCTAGCCACTGCAGCCTATGAGGAGGCTCGTGGCAGGGCGCAGCTGTTTCTGAACGCGGCCCATCCGGAGGAAGTCGTCTTCGTGCGCGGCACGACCGAAGCGATTAACCTGGTTGCCAGCAGTTACGGCCGCTCGGTGCTGCGGCACGGTGACGAGGTGTTGATATCAGCTATGGAGCACCACTCGAACATCGTTCCGTGGCAGTTGCTATGTGATTCGACAGGCGCTCGCCTGCGCGTAGCCCCAATTGACCGTACGGGAACATTGCTGCTGGACGAGTTCGAACAAGCCATAGGCCCGCGCACGAAGGTTGTTGCACTGGTCCACGTATCGAATTCGTTGGGGACCATCAATCCGATAGAGGAACTGGTTTCCGTGGCCAAGGAAAGGGGAGCGGTCGTGTTGGTTGATGGTGCGCAAGCAGCTCCCCACATGCCGGTCGACGTCCAGCGGCTTGGATGTGATTTCTATGCGATATCGGGTCATAAGATGTACGGACCTACAGGAATCGGTTTGCTCTACGGGCGCAGTGAGCTTCTGGAGGCCATGCCGCCCTATCAAGGGGGTGGCGAGATGATCCGCTCTGTAACGTTTGAGAAGACGACATATGCCCCCGCTCCCGGGAAGTTCGAAGCTGGCACGCCACATATCGCCGGCGCCGTCGGGCTTGGCGCAGCCATCGACTACATCGAGCGAATCGGCTGGAGCTACATTCACGAGCAAGAGACTGCTCTATTGGAGCACGCCCTCGAGCAGCTTGCCGGTGTTCCAGGACTCCGAATCGTGGGATGCGCTAAGGAGCGCGCTTCTGTCGTTTCGTTTGTCATGGACGGAATACACGCTCACGACATCGGTACCATCGTTGACCAGGAGGGTGTCGCCATTCGAACCGGTCACCACTGTACCCAGCCTGTCATGGACTTCTTCCACTTGCCGGCAACCGCTCGTGCGTCTTTCGCCTTTTACAACACCTTGAGTGAAGTGGACATTCTCGTAAGAGCACTGAAGGAAGCGCGTGAGGTGTTCGGCTGATGGTCGAACTCAGAGAACTATATCAGCAGATCATATTGGATCACAACAGGAGCCCGCGGAATTTTCGTGCTATCGAGGATCCCGATCGCGTGGCGCACGGTGACAACCCTCTCTGCGGGGACAAGATAAAGGTGTATGTTAAACTCAACGGTGACGTGATCGAAGACGTGAGCTTTGACGGGTCAGGCTGTGCCATATCGCAATCCTCAGCCTCACTGATGACTACGGCGGTTGTCGGCAAAACTGTCGCGGAAGCGGACGAGTTGTTTGACAAGTTTCACGCAATGGTTACGACGGGAGTCGACCAAGCCGCACATCGCCAGGAGCTAGGTAAGCTTGCGGCTTTCGCCGGTGTGCGCGAATTTCCTGCCCGGGTGAAATGTGCCAATCTTGCTTGGCACACGTTGCATGCGGCACTCGGCGGTGAGTCGGAACCGATATCGACCGAGTAGCCGCCAGGCGGCGACCGACCATTTAACCGTAGCAGCAGTGGAGAAGGGTGCTGATGGACGCCGATTTCCAACGCGTCTCTCGTGTAGATGAACTGGATGAGGGTGTGCCGTCAAGCGTTGAGCTGAAGCACGGTGAGCAGGTGTGTCTCGTGAAGTTCAACGGTGAAATATATGCAGTCTCGAACACGTGCTCACACGCCGACTTCCCGTTGTCCGA